>Ga0247841_10002413_pt1 | contig 37472 bp, 32 predicted proteins | sample LaCruzMarch2015__2_FD_192410 | JGI IMG/M metagenome (GOLD analysis project Ga0247841, IMG submission 192410) | Freshwater microbial communities from meromictic Lake La Cruz, Castile-La Mancha, Spain - LaCruzMarch2015_18m | ecosystem: Environmental > Aquatic > Freshwater > Lake | place: Spain... | reverse complement strand
TCAAAGCAACTCCTTCAGTTGGATCATCGAGTCCCCCGACAATATTGAGCAGAGTGGTTTTCCCTGAACCCGAAGGTCCAACTATTGCGGCAAATTCACCTTTCTTAAAAGTAAGGTCAATGCCATTGAGTGCATGAACAGGTATGGTTTTTTTATCATAAGTTTTATTAATTCCTTTGATTTCTATAATATTCATATTTGTAAATTTAGTGTTTCTTAAATTTATTCCGTTCGGGTAGCTTCAGCAGGATTAAGTTTTAATGCCTTATATGCAGGATATAATGCCGAAAAAATTCCTGTAAGTATCACCATAAAGGTTGTTGAAATGAGCATCTGTATGTCGATTGTCGGGTATATGAAAGAAGAATACCCTATGCTGGTATATGCTTCTTTCCAGAAATAAAGATCCAGCCCGACTTTTTCCAGATGTTTGCATACAATATAACCGACAACAATTCCAATCAAACCTCCTGTCAATGACAGGTAAACGGTTTCAAGCACAATCATGAAAAAAATTCTCAGTTTACTCATGCCTACTGCCATAAGCATTCCAATCTCTTTGACTCTCTCCAGTACCACCATCAGCATTGTATTGATTATTCCGAAACCAAGGGCCAAAAGGATAATAAGAATAAATACAAACATATATTGATCCATAGCACTTACAAGGTATCCGGCTTCGGGACTGATTTCCAGCCAATCCTGTACTTCAAGAGCGGGAAATTTTTTCTTTAGTTCCTGTGTTACTGTTTTTGAATTTTCGTTTTTATCAAGCAAGACAGCTATTTCGTGAGCTTCTGTACCACTTAACCCTGTTAACTTGCAGATATCGTTGTAGCTAACGAAAATAGTCGCTTCATCATACATTGCGTTGTCTGTTTCATATATTCCTGCAACCCGAAATGCCCCGCTCGTAATATTTTTATTTATATCCTGAACTGTGATTATAATTTTGTTCTTGATTTTTACTTTTAGTTTTTCGGCTAATTTTTTCCCAATTACTACAGCGTTTTTTTTCTTGCCTTCAAAGTATGTTCCTTCAATTATCTTGTTGCTGATATTGGTTACCTTTTTTTCTTCATCTGGAATTATCCCCATGATCTTTACGCCTGTATTTGTTTCTGCTGAGGCAACCATTGAGTTTATTACAATTCTTTTGCTTGCTGCGTATACATTTTTTGTCAGCATTACTTTTTGCAAAATACTGTCGGCATCATTCATTATTAAAGAAAAATCGTTGTTCTCCTTAAACTCAGGCTGATGAATCTGAATATGCGAAATTTCTGTTTGTATTACGGATTTTATGCGATCTTTAACCATGCCATTCATAAAGGCGATCATGAATACTCCTGCAAATACGCCTACCATAACAGAGATGATTACAACGATACTTCTCAGTTTATTGCGCCAAATGTTCTTCCACGATAGCAACCAAAGCATATTAATATGTTTTTTTGATTTTAACTTCTAAGTGCATTAATGATAATTAATTTTCGAATATTCAACACGGGATAAATGCCAATTATCAGTGTAAAAATGAAGATCGTAAGAGCCTGCTGGTAGAATATCGAAGGCTCCATTGAAAAAAACATAGCTGCGTCAAATCCCATATCTAACATCATTTGTCCTGCCTGTCCTGTAAGAGGGATAGGGTTGAACAAAAAATAATATATCAAAGGGATACTGGCAATGATGCCAGCTATCACACCAATCATCCCGATAAATAAGGTTTCCAGCATTGTAATTAAAATTAATTTGTATTTACGCATACCAATGGCCAGTGTAACTCCAAATTCTTTTTTCCGTTCAGCCATCATCATCATAACCGTACCTAAAATTCCGAAAGCAATAACCATATATAAGATACCCTTCATGATACCACCCGATTCACGGTCGCTTTTGATCTGCTTTAGTAACAGCTGGTTCATTTCCGCCCAATCCATAACTTCTATATCGCTGCCAAGGATTCGCATAAGTTCTTTTTTTGCAGGTACTACTTCGTCATTATCATGAACCATGATAACTGTTGATGTCAGCAAATCAGTAGCTGAAAATAATTCCTGACAATTTTTAATATCCATGTATACTGCTATCCTGTCCAATTCAGGAGCAGGTAGTTTAATGATTCCACGAACAGGATACTTTCCTGCAGCGCTTGAGCCGTGATAACCCTGACCTATCAGCACAAGCGTGTCGTTGATTTTAAGTTTTAAAAATTTTGCTAATCCGCTCGCAAGAAGAATTCCTTTATTACCGTTTTTCAGATATTGGCCCTGCTTTAGTTTTTTTGATATAGTTGTTATTTTATCTTCTTTTTCAGGATCAATTCCAATCACCATCACACCTTTTGTAACATCCTCCGATGATGCCAATGAAAATGTTTCAAACCTTGGGGTGAAAATTGTGATTTCTTTAACGCTTTTCAATTTTGTTTCAATATTCTTGTCAAACACAAAAGAATTATTGATGACCTTGTCATCCCAATATCCTTTTTTATGGATTTGCAGATAGCCTGAATAAGAATTAACAATGGTTTTGATGTATTGAGCATAGGAGCCTTCCTGCATGGAAGTCATAAATGTCGATAAAATCACTCCAAAAAAAACAGAAGCAGTCGTTATCAGTGTCCTTCGCTTGTTCCGCCAAATGTTCCGCCAGGCAAGTTTTATATAACTTTTCATAAATTGAAATTTATTTCATAATCTGACTCAGCTTTTTCATGTTTTGTTGTGAAAAAAATACATCATCGATCGCTTTATTGAAAATCATGCTTTTTATTTCCAGCACTGTTTTATTTCCTTTTTTATCCTGAGGAATAATTTCCATCTTAGTCGGAATTTCCCTGTCTCCCATTTTCTTTATGTTGTATGCGTTCAGAGTATTTACCAGTTCCATGTCCTCGTCGTAAAATTCTGTTTTCCATTCGTTGAAACCATTAACCGTAATCCACATGATTGCTTTTCCCCAGGTAACTGCAGCATCAGCAAGTGGTATCAATTCTATTTTATAACACATTTGCCCGCGGATTGAATCTTTGCCGAGCAATTTATGCGTATAATCTTTTACTATTGAGGATTCCTTGACAAGATCATCATTGGTATAGTCAGAACCCATCCATGATTGCATCATCATAGATGGTGGAATTTTAATCATTTTTTCTATGGAAGGAACCCAGTTCCACATATCAGTCTTGATTTTCAGAAAAACCTGTCCTTTGTCTTTTGCAGGTGCTGTGATAAGTATTATTGCATAATCAGTTCCTTTGGCCCAGCTTTTCATTGTAACCGATCTTGTCCAGTCGGGCCGAACAATCGTCATGGTCATTTCTCCCTGACTTGTAAGACCTCTGATTTTATCATCCGCTTTTTTTATAATCTCCTTTACTGTGAGTGTTTGTGCTCCGACATTGATAAATGTGATAGTAGTAAAAAACACAACCATTAAAGTTATTCTCTTTAACATAAACATTTTTTTAACTGCAAATTAAACAATATTTTCAAAAACAAAACAATTTAGTGCGAAGCAGATTGGTTTTTTTTTTGACTGCATTTGAGTGATAGCAACAGCCCAAAGTACAGATGAGGGATGGCAATCCATACTGATTACCTAATCGGACAAAGTCGGGGCAAACACAAACCAGCAACCATAAATCTTTTAGCTAAACCGACAGCTTCTATATATTTGGCACAAATATAGGTGGGCAAGCCTGTTTCCCATTAATATAACAACAAACCAATAACGACAAACAACAAACGAATCTATGCCTTCTGTTTTTCAAATTCCTTCATGCAGTCAACAAGAGCCTGGACACTTTCAATAGGAAGAGCATTGTATGTGGAAGCTCTGAATCCGCCAACTGAACGGTGGCCTTTTATTCCCACCATTCCATTTGCTTTTGCAAAATTCATAAATTCTTCTTCGAGTTGTGTATAGCCTTTTCGCATTACGAAGCAAATATTCATGAGTGAACGGTCTTCTTTGGCAACAGTGCCAACAAATATTTTACTGTTGTCCATTGCGTCATAGAGCAGTTTTGCCTTTTTCTTGTCCATTTCTTCCATTACCCTCACACCGCCAAGAGCCTTCAGCCAGCGCAAAGTTTCCATTAATGTGTATATCGGAAGACAGGGAGGAGTGTTAAACATAGAGCCTTCTTTGATATGTGTCCTGTAATCAAGCATTGTGGGTATATAACGGCTGACTTTTCCAAGTATATCTTCGCGCACAATTACAAAAGTAACGCCTGCGGGACCGAGATTTTTCTGTGCGCCGCCATAGATCATTGCATATTTCTTAACATCAACAGGACGACTGAAAATGTCGGATGACATATCGGCTATTAAAGGAACCGGGCTGTCAATATCATATCTTATCTCTGATCCGTAAATAGTGTTATTGGTTGTGATATGAAAATAGTCCGCGTCAGCAGGGATTGTATATCCTTTTGGAATATAAGTGAAATTTTTGTCGGCCGAAGAGGCTACAACTACAACTTCTCCGAACCCTTTCGCCTCTTTTATGGCTTTCTTTGCCCATACGCCTGTTTCAAGGTAAGCAGCCTTTTTATTCATTAAATTGAAAGGAACCATGCAGAACTGCATGCTAGCGCCACCGCCTAAAAAGAGAACATGATAACCTTCCGGTACGCCAAGTTGTTCTTTGAATAAAGCTACGGCTTCGTCAATAATAGCCTGGAAATCCTTGCTCCTGTGTGAGATTTCAAGTATCGACATTCCAATCCCGTTAAGGTCAAGAACAGCTTTTGCTGTGTTTTCAATAGCAATTCTGGGGAGAATTGAAGGACCTGCATTAAAATTATGAACCTTTTTCATGTTTGGTATTTATTTTTATGGTTAATAAATGATATTCTTATTTTGGTCAAAATTGCAAAATATTTTTTAGATAAAACGAGAAGCGGATATATATTTTTTTAACCTGATTAATTCCTAATGTAGCACAAGGCTGCAAACAAAATTATAAATGAATTATTAATTTCATATTTTTTCTTTAACAAAATTATATAGATTTATTTATTTCTGCTATTTTTGCCGGAAATCCATTTTTTTGTATTATTATTAATTAAAAAAAATAAACCTATGAAAAAAACATTAACTTCAATCATTGCGTTTTGTGTAGTTTCTTCCTTATCTGCACAAATTGTTCTTAACTCAACAGACTTTCCGTCAATCGGGTTCAGTCAAAATATGACCAATGATACTACGATTGTTTCCCAACCTATTTCAAAAGCTGATGCAGGGGAATTTGTTGCTTCTTGGGATTTCTCTGCCAGTTTATCTACAGGCAAAAATTACACTTCTGTTTACATGGCTCCAATTGATGCCCCTGAAGGAAGTATGTTTACGAGTGTTTCTAATGTGGCTTTATCTCCCGCCGATTCAACTGGACAAACCTATTTCTATAATCTTTCGTCTTCCGGTTTAATAGGTGTTGGAGGTGTGTTTTATGTTGATGCTGTTGTAGTGCCTGTTATTTTTCAGGACCCTGTTAAGGTTTTTGACTTTCCTGCCAGCATGGCAAGCCCAACACTTATGGATACTTCAATTATTGACATGTCATTTCCCACATACAGTGTGCCAGGAGTCATAGACTCAATGCGCGTTAAACAATATTCAACTTCAGTATCTCTTTTTAATGGCGAAGGTAGTTTAACTATCCCTTCAGGAACTTTCGATGCTTTACGTTATTTAAAGATGTCAAATAGAACTGATTCAATCTGGGTACATGCCTTAATGAATGTTGGACCTTTTGTTGCTGGTTGGAATTTTAACTCTGTAACTTCATCAACAAGTTCTTCTTATGAATGGTGGACGAAACAAACCGGAAATACAATGAGTATTCTTAAATTAGAATATGATGGTAACGACGTGTTAACTTCTAAAGTTTGGTTCAGGGACAATGTTGTTGGTATAGCAGAAAATATCAACAATCTTAGGGTTTCTGTTTATCCTAATCCTGTATCTGACATTTTAAATATTCAGTTATCCCAATCAGATAATGTTACAATGATTAGCATATACGACATGACAGGTAGAGAAATACATAAGCAAAATCTGCCGAATTTGAATAATCAAGTACTTGTTTCTAATTTGTCGGAAGGCATGTATTTTTATAAAGTAATTAATAGAAACAGCTTAATAACTTGTGGAAAATTAAGTATTGTTCATTAATTAGTGTTTGTCCGTAATGTCAATACAAAACGTCATTGCGACTGCGTTCGCAATGACGTTTTTATAAATAGGCTCTAACGGTTTAGTGCAACCTTTGATATTTTTGTGAATAGTTCAGGTTAACTGCATGACAAAGAAAAGCAATTAACATTACTTGGTGTGTTCTTTTTGTTCGTGCATAATTTTTTTGCGGTGCGCTTTTTCTTCTTTACTTTCCTTTGCCTGCCTGGCATCTACATCTTTCAAAAACTCCCATTTTCCGTATTTAAAAATGAACGCGTCAAATAAATTAGTTTCAGGATAATAAAACTGATACTGTCCGGTAAGATTCGGATCAAGCGGGGAAAGTCTGTCGAATACTATCATTTTTCTTTTTTTCTTTCCATACAGCATGTACTGTTTTTCATATTTGAGCGACATTGTAGTAGTTGCAGCATGTTCAAATATGATTCTACGGTAAGTTTTCTTATTGTATCTGAAAATTGGCGCACCAAAAATAGGCTTGTCTTTTGAATTAAAAGTTATCACATCAATGATTTTCTTTTGTGTAATTTTGTTATTGCCATCCCATCCAAGAAGTGTATAATATTTTTTACCTCTGGTTTTATTGAAAATGATCTTATAATAATGTACTCCGTACCAGTTAAGATTATCCAGCGTTTGTGTTTCCGGATTTTTGATCGTTTCAGAATTATCTTTCAACGGATAAATAATATATTTTTTTTCTTTGTTATTCCATGCCTGAATGAACCCAAAGTATTCATACGTACAATCGGTTTTTTTTAAGTTCCAGTTAAAGATACGAAACTTGTTGTCGGGCGAGGTGAGCCGTGCAATAGTGATCAGCGAATCAAATGGGTAATTAAAGGATTTGTCAGTAATCAGTGCACTTTCAAGAAACGTAAGAAATTTGTCGTTAGCGTTGTATTTTATAAAATCATTTTCGCCGTTAAGAATAATCTTGCCGAGAACTTTTAATGAATCTTCTATTTTTACGAAGTCCTCTTGTCCTTGAGAATAAATAAAAGTTGTACGGAAAATAATAAAAAACAATATACTTAGTTTTTTCATCTCTTTTTGTCAGGAGGTCATTTATATAATGGCAAAATTAAAATAATATTGACATTGTTTGTAAAATAGGTTTTGTTAAATTCGCATTAAATATACAATTATGCTCCATCCTGAGAAAAGGATATTATTGTTTGCTGAACTAGGAAACAGGCTCTTAAATTATCTAAAATGTGGTTTTCCTGTTGAGTTTGAAAATGCAATAAACCAAAGTTGCCAATGCAATCGATGGTTCACGAACGAAAATATTGCTTTTTCATTAAATGCGATTGCGCAAAATTTATCAAATAAAAAGATTGAACAGTGGCTCAATCCTTATATGGAAAGATTATTACATGATCATCCGAAAAAAGTCGCAGTTGTTATGGCGGGGAATATTCCACTGGTAGGCTTTCATGATTTTTTGTGTGTTCTTGTATCGGGAAATACATTTATCGGAAAGCTTTCTTCACAAGACAAGTTTCTGATGCCTGCAATTGCAAAAGAAGTGATAAGTGTAAACCCCTCTTTAAAAGAATTCATCTTATTTACAGAAGAGCGTTTGCCGGCTTTCGATGCTGTAATTGCGACAGGTTCAAATAATTCTTCACGTTATTTTGAATATTATTTTGGGAAATATCCACATATCATCAGGAAAAACAGGAACAGTATTGCTATCTTGAATGGCAAAGAAAGCAAAGAAGAACTGGACCTTCTTGCTGATGACATCTTCCTTTATTTCGGGCTTGGCTGCAGGAATGTAACCAAAATATTTGTTCCTGAAGGTTATGACTTTACTATGCTGAAGAAAGTATTAAGGAAATACAAAGACGTCCTATCCATGCACAGCAAGTACATGAACAATTATGATTATAATAAATCTATTTTCCTGATTAATCAAATACCACATATTGACATGGAATTTTGTCTTTTAAAAGAAGATGCTTCCATTGCTTCACCAATCTCTGTCCTGAATTATGAGTATTACAGGAATATTTCCGATGTTATTAATTATATTTCTGTTAACAGAGGTAAAATACAATGTCTTGTTGCCGGTAAAACGTACACTCCTGGCTGCGTTACACAATCAGACATGCCTGCCTGCGTGATGCCCGCCAGAAAGATATTGTCGGGCTGGCAGTCAGGCAGGGATTTTTTCGTTCCCTTTGGCAAAAGTCAGCAGCCTGAATTATGGGATTATGCAGATGGTGTGGATACGATGGAATTTCTTATTTCATACTGATTAGTTGCACATTCAATAAATTTTCATAAACATTTGCATAATAAAATAATTTTCACTTTCTTTGCACGTCCATTTTAATGGGAAAGAATAATTTAAAACTGATCAGCAATGGCAAGAATTTGTGATATTAGCGGAAAGAAAATGATGGTTGGGAACAAGATTTCTCACGCAAATAAAAAATCAAAAAGAAAATTTTATCCCAACATCCAGAGAAAAAAATTCTTTATTCCTGAAGAAAACCGATGGGTTACATTGAAAGTTTCTACCTCGGCTATGAGGACTATCAATAAAAAGGGTATTTCTACAGTTGTTAAGGAAGCAAAAGAAAAAGGATTTTTAAAAAAATAATTAAAGATTCATTTATACAATATTTTGCTGTTACTTTCGGGTAACAGCTTTTTTTTTGCTAAAATGCTTATAGAATCTTTCGGATCCATGATATAAAAATATTTTTTAAAATCGTACGTTTGCCTATAATATTTATTCCAGCTAAAAGACTTACTTTTACCCACTGCATGCAAGTTACATTTAAGATATATACGTTTATTGCCCTCTGCCTTATGACTGTATGCCTTAAAGCTCAGGATTCCCATGCTAAAGATAAAAAGCTAATCCAGTTTTCAGGCATTGTGGTTACCTGCGATAGTTTAGATCCGGTTCCTTATGTTAATGTAGTTATTAAAGGGACTAAAAGAGGTACTATTTCTGATTATAATGGCTTTTTTTCCTTTGTGTCCGAAGAGGGCGATATTATTGATTTTTCCGCACTTGGTTATAAAGCTGTAACATTCCACATTCCCGACAGCCTCACATTATCAAGATATTCATGGATACAGGTTATGACCGCAGACACCATTTACCTGTCCGAAACAATTATTGTTCCTTGGCCAACATTAGAACAATTCAAAAAAGCATTTGTTAAAGCAGAAATCCCCAACGATGATATGCAAAGGGCCCAAAAGAATTTAAACCTTGCTGAAATGAAAGAAAGGTATATGAATTACCCAATGGATGGTTCCATGAATTATAAGAATTTTGTGGATCAGCAGGTATATAAGAATTATTATAATGGACAGTATATGCCAAATAATCTTCTTAACCCATTTGCCTGGGCTCAGTTTGTCAAAGCATGGAAAGAGGGAAAGTTTAAAAGAAAAAATAAATGAGGATTAAAAAGATATTCCTGCTATTGCTATTAATTGTATTGATTTTTGAGTTACAAGCTCAGAGTAATGCTGTAATTTTTGGCAAAGTTACCGATCATAATAAAAAACCTATCGAATTGGTCACTGTTACCATTATGGGGCAAACACAGCGAACCTTAACCAATAAACAGGGTTATTATGAATTAACTGTACCTGCAAATAAAGGTATTCAGGTTTTTGTAACATTTATCGGATACTCAACCGATACTCTTTTCCTTAATCTGCAGGAAGGACAAAAGAAAGAGATAAACTTTATATTGTATCCTTCTACCACAATTTTGCCTGATTTAAATGTTACGGAAAATAAAAATATCATAAACAACCTTGTAAGAATTGATCCACGCACTGCTAACGTAATTCCTACAGTAACAGGAGGAGTGGAATCTATACTAAAAACCTTGCCAGGCGTATCATCTAATAATGAACTAAGTTCGCAATATTCTGTCAGGGGGGGGAATTTTGATGAAAATCTGGTTTATGTAAACGATATTGAAGTGTATCGTCCATTTCTTGTACGCTCAGGGCAGCAGGAAGGGCTTAGTTTCATAAACTCTGATTTGGTTTCGGACATACAGTTTTCGGCAGGCGGATTTGATGCGAAATATGGCGATAAAATGTCATCGGTTCTGGATATCCGTTATAAAAAACCAAAGGAGTTTGCGGGCTCTGTTTCCGGTAGTTTGCTCGGGTATTCGGGTCATTTAGAAGGCGTATCAAAAAATACGTTGTTTTCCTATCTTATCGGTGCTCGTCAGAAATCCAATCAATATCTGCTTAAAAGCCTTGAAACCAAAGGAGATTACAAACCTTCCTTTACGGATGTTCAAACTGAACTAAACTACGTGATTAATGAAAAATTCAATATTGATTTTCTGGGAAATTATGCAAGAAATGTTTATAAAGTAATACCACAAACAAGGCAAACCGACTTTGGAACGCTGAATGATGCTATGCGCCTCACCATTTATTTTGACGGACAGGAAGTCGACAGGTTTAATACCTATTTTGGTGCATTTTCCGGAAACTACAAACCCCAAAAGAATGTCAATTTAAAATTCATTACTTCTGCATACCGCACAAATGAAAGTGAAACGTTTGATACACAAGGGCAATACTGGCTTGATCAACTGGAGACAAATATGGGAGAAGACCAATTCGGGCATGCTGCGTTTAATATGGGGGTTGGCACATTCCTGAATCATGCGCGGAATTATCTGAATGCTACTGTACTAAATGCTGAACATAAAGGAACATATATTGCCGAAAACCATGTACAATACTGGGGTTTACGTTATCAGAGAGAATATATTGATGATCGTTTGAGTGAATGGAAAATGATTGATTCTGCAGATTACTCGCTTCCTTATTCTTCTGATTCGGTTGGATATATTGATCCATCTGTACAACCGCATTATCCCCTTGAAATGCAGGAAGTGGTAAAAGCCCAAAATACACTTTCTTCCAACAGGTATTCCGGCTATTATCAACAGAAATGGATTTTTGATAAAGATAGTACTGCCTTCTCCCTTACTGCTGGAGTTAGAGCAAATTACTGGGATTTAAATAAGCAATTAATTGTAAGTCCACGGGCAACATTATCTTATAAACCCAATTGGAAACAAAATTTTATTTTCAGATTTTCTACCGGTTATTACAGCCAACCTCCATTTTACAGGGAGCTTCGCGATTTTAGCGGGAATATAAATAAAAACTTAAAAGCACAGACATCTATTCATTTTCTGCTTTCAAGTCAGTTCGATTTTCAGGCATGGGGACGACCGTTCCGGTATGTTACGGAAGCATATTACAAAATATTGGATAATCTTGTCCCTTATGACGTTGACAATGTCAGGATCAGGTATTACGCCAAAAACACTGCTCATGGATATGCGGCAGGCATTGATATGAAGGTAAACGGCGAGTTCGTTAAAGGTATTGAATCATGGGCTAGCCTTTCAGTAATGAATACCATGGAAGATATTGAAGGAGATTATTATTACACTTATTTTAATAAAAACGGAGAGCAGATTATTCATGGATATACAGCAGATCAGGTTAAAGTTGACAGTATTTATCATGAACCGGGTTATATTCCCCGTCCAACAGATCAACGTGTAAATTTTGCTTTATTTTTTCAGGATTATTTACCTAAGAATCCTACCTACAAAATGCACCTGAGTTTGCTTTTCGGAAGCAGCTTACCCTTTGGTCCGCCTACTTTTCAAAAATATAAAGATACGTTGCGCATGCCTCCATACAGGCGGGTGGATATTGGTTTTTCCAAACAATTAAAAAGTGAAGATTCAAAACTTAAACAGAAAAATCCATTCAGGTACTTCAAAACTATCTGGATCAGCCTTGAAGTTTTTAACCTGCTTCAGGTAAATAATACTATCTCGTACATCTGGATAAAAGATGTGAACGACAGGCAATATGCTGTTCCCAACTACCTTACGCCACGGCAACTTAATCTCAGGTTGATTGCACAGTTTTAAGGATTTATGAAAAAGACAAAAGGGAAGTTTTAATGATTTCAATAGCCTCCTTAATCTGTCCTTTTGAGATAACCAGTGGAGGTGCAAAACGGATAATGTCGCCGTGAGTTGGCTTTGCAAGAAGCCCGTTATCTCTCATCTTCAGGCATACTTCCCATGCTTCCTTTCCATTGGTCGGATTAATTACTATTGCATTTAGTAAGCCCTTACCTCTTACGAGTTTAATCATAGGAGACTTTATTTTTTTGATTTCTTCGCGGAAAATATTTCCCAGTTCAAAGGCTCTTTCAGCAAGTTCTTCGTCTTTTACAACCTGAAGAGCTGCAATAGCTACCTTGCAAGCAAGCGGATTACCGCCAAAAGTAGAACCATGTTCGCCTGGTTTTATACAAAGCATAATATCGTCATCAGCTAATACTGCTGAAACAGGCAGGACACCGCCACCGATAGCTTTACCGAGAATAACGATATCAGGTCTGATTTCTTCATAATCGCAGGCAAGCATTTTTCCTGTCCGTGCAATACCGGTCTGCACTTCGTCAGCGATGAAAAGAACATTTGCATTTTTACATATCTCAAAGCATTTTGCAAGATAACCATCGTCAGGAACAAAAACGCCGGCTTCGCCCTGTATGGGTTCAACGATAAAACCAGCTACATTTGGGTCTTTTACAGCTTCTGCCAATGCATTTGCATCATTATAAGGAATTTTTATTATACCTGGAACAAAAGGTCCAAATCCACCATAAGATTCAGGGTCTGTAGAAAGAGAAACGGCAAGGGTGGTCCTGCCGTGAAAATTGCCTTCGCAGCAGATGATCTTTGCTTCATTTTCAGGTACCCTTTTTTTAGTGTACGCCCATTTTCTGCAAAGCTTGATGGCTGTTTCAACACCTTCGGCGCCCGTGTTCATAGGCAGAATTTTATCGTAGCCAAAATATTTCGTAACGTATTCTTCAAATTCGCTAAGGCAATCATTATAAAATGCCCGTGATGTAAGCGTTAAGATTTCTGCCTGATCTATTAAAGCGTTAATAATTCTTGGGTGGCAGTGTCCCTGGTTTACGGCAGAATAGGCAGAAAGAAAATCAAAATATTTCTTGCCATCAACATCCCAGAGATATACACCTTTACCTTCGGATAGTACTACAGGAAGCGGATGGTAATTATGAGCGCCATATTTGTCTTCGAGTTCAACAAGGCGCATTGCTTTTTCAGATAATGTCGTGTTTTTAACAGTTTCCATAAAAACATGTATTAAAAGATTAACGATTAATTGCTTAATAACTTTCGCAAAGGTATAAGAATTTGAATGAATAAAAAATCCGTTTTCAATCGGCTATGAGCAATATTATCAGAATATGAAAACTAATTTTAAATTTGCTGCTTGATATAATACGGATGTGGCTTTTTTGGCGGATACAGATTTTTATTAGGCATATGAAATTAGCCTGTTTTCGGAAACACCAATTTTATGAGACATTACGGCTCTCTTGAGCGATTGGAAATTATTGATATTGCAGATGATGGTAAATCTGTGGCAAAATATAACGACCTTGTAGTTTTTGTTACAGGCGCTGTGCCGGGCGATATTGTGGATGTAAGAGTTATAAAGAAAAGAAGGAATTATCTTGAAGCAAAAGTTATTAACTTCCACAAATATTCAGATGACCGTATTAAGCCGTTCTGCAAACACTTTGGTGTGTGCGGTGGTTGCAAATGGCAGAGTCTTTCTTACGAAAAGCAATTATTTTATAAGCAAAAGCAAGTGCAGGAGTGTTTGCAGCGTATTGCTAAAATTGATGTGGAAGGAATAATATTGCCTATTATACCTTCTGTAAATACTAAGTATTACCGGAATAAATTAGAATATACTTTTTCGTGCCGGCGCTGGATGCTTGATGAGGATATGCAGGTTACAGATGAGAACAGGAATATGAACGGATTGGGTTTTCATATCCACGGAAAGTTTGATAAGGTGCTCGATATAGAAACGTGCTATTTGCAAAGGGAACCAACTAATGCCATCCGGCTTGCGGTAAAAGATTTTTCTCTGAAAAACAATATAACATTTTTCGATCTCAGGAAACAGTCGGGATTCCTGCGAAACATGATCATCAGAACTACTTTGACCGGAGAAGTGATGGTGATATTATCTTTTTTTTATGATGATAAAAATTGGTGCAATGCAGTGTTGGAGCATATTGTGGAAAATTTTCCCGAAGTAACTTCGCTGATGTATGTAGTCAATTCCAAGTGTAATGATGTGATAACTGATCTTGAAATACAGTGCTACAAAGGTAATCCGTACATTATTGAAACGGTGGGGAACCTTCGATTTAAAATAGGTCCGGTTTCTTTTTTTCAATCCAATACGCTTCAGGCTTATGAATTATATAAAATAATACTTGATTTTGCTGCACTGAGCGGAAATGAAATAGTGTACGATCTTTACACTGGTACGGGGACAATAGCCAATTTTGTGGCAGCCTCAGCTCAAAAAGTGGTAGGTCTTGAATTTATTGAATCGGCGGTAAGTGATGCTTTCGGGAATTCACGTATTAATGGCTTTTCAAATACTATGTTTTATGCCGGAGATATTGCGAAAATTTTAAATAATACATTTATCGAAGCGAATGGAATCCCTGATGTAGTGATTACAGATCCGCCACGTTCCGGAATGCATGCGGATGTTTTGAAGAAACTTCTTGAAATTCGTCCTCAAAAAATAATTTATGTAAGCTGCAATCCTTCCACACAAGCACGCGATATTGCTCTCTTTTCTGAAAAATACGATTTAATAAAATCCCAGCCCGTAGATATGTTCCCGCATACGCAGCATGTGGAAAATGTGGTTCTTCTAGTAAAAAAATAAGTTTCGGAAATGATATTCATTGATATTAGGAAATTGATGGAAACTATTTTTGGTTTATGCGATAGTCGTGCTGAGCCGGCGGAATATAATGACGCCGTGTCGAAGCATGGCGGGGGGCGTTTTTTATTTTCGTAATTACATTTCTACACAGTATGTCCTGCAAGCATTTCCATTATTTTTTTAGCGCTGATGTTTTTCCCTTCAATAATCAATTTTGACTGAAGATAAAATTTTTCTCTTTTTTCAAGGCGGTCTTCAATAAATTTTTGCAGTTCCTTTTTGTTTGTATAATTTTCTATCAGCGGTCGTGTTCCTTTATCGGAAAAGAGTCTGGATGCAAGAATACCCTGATTCAGTTTTATGTAAATGGAAACACCGTAACGGTTAATTAACTCCATGTTATTATTGTAGCATGGTGTTCCACCGCCCGTTGCTACCACAATATTATCATTTAAAAATGTTTCTTTCAAACATTTGTGTTCGATTTCACGAAAACCGTTTTCTCCATCTATTTTAAAAATATCGATGATCCTCATGCCCGACGTTTTTTCTATCACATCATCAAGATCAATAAATATAAATCCAAGCTTATGCGCAAGTTTACTACCAATAGAGGATTTGCCGCTGCCCATGAAACCGATCAGAAAGATACGCATATTATCAATTTTATTTTAAGGTAAATTTAAAAATCTTTTTCAAACTGTCACGTCATTTATAAAAACTTTTTAATTTTCTATATAAAAATGAAATATTTTGAGTAAGTTTGAAAAAAAATATCTAACAATTACTTTAGAAAAGTTAATAATTTAAAATAATAAAATGGATAATAAAAAGGAAACCTTCAGTTTAAATTATTTATTTAATTTAATTAAAAGGAAATGGGCATTAGTTGCTTTTGTAATGCTTATATTCTTGGCATTTGCCATTTATAATGCTTTTTTAAAAAAGGATGTTTATGTGGTAAAATTTTGTATTACATTTATTCTTTCAGACAGGGACGACCTTATTTCAATTAAAAATGACCTGGTTGCAATTAAAAATGATCCTGTTTCTGTGCCATTAGAAACACCAACGCTTGAAACCATAGTTGGTAACTTTATCACTAAGTATCAAAATCAAAAAAGTGAAATAGAAAACGGGAAAAATATTCCAATTTCCAGTCATATTGTTAATTTTCAGAAATTAGACATATCTCCTGTGGTGAACGAATCGGGAGACAAGAGAACAAAAACATTAAATATGTCATTATTTGTTTATGATACTTCGGCAACAAAACAAATAGTTAATGACTTACTTGAGTATGTTAATCAAAATCAGCAGATAAAAAAATGGTTTGAGGAAAGGAAAAAGGCTCTTCTTGATAATAAAGAAAAACTGGAATATGGACTGGCTGAAATGATAAAATATAAAAATAATATCAGATATGAAAAATCACAAAACAGTGCTCTTTATTTTAACGTTTATAAAGATATTATCGAAGTTCAGACTGAAATTACTGCGATAGACGCTAAATTAAAAAAATTAACCCCTGTTTATATTACCGCAGATCCCGTGAATCCATCAAAACCTGCGGGTATGCCTCATTTAATGGGATTTATTATTACTATTATTTTAGGAATCTTTTTTTCATTTGTCCTTATATTTTTATTGGATAAGCCATCTGTAAAATCCTTTGAAGTTTAGTATATACACGTGTATGTTGTGCATAAATGAAAATTGACATTAAACAAAATCCGGTAATAAAATTTTTCTTAACATTAATTGGTGGCATTTTTGCAAGTAAAAATAAGAAACAGGTATTCTCGAATATTTTCTCGCTTTCCCTTTTACAAATCACAAATTATATATTCCCATTTATAACAATTCCGTATTTAATAAGAGTGCTTGGGACGGATAATTTTGGATTGGTTATGTTTTCACAAGCATTTATTCAATATTTTATAATATTTGTTGATTTCGGAATGGAATATACGATTACAAGAGAAATATCAGTTAACAGATATAACAGAAAAAAAGTTGCCGAAATATTTAATGCTGTGATGATAATTAAAGTAATAATATTTTTAATCAGTTTAATTGTCTTAACTGCGGTTATTTTCAGCTTCAAAAGGTTAAATAATAATTGGGATTTACATATTATTACATTCGGGATGGTGATCGGGCAGATGATGTTTCCTGTATGGTTATTTCAGGGAATAGAAAAAATGAAATATATTACCATCGTTAATGTTATTGCAAAGGCAATTTTTACATGTCTTATATTCTTTATAGTAAAACGCCCATCTGATATATTGGTAGTCGCTTTTTTAAATTCTTTAGGTTATATTATTGCGGGAATAATTTCACTTATTATTGCTTTACGAATTATAAAATTCAAGCTTTATATTCCGCCATTTTCTGCAATAAAAGGTTATTTTATGCAAGCCAAAGATGTTTTCATATCTAATTTTGGGATCAGCCTTTATATGACATCAACTCCTTTTATTCTCGGATTAACCACAGGCAGAAATGATGTTGTCGGATTTTATTCAATTGCCGAAAAAACAGTTAGGGGAATCAGATATGTGGTTTCACCGGTTACACAAGCCCTTTTCCCGTATTTAAGTAGTAAATTCAGGGCGAATGATGTGAAAAATTCTATAAAAACATTATTAAAACTCTCTGTTTATTTATTGCCTGTATTATTGTTCCTGATGTTATTCCTTGATATTTTTACTGTATGGATAACGAAAATCCTTGCAGGTTCGGATAATTACAATATTATTATTAATATCAGGATCATATCGGTGATATTGATAATAGGAACACTGAATAATATATGGGGAATTCTTGGCATGGTCAACTTAAGATTAGAAAAATATTTCAGAAACTATGTTTTAATCGGAGGTGTTTTTAATGTTTCAATTTGCATTTTTCTGACATATAATTTCCTTGATTTGGGTGCTTCAATTTCAATTGTTGCTACTGAACTAATACTTTTTATTCTTATTTCAAAAAAAATGAAACAACTATATTCTTATGCCTGAGTTGGTATTGTTTATTATTTTTTGTATTGGTATCATTTTGTTTTTTAAAAAAATTATAAAAAACGAAATTTTTCATCCTGTTTTTGTGAGCTTGGTTTATTGGATTGCATTTCTTTTATGCAGCATATTCATATCTGTATCTTTTAATATAAGCTTTAGCTGGAGTGGTATTTTTCCGATATTTTTATTGTTATTTAGTTTTATTGCCGGCTCTTTATTAATAAGCTTTAAAATAAATAAAAAATTTGAAGAAAATAAAAATGCTGATAAGAATGATTTTATAATTGAACAGGATACTCTCAAAAAAATAATTATTACGTACTCATTATTGGGAGTTGTAGCTTTGATCTTGCAGTTGTCATTTTTAAATCTTAGCATAAAAGGTATTTCTGATGTTTTTAATGTTGCAGGTAAAATATCTGTACTCAGATACACCGACCAAACAGATATGCCCAAATACGGTTTGTTTTTGGCTGGATTTATGTATGCAGGAGCTTTTTTAGGAGGAGTGTACTTTATTAATTCCGGGAAAAAAAATAAAATGCTAATTTCTGTTTTGCCGCTGACAGTTGCTTTTATTTATACTATTATAAATGGGGCTAAAGCTGCTTTTTTATTTTCCGTTTTTATATGGATTTCAGGTTATATATCTTGTTATGTATATACTTATAAAGGAATAATTGTCAACTTAAAAAAAAACATATTCAGGTTTTTAATTATTTTATTTATTGTGTTGCTTACTATCCCTTTGGTTTATTTTCTCAGAGGCGGAAATATCAATTCGAAAATAGCAATAATTAATCATAGCACTATTTCATATTTCGCGTCATTTAATGCATTTAGTATATGGTGGGAACAGTATTACTTTGATACGTTTTCTCTTTTTAAATACTCGTTATCGGGCATACATAATATTTTATACCAGGACAGAGTTTCAGGTTTGTATCCGGATAGTTATGGCGTGGGCGTTATTAATGGAGAAATAGTTAATACTAACGTATTTACTATTATAAGGGGGTTTATTGAAGATTTTTCAATATTGGGTGCAATAACAATTATGTTTTTAACGGGGATACTAATGACTTATTTTTATTATTTAGCAAAACGTAAAAAAATCATAGGAGTATTTTTGCTGGGAGTTTGCTATAGTGTATTGTTTTGGAGCTTTACGGTAAATATGCTTAACTATAATACAATAATTTTATCTTGGATAATTACTTTAATTACTATAATATTTTATAGCAGAAAAACATATAGCTTAACAAATTAATAAATGGACGGGCTAATAATAACAGTAAATTACAAAACTTCTGAAACTACCATTCGATTTTTAGAAAGTATCACTAAATTGAATGACTTCAGTAAAGTCGAATTATTTATTGTTGATAATGGTTCTGAAAAATCAATAGTCGAAAAAATCGGTAATCATCTAAAAAAAATAAATAAACCCAATATACAATTTATAACTTTACCCGAAAACATTGGCTATTTCGGCGCTGTTAATTATGCAATAAAAAATCATATAAAAGAAATTGAGAAGTATAAATATTGCGTAGTTTGCAATAATGACATTATTATAAAGGATAATGATTTTCTGAAAAAAGCTTCTTGTTATAGCGAAAAAAATGATTTGATTGCACCGAGAATAATTTCGTTAGTTAGCGGTAAAGATCAAAATCCTCACAGGGAACATCTCGTTTCGTTCGTCCAGAAAATTCAATATCGCTTGCTTTTTTCTAATTACTACATCGGATTAATTTTATATTTACTAAGAAATGTCCTATATAGAAAAATTAGTAGTCTTATTAGAAAGGGAAAAATAAATTTATCGGAAAGAAATATTTTTGCAATGCACGGTTCATTTATGATTTTTACGGATAAATATTTTCTTAAAGGTGGTTATATCGACGATGGCTTTTTCTTTTATGGAGAAGAAGATTCGGTTGCTGCTATATGTAAGCTGATAAATTGCAAAATCAGATTTGTACCCGATTTGATTGTTTATCACGATGAACATAAAACAAGCATAGCAAATGGTTTTAAAAAACGAATATACAAGCATCAAAAAGAAGCTTATAGGTATATTAAAAGGAAATATAAAAAACTTATTTATGAGCTTTGATATATGAATAAAATAACCATTATTATTCCTTGTCGCAACGAAGAAAAGTTTATAAAAAACTGTATTGATTCTGTCTTAAAATTTGAGGATTTAGAAAAATATGATTATGAAATATTATTGCTTGATGGGATGTCAAAAGATAATACCAGAAATATAATTAATCAATATATAAATAACAGAATAAAATTAATTTATAATCCTGGTATAATACAATCAACCGCATTAAATATTGGTATAAAGCAGTCTAAGGGCGATTGGATAATGCGGCTTGATGCACATGCTGATTATCCGAAAAATTATTTTAAAAAGCTAATCGAAACTTCTTTAAAAACAAATGCTGACAATGTTGGTGGAGTTGTTAATACTTTGCCTTTTAATAGTTCATATCAGGCACAACTTGTTCAAGCATTAACTACGCATAAATTCGGAGTGGGAAATTCGGGTTTTAGAGTGGGAATGAAAGAGGGTGAGGCGTATACTGTTCCTTATGGTTTTTTTAAAAAAGAAATATTTGAAAAAGTTGGTTATTTTAATGAACGTTTAGTGAGAGCTCAGGATTACGAATTTAATTGCAGAATAAAAAAATATGGAGGCAAGGTTTGGATCAATCCTGATATTTCAATTAATTATTATAATCAACCGGATATTTTAAAATTTCTTGGTAAACAGTTTTATAAAGAAGCTCCTTACAATGCTTATATGTGGCATATTGCTCCTTATACATTTACAGCAAGACATGCAATAACAGGTTTTTTTGCAAGTGGAATTATTCTTGGGAGGATTTTATCTTTTTTCTTCCCATTAATTGAATATTTATTTCTTTCAATTATTGGATTATATTTTTTATTGGCAATTGTTTCTTCAATACAGCAAGCCATAAGATATAAAAGAGTATTACATATATTTACTCTTCCTTTTTTATTTTTTCTTTATCATTTTGTACATGGATTAGGAATTTTGGTTGGGATGATAAAATTAATATTTAGAATTTCACCGATTCAAAAAATCAAACAATAATGCTAAAGTGTTATATTTAATAAAAATGAAACGTTTATTTGATATTATTTTCAGTTTTGTTGGTTTGGTAATTTCTTCTCCGATTTTGCTGGTAGTATCATTAATTATTAAACTCAATGATGGCGGACCTATATTCTACATGGCATCTCGTGTTGGATTGAATGGTAAATTATTTCGGATGTTTAAATTCCGTACAATGGTTATTAATGCTGATAAAATTGGCGCTTCATCAACTACGCATTCTGACCTTAGAATTACAAGGATAGGAAGGGTTTTAAGGAAATACAAGCTTGATGAAATACCCCAGCTTATTAATGTATTCATAGGTGAAATGAGCATTGTAGGTCCACGTCCTGAAGTGAAATATTTTACTGATATGTTTACTGAAGAAGAAAAAGCGATATTATCAGTAAAACCTGGTATTACCGACTGGGCTTCTGTTTGGAATTCTGATGAAGGAAAAATTCTCGAAGGTTCTGACAACCCCGATAAAACATATATGGAATTGATATGGCCCGAAAAAAAACGCTTGCAATTGAAATATGTAAACGTCCATTCTTTTTTAACCGATATAAAGATTATATTTTTAACTTTACGGGCTGTTCTTTTTAAGAATTAATAGATACAGCGTGATCATAATAAATTACTAACATGAATTTTTCAAAAGAACTTTTGGAAAAATTATATCGCATGATGCTAAGAATAAGGCATTGCGAAGAAAGTCTGGTAGAGTCCATATTAAATGGCGAAATAAAAACGCCATGCCATTTGTATTCCGGACAGGAGGCTATTGCGGCAGGTGTTTGCGCTAACCTGGGAAAAAACGATTATATTTTTGGGAATCATCGCTCACATGGACATTATCTTGCTAAAGGCGGCGATATGAATTCTATGGTTGCTGAAATTTATTGCAAATCATCAGGATGTTCAAGGGGGAGAGGAGGCTCGATGCACCTGATTGATGTTGAAAACGGCATAATGGGTGTTGCGCCTATTGTTGCGGGAACTATATCACTGGCTCTTGGAGCGGCATTGGCATCTAAAATAAGAAAAGATAATCGTGTTACAGTTAGTTTTTTTGGCGATGGAGCCACAGGAGAAGGCGTTTTGTATGAATCGCTCAACTTTGCCTCGCTGAAGAAATTGCCGATAATTTATGCCTGCGAAAACAATTATTACTCTACACATTTGCCGATAAAAGAAATAAGAAGTAATGACAATATTGCTGAAATTGCAAAACCTTTTGATATTCCTGCTTTTAAAGTTGACGGAAATAATGTATTGGAAGTTTATGAAATTGCAAAGAAAGCCGTTGATTTATGCAGAAACAAAGGACCTGTTTTTATCGAATTTTTAACATACCGGTTAAGAGGTCATGTCGGCCCTGACGACAATGTTCAAGGCACACACACTGATATTCGTCCAAAAGAAGAAATAGAACATTGGCGAAAAAAGGATCCGATACTTTATCTTTCGTCTTACTTGTTAGACAACAGAATATTTTTAAAAGAACAACTGGAAGAAATAGAAAAACAGGTTGCTGAAGAAGTGCTAAAAGCCAAGGCTTTTGCAATAAACAGTGAAAAACCATCTGAAAAAGAATTGAACAGTTATGTTTTCAAACAATAATCGGGAACTTAGTTTTAGCCTGGCCATTAATGAGGCGATTACTCAATTGATGAGTGCAGATGCTTCTGTAATGCTCATCGGACAGGGAGTTAAAAGTCCGTGGTATGTTGGTCACACATGCAATGATTTGATAAAAAAGTTTGGAGAAGAAAGAGTAATTGATACACCCGTTTCTGAAAATGCAATTACAGGAGCTGCTGTGGGGGCTGCTATTGTCGGCATGAAAGCCATAGTCGTTCATCCCCGTGTTGATTTTGTTTTGTATGCTTTTGATCCTATCATAAATCAGGCTGCAAACTGGCATTACATGAGCGGCGGGAAATCCAATGTGCCGGTTGTATTCTGGCTTATCATAAACAGGGGAGGGGAACAGGCCGCTCAGCATTCGCAAGCTTTATATTCGTTATTTGCTCATATACCGGGATTAAAAGTTGTTATGCCTTCAACTCCTTATGATGCCAAAGGTTTATTGATAGCTTCAATAAATGATCCTAATCCTGTTGTTTTTATTGACGACAGGTGGTTATATAATCAAAAAGGAATTGTTCCCGAAGAAATATATGAAGTTCCTATTGGCAAAGGCATAATAAGAAAAGAGGGTAATGACATAACATTAGTTTCATATTCGTATATGGCTGTTGAATCCGCCAAAGCAGCAGCAGAACTTAGTAAAGAAGGTATAAGCGTTGAATTTATTGATTTAAGAACAATAAAACCTTATGATGAAGAATTAATAATTAATTCTGTTAAAAAAACCGGAAAGTTAATAGTTGCAGATGGTTCGTGGAAGACTAATAGTTTTGCAGCAGAAATTATTGCAAATGTTACAGAAAAATCTTTTCATTTCTTGAAAGCTCCTGCTAAAAGGGTTTGTTTGCCCGATTTGCCCGCTCCGGCTTCGTCTTCATTAGAAAATGTGTATTATCCTACATGGAAAAATATTGTCAGTACAATAAAAGAAATTATATAATGGAATTTAAAAAAGTCAGATTTGTAGAACCAGCGAAGCTTTACCGCATGATTAAAGATGAACTTGATGCCGCTTATTTTGATGTGATGTCAAGAGGTGAGCTTATCGATAAGGGGCATTTAAAAAGCTTTGAAGCTAATCTTGCAAAATTTGTGGGTACTAAATATGCCGTAGGCTTGAACAGCGGTTATGATTCATTGCATATATCATTACGTGCTGCCGGAATAGGACAGGGCGATGAAGTAATTGTTCCTGCACATACTTTCGTTGCTTCATGTTCTGCAATAGTTAATGCTGGCGCAACTCCTGTCCTTGTTGACGTAGCTGAAGATTTTAATATTGATGTTGATAAGATTGAAGAAGTAATTACAAAAAAAACGAAAGCAATTATGGCTGTCCATCTTAGCGGTTGGATGGCTGATATGCCGGAGATAATGAAGATTGCTGAAAAACATAATTTAATTGTCGTTGAAGATGCATGCCAGAGTCTTGGTTCAAGCATCAATGGTAAGGGTGCTGGTGCATGGGGTTTAACAGGATGTTTTAGCTTTTATCCGTTTAAAATCTTGGGCGGGTATGGCGATGGTGGCGCTATAACTACAAATAATAAAGAAATAGCTGTTTATGCAAGAAGAATGCGGTTCAACGGTGAAGACCGTGAAACCGGAGAATATCACGGACATGGATTTACATGTCTTCTCGATAATATACAGGCCGCATTTCTTGATATAAAATTAAAACACCTGCCGGAATGGATAAAAAGAAGGCAACAAATAGCAAATCGTTATAAAGAAGCATTTTTCGATATTCCGGATTTGTTATTACCTCATTATGACAGACAGGGTTCTGACCATGTATATCAAAACTATACTATCCGGTCAAAGCAGGGAAATGAATTTTCAGAATATTTGAAAAATAACGGTATCGAAGTGTTAACACAATTCCGCAAACCATATTACAAACATGAAGCGTTGAAATTAACCGACAGAGGCTTTCCTGAAACAGAAGCGCTGAGCCGCGAAGTATGCTCCCTGCCTATGAACGTGGAAATAGGTGATGATGAAATAGAATATATAATTAAAGTTGTTCGTGCTTTTTACAAGAAATAGTTCATGAAAGAATTATCAAAAATCACCGAAACATTCACCGAATCTGTCATTAGAGAGATGACACGTATTAGTGATTCTATGGGAGGCATTAATCTTTCTCAAGGCTTCCCTGATTTCGATAGCCCTGAAGATATTAAAAATGCAGCTATTAAAGCGATAAATAATAATCTTAATCAATATCCTGTAACATTCGGTGAACCCGAATTAAGAAATGCAATAAGCAAAAAAGCATTGGAATATAACAATATTAAATGTAATCCTGCGTCTGAAATTACTGTCACCTGTGGCGCCACCGAAGCGATGATTGCTACGCTTAAAGCAATAATTAATCCGGGTGATGAGATAATTATTTTTGAGCCTTTTTATGAAAATTATGGTCCTGACGGCATCCTTTCGGGCGCTATACCACGTTATGTTACCATGTATGCTCCCGACTGGCATGTTGATTTTGATGAATTGAAAAACAGTTTCAATAACAGAACCAAAGCTATAATTATTAATACTCCCAACAATCCTACAGGAAAGGTTTTCACAGAAGAAGAGATGAAGTTTATTGCTGAGTTATGCCAAAAATGGGATGTGTATGCTGTTACGGATGAAATTTATGAACATATTTTATATGATGGGTGTAAACATATTTCAATCGCATCATTAGAAGGAATGGAAGATAGAACCATAACAATCAATTCCATTTCTAAAACATACTCGGTAACAGGATGGAGAGTTGGCTGGGCTATCGCTTCAGCACCAGTTACAGAAAGAATAAGAAAAATACATGACTTTTTAACTGTCGGTGCGCCAACGCCTTTTCAACATGCTGCAGTAAAAGCACTGTCATTTCCTCAAAGTTATTATACCGGATTACGAAAAAAATATGCTGAATCAAGAGATTTTCTGTTTAACACTCTTATAGATGCCGGATTTAAACCATTTCTGCCAAAAGGAGCATATTATATAATGACAGACGTTACAAATATCTGGAGTGATCTGAAAGCATCCGACGATTATGATTTTTGTTGCAAGTTAATAAAAAAGGCTAAGGTTGCCACAGTTCCTGGATTTTCCTTTTATTCGGAATCAGAAAAAATAACAAAGCAAGTGCGATTTGCTTTTTGTAAAAAGTTTGAAACGCTTGAATTAGTGAGAAGTCTATTGTTGAAGAATTTGAAATAAATTATTGTTAGCCAAATATATTGTATCCTTTTTTAAAATATAATGAAGTAATAAGAAAGATAAATTTCTTTTTGTTAGTTCTTATTTCTTTTTCTATTCCGTTCCATCGTTTGTTTGCTGTGTATTTGTGCGCTTTATGGATAATTTTTTCATTGATGGAGGGGAATTTTTTTAAAAAAATTTCAAGGAAAAATGAAAAAGGTTATTTGTTGCTATTTATTTTATTTTATGTGTTACATGTTATTGGAATGACCTATAGCGAAAACACAAAAGCGGCGGAAATAGATATTATACTTAAAACTCCTTTTGTAATAATGCCGTTGTTGCTTTTTTTTTCAGGTGATTACCTCAGAGAGAAAAAAAATAAAATATTACTATCCTTTGTCGCTGGAAATTTATTAGCTTCTGTTATTTGCCTGATTGCGGCAACTGTAAGATCCTTTTCTTTGGTAAATGGTACATGGGCCTTTAATGCAGAGTTGATGGATCACAATTATTCATTTTGGCAAATGTTAGCAAACGGCGGAAATAATTTCATGTATCAATCATTATCAGTATTTCATCATCCGGGTTATTTCTCGGTGTATATTGTTATTTCCGTTCTTTTGCTTCTTGATATGCTTGTTCGCAAAGAAATTGGAAAATCAATGCATACAAAGGCACTATACATCTTGTTAATACTATTTTTTTGTATTATGGTGTATTTGCTTTTTGCACGAACCGGTTTGATTGCCCTTTTCACAATATTGCTGGGTTATTCAATTTATTTAACATTCAAGGGAAAAGGAAAATTATATAAGATGGGAATGTTGATAATTGTTATAATAGCAGGAATACTAGTTATCGGACATAATGAAAGAATGAAAAATTCATACTATGAAATAAAAAAAATATTTTCTGATCCGAATAAAATTACAAAACAGGATGACCGCATATTTATTTGGGGCATTTCATTGGAAATAATTAAAAATAATTTTTTTATGGGAGTAGGCACCGGCGACAGTAAGGAAAAATTGATGGAAATATACAGGGAAAAACAAATGGTAGAAGCCCAGAAGGCAAGATTAAATGCACATAATCAATTTCTTGAAACAACCATTCAGCTTGGTTTACCAGGGTTGCTTGTATTACTTGCTATTTTTATATTACCTTTTATAAATGCTGTAAAAAACAGAAATATAGTATTGATGTGTTTCCTTATTGTAAATGGAATATTTTTCTTTTTTGAATCGTGCTTAAATAGGCAGGCTGGAGTTGTATTCTTTTCTTTTTTTTATAGTTTATTGGTATTCATTCCAAAGAATGAAAACAGGAATATTTTTACCTTGTCAAAAAATCTAAAAGAACCTTGCTGACCTATAAAAAAAGGCTGCCCTTTTAAGACAGCCTCTTCATTATTTAAAATTATAAAAAATTATACGTGTCCCTGAGCGATCATCGCATCGGCTACTTTTACAAACCCGCCGATGTTAGCGCCTTTTACGTAATTAATAAAGTTGCCTTCTTTGCCGTATTTTACACAAGTCTTGTGAATATTAATCATGATCTGGTGAAGTTTCTGATCAACTTCCTCACTTGTCCAGTTAAGTCTCATTGAATTCTGGCTCATTTCGAGGCCTGATGTTGCAACTCCGCCTGCATTAGCAGCTTTCCCAGGACCGTAAAGTATTTTGTTTTCGAGAAATACTTCAACAGCTTCCGGAGTAGAAGGCATATTAGATCCTTCTGAAACACAAATACAGCCGTTCTTAATGAGCATTTTTGCATCGTTGCCATTGACTTCATTCTGAGTAGCACCTGGTAATGCAATGTCGCATTTAACGCCCCATGGAGTTTTACCGGCGACATATTCGCAACCGAATTTCTTCGCATACTCTTCAATTCTTCCTCTTTTTACATTCTTAAGCTCCATCACCCATGCAAGTTTTTCAGCATTAATGCCATTTTTATCATAAATGTAACCATTAGAATCTGACATGGTAACAACTTTACCGCCAAGTTGGGTAGCTTTTTCGGTAGCATATTGAGCAACATTGCCTGAACCTGATACGACAACGGTTTTACCTTTAAAGCTTTCATTTCTGGTAGCAAGCATTTCCTGGGCAAAATAAACCTGGCCATAACCTGTGGCTTGGGGACGAATGAGGCTGCCGCCCCATTCCAGACCTTTACCTGTTAATACGCCGGTAAATTCATTGCGAATCCTTTTGTATTGTCCGAACATGAAGCCGATTTCGCGTCCTCCAACGCCGATATCACCGGCAGGAACGTCAGTGTCAGGTCCTATATGACGACATAATTCGGTCATGAGACTCTGGCAGAAACGCATTACTTCATTATCTGACTTACCTTTAGGATCGAAATCAGAACCTCCTTTACCGCCACCCATAGGTAATGTGGTTAAACTGTTTTTAAATACCTGCTCAAAAGCAAGAAATTTCAAAACACCTAAGTTTACTGTGGGGTGTAAACGCATACCACCTTTGTAAGGACCGATAGCGCTGTTCATTTGAATTCTGAAACCCCTGTTTACCTGGAATTCGCCTTTGTCATCAACCCAGGGAATTCTGAACATGAAAACTCTTTCAGGTTCAATCATCCTTTCCAAAATCTTTGCATCTTTATATTTTGGATGTTCTTCGATGTATGGAATCAATGATTCCACAACTTCCATTACTGCCTGATGGAATTCGGTTTCGCCTGGATTCTTGGCTATCACCTTGTCCATGAATTGTTTTACTTTTGGATCCATTTTGTTTTTTTTTAAGATTAAACACTATTTTTTTTCGTATTCTGCTAATTAATTTTCCTGATGCAATTTTATTGTTATTTTCTCTCAATAAACCAAATTATAATAAAAATAAATAAATAAAAAATATCTTGCATATATCAAAAAAAATAATATAACCTATAAAACCTAAATTCCCAAAATGAAATCGTGCAATCCCGTAAATACATGACCCAAAACCACCTGCTTGCCGCAGGCAAGAATCCCAATATAATGATAATGATCAGCATTATTTTGCCGTACGTCTTGTTCGGTACCGTATTAAAAAAAATGTAACTTTGCATAAGTTTGTGAGCTAAACATTTATACACGTTCGATAAAAAAAGAATGATAAAAAAAAATAAAACCTATTTCATATTATCTGAAATTGCACTTCGTGAACGGGTAAAAGAACTTACTTGCCTGTACGAAATATCCGAATTATCTCAAAAAGAGAACTTATCACTTGTCCATATATTGAATAAAGTTCTTAAATTACTTCTTTCGGCTTGGCAATATTCTGATATAACTGTCGCCAGAATAACTTATGATAACCAATCTTATGTTACATCCGGTTTCAAAGAAACACCCTTTAAACAAACTGAAAAAATTATTATCAACGGAAAAGAGAGAGGGGCAATCGAAGTATATTATTTAAAGAAAATGCCTCGTTTAGATGAAGGTCCCTTTCTGAAAGAAGAAAGAAAATTGATACAAGCAGTTACCCTAAAAGTTGCTTTTATTATTGAACGAAAAGAAATAGAAGAAAAAATTAAACTATTTCAGGAACAAATACGACACGCTGACCGGCTCGCAACTATTGGAGAACTCACTGCCGGAATCGCACACGAATTAAATAACCCATTAAATAACATTCTTGGGTTTGCTCAACTCATCATCAAAAATAATAATTTGAATGAACAAGCTAAACAAGATGTTGAAAAAATAATAAAAGCAGTTTTGAATTCGCGGGAAATTATTAAAAAATTAATGTATTTTTCACGGCAAATGCCGCAAAATTTTACCAATGTGAACTTAAATCAAATTATTAAAGATGCAATGTATTTTATAGAGCCACAGTGCAGTAAAGAAAATATTGCTATTTCATATCAATTGTCAGATAATATCCCTTCTATTCATGCAGATAACCTTCAACTTAATCAGGTAATAGTTAATCTTGTTGTAAATGCTATACAAGCAATGCCGGAAGGAGGGAAACTGACTATTTCTACCCGCAACGATTCGCAATCCGCTTTTCTTAGCGTTGAAGATACCGGAGTTGGAATATCAAAAAAAATAATGCAACATATTTTTAATCCTTTTTTCACCACTAAAGTAATTGGTAAAGGAACGGGGCTTGGATTATCTGTTGTACACGGAATAATAGCAACGCATAAAGGGAAGATAGATGTGAAAAGCAAAGAAGGCGTTGGAACAAAGTTTGAAATTGAATTTCCGATAATAACCGATTGATATGACAAAATCAAATTCGAAAACCCCTGAAACAATTTTGATAGTTGACGATTCAACGGAAACATTAGAATTGCTTAAACGTAACATAGATAGCTACAACAAGGGTTATCGGATATATACTTCAACAAATGTTTCAGAGGCTATACGAAAATTAAAAACTATTCCGATAGATATTGTTATTACCGACTTGCAAATGCCGGAAATTAATGGGATGCAACTTGTAAAATTTATCAGGGATAATCATAAAGATACAGAAGTATTGGTAATAACCGGATTCCCGTCAGTTGAAACTGCTGTTGAATCTATAAAATCCGGAGCAGATGAATATTTAATAAAACCATTTACTAACGAAGAACTATTTATTGCTTTGCAAAAAGTTTCAAATAAACTATATGATCATAGATTGCTGCAGACCCATAATAATATTCAGGGCAATGTTTTTGGAATTATTGGTGAATCCGAATCCATGCTTCGTGTGTTTAATGTAATTGAAAAAATTTCCTCAACTAATGCAACAGTGTTAATAACAGGTGAAAGCGGAACGGGAAAAGAACTTGTAGCTCGTGCTATACATTACAGAAGTAATCGTTCTGCTTTGCCTTTTATTGCTGTTAATTGCGCTGCTTTGCCTGATGAATTACTGGAAAGTGAATTATTTGGACATATAAAAGGTGCATATACTGGGGCAAATGAAACACGAGCCGGCTTCTTTCAAATAGCTGATAAAGGAACTATTTTTTTGGATGAGATAAGTAATACCAGTCCATCTATGCAGGCAAAGTTATTACGGGTACTGCAGGAAAAAGAATTTTATATGGTAGGAGATAAGAAACCAATAAAAGTAGATGTTCGGGTAATTACAGCAACAAATGTTGATCTAATGCATCTTGTAAAAAAAGAGAATTTCAGAGAAGATTTATTTTATCGTTTGAATGTAGTTAACATTCATATTCCCCCCCTCAGAGACAGAGATAATGATTTAATGCTTTTGATTAATCATTTCGTTAACCGTTATACCAAAGAAATAGGTAAAAGCAATATACCTGCTTTCAGCAATAAAACTATAAATGCATTAAAAAAATATTGCTGGCCTGGTAATGTCAGGGAATTACAGAGTTTGATTTATAATTTAGTTATAATGTCAGAAAACAATAAAATTGAAACAAGCGACCTGCCTAATGCAATGCGTTTTTCCATTAAGAATTCTCCCAATACTAATAAATCGCTTATGGAAATAGAACAAGAACACATTTTAAATGTTTTAACTTCTGTAAATAATAATAAATCAGAAGCAGCAAAAATTCTTGGAATTGACAGAAAAACTTTACGTGATAAATTAAAAAACTTTTCTGCAAAAACAGAAAAATTAAAATAGGGAATTATTCCCCAACTGGTTCAAAACTCCCCACTTTTAACTTCCATTTCTCTTTTTATTTTTTTCTTCTTAGAAAAAATATTATAATTTCAATTGGTTGACGCCCACCAGAGATAATCCATTTCTACGGATTATTTTCCTTTTCTATCCTTCTGATTTTTTTTCATGGCACAATCATTGAAATTACGTTAAGCCAATAAAAAAAATGGAAAACAATTTTTCAAATATTGTTGACAGTGGTTTATGCTCCACCTGCATTCATAAAACCGGTTGCATGTATCGTCAAACCTTTAAAGGAAAAATTATACAATGCGAAGAATTTGAAATAATAGAAAATAGCACGGGAAAAAGTCAATATGTGAAGAATCAGATAGACGTTAATAATAGTGACTCGGAAAATTATACAGGGCTTTGCAAGAATTGTGATTTACGCAAAACCTGCATCTTATTTACACCAGATAAAATTACTTGGCAATGCGAGGAGTATCAATGATTTTATTATTAAACCATAAACCCGTAAGTTATTTTTTGGATCCATAGCTTTTCGGCTACTCACGTTACGGTTTGAACCGCTTGAGCAAAGTCGAAAAGCTTAGCTTACGGGTTTATGGTAAAATTTAATATTATTAGTTTCAAATTAATAACACAAACAAACTTAAGGAGGATTAAAATTATGAAACCGGATATTTTAGAAATAGGTATTTGTTCAACTTGTAATGAACTTGGAAAATGTTTTTTGAATAAATCAGAATCTGAAGCAAAAATATATTGCGAAGAATTTGACAACTATATGAACGTTCAGAATAATTTCTTTGCTGACAAAGAAAAAACTTTTATTAATAACGATGAAAAGTTGGATTTACATATGAATTGTGATAATAAAATAACTTGTATTTATAAAAATGATAATAAGATAAAATGGTATTGCGAAGAGCATTTATAAAAAAATATGAATTAATAAATAAAATCATTTTAATAACCCTTTAAATCATTTTGTGATGAATGTAAAAAAAATAATGAACGATCTCGAAGAGAAACACCATGGTGAGGTGGAGTATTTGCAAGCAGTAAAAGAAGTTCTAGAATCAATTGAAGAAGTTTATAACCAAAATCCTCAATTTGAATCTGCAAAAATTATTGAGCGACTGGTTGAACCCGATCGTATTTTAACTGTAAAAGTACCTTGGGTTGACGACAAAGGTGAAGTTCATGTAAATATTGGTTACAGAGCACAATTCAATAATGCTATTGGTCCTTATAAAGGTGGTTTACGTTTCCACCCGTCAGTAAATATTAGCATTCTTAAATTCTTAGGTTTCGAACAAATTTTCAAAAATTCTTTAACCACACTTCCAATGGGTGGTTCAAAGGGTGGTTCTGATTTCGATCCTAAAGGTAAGTCAGATGAAGAAGTTATGCGTTTCTGCCAAAGCTTTATGTTAGAACTTTGGAAAATTATTGGTCCAGAAACTGACGTTCCCGCTGGCGATATTGGTGTAGGTGGTCGCGAAATTGGCTATCTGTATGGAATGTACCGTAAATTAGCACGCGAAAATACGGGTGTTCTTACCGGTAAAGGATTAGGTTGGGGTGGTTCTTTGGTTCGCCCGGAAGCTACAGGTTTTGGTGGTATCTATTTTGTTGAAGAAATGTTAAAAACAAAAGGATTAAATCTTAAAGGAAAAACTGTTGCTATTTCCGGATTTGGTAATGTTGCATGGGGAGCTGCAAAAAAAACAACAGAATTGGGTGGTAAAGTAGTTACCATTTCAGGACCTGATGGGTATATTTATGATAAAGATGGAATTAGTGGAGCAAAAATAGATTATATGCTCAAACTTCGTGCTTCCAATAATGATATTGTAAAACCATATTCTTACGAATTTAAAACTGAATTCCATGAAGGAAAACGTCCGTGGGAAGTTAAATGCGATATAGCTCTTCCTTGTGCTACTCAGAATGAATTAAATGGTGAAGATGCTAAAAAATTAATTGCTAATGGTTGTATTCTTGTTGCAGAAATCTCTAACATGGGCTGTACTCCTGATGCTGTTGAAATTTTCATTAAAAATAAATTGCTATTCGGACCAGGAAAAGCTGTTAACGCAGGTGGTGTAGCTACTTCAGGATTGGAAATGTCGCAAAATGCTACGAAACTTAACTGGAGCGCCGAAGAAGTTGATAAACGCTTACACGAAATTATGGTTTCTATTCACAGTCAATGTATAAAACATGGTAAAGAAACTAATGGTTTTATTAACTATGTAAAAGGAGCAAATGTTGCAGGATTCCTTAAGGTTGCCAATGCAATGCTTGACCAGGGAATTTACTGAGAATTGAAAAAATAATATGAATGAAAGCTCCAGTTGGAGCGACCTGTTATGTATTTTCTTAAATTTTAAACAACCTCTCAGGTCTATTATGAAAGATATATAACCATGACATTAAACCAAACCCGCAACCCTGACCAACAACCATAGATATTGTTATAAAACAGATGAAAAAGAATATATTAACAAAACACGAAGAATACTCAAAAGACGGTGTATTACTGATAAAGGGACAATATGATGAACAAGAACGAAAGACAGGTATTTGGTATGAATATTATAAGACCGGAAAATTAGCCGCTGAATTTCGATACGAAAACGGAATATTAAATGGTACTTACAGATCTTATCACGAAAACGGTGTGCTCTGGTGTTTGGGAAACTACCTTAATGATAAAAAAGAAGGAAAATTTGAAGTGTATAATCCGGATGGGAAAATTATTTTATTGTGCGAGTACAACAATGATAAAATAATAAATCAGGAATCACTTTAATAAATCTCTGTAAACTCAATAAAACTGCATGCACTGAATACACTTTTCATCAATGCATTTACGCGTGGAATTTTTCATCGTATATCTCCATAGAAAACATTAATAATATTTTCGCAAACCTATAAAATCTTTTTTTGAGGTGCTAAAAAAACATTATTAATATAAGTTCTCTTCAATTATTAGTCAGGCTGAGCCGTTCCGCACGTGCCACGTGCGGGACGTGTCGAAGCCTCCTTTCATTATATTAATAAACACTATAAATGTTTCACTCTTTGACACAGCCGCTTCCTCGCAAGTCCACGCAATGGCTGGCTCAGAGTGACATTTACGATTTGTACTTTGATTGTGCATAATAATTTGTTTCTAATTGCCATTGGTCACTCAGCACCTCAAAAAAATATTTTACCCGCAAACCTGTTTTCTATCGGTATAAAAAAAAATTTATACCTTTGGGTAAACTTTATAACGTGCTTCTGAACGCACGGTAGTAAACTCTGGATCGATGGATGATTTAATATTTCAAAGGGAAGATATAAGGCATGAAGAAATCCGGCAAATTCTTTTTGAAAAGAAAGAGCGTTTCAAGGAATTAAATGCGATTAACCAGGCCTCAGCCATTCTCAAAGAAAATAAACCCATTGAGGATATGCTGCAGGAAATATGCTCCATACTGCCTAACGCATGGCAGTATCCTGAACATACAGCTGCACGAATAAAATTCGGCGGGAAAGAGTATGTTACTTCAAATTTCAAAAAAACAAAATGGGTTCAGCGCAGGATGTTTGAAACCATTGATGATAAGGAAGGTGTGATTGAAATATATTATCTGAAAGAATGTCCCGCTATGAATGAGGGACCCTTCACAAAAGAAGAACGGCATCTTATTAACAATCTGGCGGCATTGGTATCCGGTTACCTGAATACAAATTTCGGGAAAAGTCTTTTGAAAAATGCGCAAGCACAGGAAAGTATTCGCCAATTGACGAAACAACAGCAGGATACATCGGGTATGAGCATGCAGCTTTTACAGAAATTTCATAACAAACATAACTCCGACAGAGATATTTACCATGATTTGATGCCTTACAAAGTCAGGGAAATTCTTCTTGTTGCCAGTTTATACGATTCATATATAATTGAAAAAGAAGGACGTTTTTTTGAACAGATTTCCGGAGAATATTACCAGTTGAATCTTTCTTCTGTGCCTAGAATAACGAGTGTTTCATCATCTGAAGAAGCTCTTGGAAAACTGCAGTTTCATCATTATGATCTTGTTATTTTAATGATGGGACTCAACAAGAATACACCCGTTCAACTCAGTGAGATTATCAGACAGATATATCCAAACATACCAATACTTCTGCTTTTGAATAACAACAGTGATGCTGGTTCTTTTGAAAACAGAAAGATAACAAGTATCGACAAAATTTTTGTGTGGAACGGCGACAGCAAAGTGTTTCTTGCAATGATTAAATATATAGAAGATTTAATGAATATCGATAATGATACAAAAATAGGCTTGGTAAGGGTGATTTTGCTAGTTGAAAATTCTGCTCGGTATTATTCCCGGTTTCTTCCTATTCTTTATTCGATTGTCATTGAACAGACGCAGCGCCTGATTGAAGAAGTCAATACGGATAGCCTATACAAGATTCTTCGGATGAGGGCCCGGCCGAAAATCGTGCTGGTTTCCAACTATGAAGAAGCTCTTGGATACTTTAATAAATATAGAGAGTATCTGCTTTGTGTTATTACGGATGTGAAATATGAAAAAGATGAAATTCTGGATGAAACCGCAGGATTGAAATTTACAGAATTTGTAAAAAATGAAATTTCAGACTTGCCTGTGCTGCTTCAGTCCTCTGACGAAGAAAATGCCATAAAAGCATTTAAACTGAAGGCTGCATTTGTAAATAAAAACTCTGAGAATCTTCTTCGGGAACTGAAGAATTTTATTAGTTATTACTTGGGATTTGGCAATTTTATTTTTCGCAACAATGAAGATAAAAAGGAAATTGCTGTAGCATATTCGATGAAAGAATTTGAAACTCATCTGAAAGCAATTCCGGAAGAATCTATCGTATTCCATGCCCGACGGAATCATTTCTCCAACTGGTTTATGGCAAGAGGAGAAATACAACTGGCGAAAAAAATAAAACCCTTAACAGTCGGTGATTTTAAAAGCCCTCATGAGTTGCGTCTATACATGCTCGATATAATTCGGCAATGTATATACGAAAAAAATAAAGGCAAAGTCGTATATTTTGACGAATCAGCTATCCTTGACGAAAAAACAATTGTAAGCCTCACTCCAGGTTCGCTTGGCGGTAAAGGGAGAGGCCTTGCATTTATCAATACACTGATTTATAATTTTGATTTTTTGCAGTTAATACCTGAAATTAATGTTCGTACACCCATTACTTCTATTATCGGTACTGATGAATTTGAAAGTTTTATTGAGTTAAACAATCTTCGGAGCATCGTATACAACGAACGGGATTATAACCAAGTAAAAAAGTTATTCGTTGATGCTAAATTATCGGAGAATCTTATTGAAAAGTTGAGGAAGTATTTGGAAATTGTCCGCACTCCTCTTGCCATCCGTTCTTCAAGTCTTTTTGAAGACTCGTTGATGCAGCCGTTTGCAGGCATATTTGACACTTTCCTGCTTCCCAATAATCACCCGAATATTTCAATACGGCTCGAACAGATGATGACGGCTGTTAAGTTGGTTTTTGCTTCTATTTTTTCACCTACTGCCAAGTCATATTTTAAGGCTATTAACTATAAAATAGAGGAAGAAAAAATGGCGGTAATCGTGCAGAAAGTAGTTGGCTCATCGTATGATGAAACTTTTTATCCGCATATCAGCGGAGTTGCTCAATCGTATAACTATTACCCTGTGTCATACATGAAACCTGAAGACGGGTTTGC
>Ga0247841_10002411_pt1 | contig 37488 bp, 33 predicted proteins | sample LaCruzMarch2015__2_FD_192410 | JGI IMG/M metagenome (GOLD analysis project Ga0247841, IMG submission 192410) | Freshwater microbial communities from meromictic Lake La Cruz, Castile-La Mancha, Spain - LaCruzMarch2015_18m | ecosystem: Environmental > Aquatic > Freshwater > Lake | place: Spain... | reverse complement strand
TTATTTGTCTTTAATTAATGATTATTTAAAATACTATAATAGCTCCCGATTACACCTTGGACTTGGACTTAAAACGCCTGCCCAAATGATTGCTTAGTGTTTCCAAGGTGCTGATTAGAAGACGTATTTATTTAATAAAAAATACGTATTATACTATGAGTTGCGTTGATTAGATGCTTGGTTGTTTTTGTTTTTGTATAAAATTAGATAAAATAATTAAAGATTGCTTAATTTGGTCAAGTTATATGAATATTTTTAAACTATTTGGCGATGCTAATGAAAAAGAAATTAAGAAGATGCGGCCGCTGATTGAAAGTATCGGGAGTTTTGAAGCCGAACTACAAAAAATAGAAACCACCGCCCTTCCAGAAAAAACTATTAATTTTCGTAAGCGACTGAGTGCGGGCGAAACTTTAGATGACTTATTGCCAGAAGCCTTTGCGGTGGTGCGTGAAGCGGCGCGCCGTCTTTTGGGTCAGCGTCATTTTGATGTGCAGTTAATCGGCGGACTCGTCCTTCATCGCGGTCAGATAGCGGAAATGAAGACCGGTGAGGGTAAGACTTTAGTGGCGACTTTACCGCTATATTTAAATGCTTTAGCCGGTAAGGGTGTTCACTTAGTAACGGTTAATGATTATTTATCGCGCTTGGGCGCCGGTTGGATGGCCCCGGTTTTTCAAGCACTAGGGATGAGTATGGGCGTTATTGTTCATGATAGTGCCTATGTTTATGATCCCGAATATCTGGATGAAAATCAGTATGATGTGCGCTTACAACATTTTAAAAAAGTACCGCGTCGCGAGGCTTATGCCTGTGATATTACCTATGGCACCAATAATGAATTCGGTTTTGATTATTTGCGCGATAATATGGTTTATACCTTAGATCAAGCGGTTCAGCGACCACTGTATTATGCGATTGTTGACGAAATCGATTCAATTTTAATTGATGAGGCGCGAACACCGTTAATTATTAGTGCGCCCGCGGAAGAATCGACCGATAAATATTTTAAATTTGCGGCGATCGTTCAGGAGTTAAAGGAAGTGGATGATTATATTGTTGATGAAAAATTACGGGCAGCGACTTTAACAGAGGGGGGAATTAATCAAGTTGAAAAAATATTGGGCATGGGAAATATTTATGTTGAAGGCGGTATTCGGGAAGTCCATCATTTAGAGCAGGCATTAAAAGCGCGCGTCTTATTTAAGCGCGATAAAGATTATGTAGTTAAAGACGGAGAAATAATTATCGTGGATGAATTTACTGGACGTTTAATGCCGGGGCGACGCTATAGCGAGGGACTGCATCAGGCGATTGAAGCTAAAGAAGGCGTTAAGGTTCAGAAAGAATCACGAACGATGGCCACGATTACTTTTCAGAATTTTTTTCGTTTGTATGAAAAATTAGGAGGTATGACTGGAACCGCCGCGACCGAAGCGGAAGAATTTCATAAAATATATAAACTCGATACTTTAATAATCCCGACCAACCGTCCCAATGTTCGCCGTGACTATAATGATTTAATTTATCGCACTGAAACCGATAAATTTCAGGCGGTGATTAAAGATGTTAAAGAGCGCAGTGCTAAAGGACAGCCAATTTTAATCGGGACAATTTCAATTGAAAAAAATGAATTACTGGTCGAAATGATGGAGCGCGAAGGTTTGCGCCCCCAGCGTTTAAATGCTAAAAATCATCAAAAAGAAGCAGAAATTATTGCTCAAGCCGGTCGTCAGGGCGCAATTACCCTAGCTACTAATATGGCTGGTCGTGGGGTTGATATTATTTTGGGCGGTAATCCGCCAGTGGCCGAAGAACAAGCGGCGGTGCGGGCTTTGGGTGGCCTCCATGTTATTGGTACTGAGCGCCATGAATCACGGCGCATTGATAATCAATTGCGTGGTCGGGCTGGTCGTCAGGGTGATCCTGGTTCTTCTCAGTTTTTTGTTTCAGCTGAAGATGATTTAATGCGTATTTTTGGCGGCGATCGCATGAAAAATTTGATGTCGACTTTAAAGGTGCCGGCGGATATGCCCATTGAAAATAAATTAATTTCTAAATCAATTGAAAGTGCGCAGCGACGGGTGGAGGGTAATAACTTTGATATTCGCAAACACTTAGTGGAATATGATGATGTAATTAATAAACATCGTCTAGCTATTTATCGCCGGCGTCGGGAAATTTTAGAAAGCGCAGAAACATCGTTAGCGAGCGGTGACAAAAAAGGTTTAAGTCAGATTATTTTAGAGTTAATTAAAATTGAGTTACAAAATATTATTAATTTACAAACGGCCAGCGAAATACCGACGGATTGGAATTTAAAAGAAATTGTGGACGCAGTTAGCATTATTTGGACAACGGATAGTAATTTATTTAGCGAGCTAGCAGAAATTATCAAGGCGGTTCGCACTCCAGCGCAACTACGCCTAGACCTAATTACTTATTTAGAACAAGCCGCTGAAAATAAATATTTAGAATTAAGTGAGCGTTTGCAGGCAGCTAATTTACGTCCGAGTGATATCGAAAAAGGAATTTTAATCAGATCAATTGATGAATCTTGGGTTGATCATTTAGAGGCGATTGATTATTTGCGTCGGGGTATTGGTCTGCGCGGTTACGGTCAACGTGATCCACTCGTTGAATATAAAAAAGAGGCCTATTATTTATATCAAGAGCTAAACACCACGATTAGTCACCAAGTAGCCTATTCGATTTATAAGACCGGCGATGCTTTAGCGCTGGCTAATAATATTAATTTTAATTTGTTAGGCAATAAATTACCGGATAAATTAGAATTTAGCGGCGCGATTAAAGAAATGCACCAAGATGCGGCTAGTCGCAATAGTCTGGATTTAGTTCATGAAAAAATTAAAGCCGATGATGGTGAAAAAATTGGGCGCAATGATCTTTGCCCTTGTGGTAGTGGGAAAAAATATAAAAAATGTCATGGTGCGTAAATATTTTAGTATTTACCAATCATAATAAATAATAATAGTTATGTCAGAAGAATCTAAATCAGTTAATCAAAGCTTTTCGCAATTAGAGGAGGTGGTTTTAAAATTCTGGTCTGAAGCGAAGATTTTTGAGGCCTCTTTAGAAAAAGAAGCCCCGCGGGGCGATTATGTTTTCTATGATGGTCCGCCCTTTGCCACTGGTACCCCGCACTATGGTCATCTGGTAGGCAGTTTGATGAAAGACGTAATTCCGCGCTATCAGACGATGCGTGGTTACCATGTTGAGCGAAAATGGGGCTGGGATTGCCACGGTTTACCAATTGAAAATATTGTTGAAAAAGAGCTGGGCACTAAAACTAAAAAAGAAATTGAAGATCTCGGGATTGGTCGGTTTAATGATCTTTGCCGCTCTAAAGTTTTAGCTTATGCCGGTGAATGGAAAAAAGTGATTACGCGTCTGGGTCGGTGGGCGGATATGGATAACCCCTATAAGACAATGGATTTAAATTTCATGAATTCGATTTGGTGGGCGTTTAAACAACTATGGGATAAAGATTTAATTTATCAAGATTATCGTTCCATGCATGTTTGCCCGCGCTGTGAAACGACTTTATCGCAATCAGAGGTAAGTGAGGGCTATCAGAATATTAAAGATTTATCAGTCATCGCTAAATTTGAATTAATAGAAGAACCTGGAACTTATATTTTAGCCTGGACGACGACCCCCTGGACGCTGATTGGTAATGTCGCGCTGGCTGTTGGCGAGGAGATTGAATATGTCAAAGTTAAAAAAGATGGAGTCAGCTATATTGTTGCTAAAGAACGTTTAACGGAAATTTTTAAAGATCAAATTGATGAGATTTTAACTTCGTATCAAGGGGATGATTTAGTTGGCAAGGCTTATCGGCCGCTCTTTGATTATTATGCCAGCGACAAGTCGCTTAAGAACCACGAGCGTGGTTGGAAAATTTATCCGGCTAATTTTGTAACGACTGCCGATGGCACGGGTGTTGTCCATATTGCACCAGCCTTTGGTGAGGATGACATGCAGCTTGGAAAAATAAATAATTTACCGTTCATTCAGCACGTTGAATTGAATGGGGTTTTTAAAAAAGAAGTTAAGGACTTTCCAAATTTACAAGTTAAGCCATTAAATGATCACACTGCTACCGACGTTGAGATTATTAAATATTTAGCGGCTCGTGGTCTTTTATTTTCCAAGGCTAAATATGAGCATAGTTATCCGCACTGCTGGCGCTGTGAAACGCCTCTGATTAATTATGCAACTTCTTCTTGGTTTGTCAGCGTTACCAAAATCAAAGAACAACTTTTAGAAAGTGCCAAGCAAATTAATTGGTCACCAGATTATATTAAAAATGGTCGTTTTGGTAATTGGCTTGAGGGTGCGCGCGACTGGTCAATTTCTCGTCAGCGTTTTTGGGCGAGTACTATTCCGATTTGGCAGTGTCCTTGCGGCAACCAGCAGGTCATTGGCAGTGTTAACGAATTAGAAAAGTTAAGCGGTCAGAAAATTGATGATATTCATAAAGATAAAGTTGATCTTATTACCTTGAAATGTTATAAGTGTGGCGACAAAATGAACCGGATTACCGATGTTTTAGATTGTTGGTTTGAATCTGGTTCAATGCCTTTTGCTCAAATGGGTTACCCCCTGGAAAATAAAGAAAAGTTTGAACATAATTTTCCGGCGCAATTTATTGCCGAGGGCGTTGATCAAACTAGAACTTGGTTTTATTATCTCCACGTTATCGCCGGCGGAATTTTTAAACAAGCGGCTTATCAAAATGTTATTGTTAATGGAATAGTTTTGTCTGAAGATGGTAAAAAAATGTCTAAACGCCTGCAAAATTATCCAGATCCAATGTTAGTGATGGAAAAATATGGTGCCGATGCTCTACGTGCTTATTTAATTGCTTCACCAGTCGTTGCGGCTGAAAATCTTAATTTTTCAGAAGTTGGCGTTCAGGAGTCTTTGCGAAAAAACATCATGACTCTCTGGAATGTTTATAAATTTTACGAAATGTTTGCTTTTGAAAGCAAGGCGCCGGTTGCTTCTCAGCCGTCGAAAAATGTGCTTGACCGGTGGATTTTAGCAAAATTAAATTTATTAATTTTTGAGGTAAGTGCCGCCTTAGAATCTTATAACTTAGCAAAAGCGATACGCCCCCTAACTGAATTTATCGATGAATTATCGACTTGGTATTTGCGCCGCAGTCGCGATCGCTTTAAATCCGATAACGAATCTGATAAGCAGGCTGCCCTTTTAACTACTAAGCAAGTTTTAACGGAACTAGCTAAATTAATGGCACCGTTTACCCCGTTTATAGCGGAAACTTTATGGCAAAAAGTCGTAGGACATGATTTTAAAAATAAAAATCAATCTGTTCATTTAGCGACTTGGCCGGAAGAGGTAGAGCTAAACGAAGGACAGCATCAAACCTTAAAATTAATGTTAGTAACTCGTCATTTAGTCGAGCTTGGTTTAGCGCGTCGAGACGAAGCGGGTATTAAAATTAGACAGATGTTGGGTGCAATGACGATCAAAGATAAAAAAACCATTTCAATTGGCGAAGAATATCAGGTGCTAATTAAAGATGAATTAAACGTGCAAAAACTCAATTTTACGGTTGATGAAACTTTAGCTGGCTTGGAAGTGGAGCTAGATACGGTTATTACGCCGGCTTTAAAACGAGCGGGCCTTAAACGCGAGATTGTTCGGTTTGTTAATTTACTCCGAAAAGATAGCGGTTTAAGTTTACAAGATAAGACGATTATTTATTTAGCGGGAACAGACCCAAAACTAGCTAGTGAGATTGAAAAAATGGCCCCTGATATTTTACGTGAGACTTTAAGTTCTTCCTTAGAAATAGTGACCGAGATTCAAACAGAGCTTAAAAAAGAAATTAAGATTGATGGACAAACCCTAACCCTAGGCTTGAAAAAATAGGCTTTTTAGGCTATAATTAAATTATAAAAATTTAATAAATTAACCATAAAATTATGACTTTTTTTATTTTGATTATCGTGGTGGCAATTATACTTAGCTTTCTTAAGCAAATTAATCAGTACGAGCGTGGCGTTAAATTTACCATGGGGCGTTATTCGGGAATTATGGAACCAGGTTGGCGTTTTTTAATTCCGGTTTTTCAAAGCTATAAAAAAGTAGATGTGCGCGTTAAAGCAGTTGATGTTCCCGACCAGAAAGCCATTACACGTGATAATGTTTCTGTAACAGTTAATGCGGTTATTTATTATAAAGTTGCTTTTGCCGAAAAAGCCGTGATCGAGGTGGAAAATTTTTATTACGCAATTTCACAATATGCTCAAACCACTATGCGTAATATTGTTGGTTCGGTTACCTTAGATGAACTGCTAAGTAAGCGCGATGAGATCGCTGATCGCATTAAAGAAATTGTTGATCGTGAAACCGATGAATGGGGAATTAAAGTTAATAACGTTGAATTAAAAGACGTGTCTTTACCAGAATCAATGGAAAGAACAATTGCTAAACAAGCCGAAGCCGAAAGAGAGAAGCGCGCCGTCATTATTAATTCTGAAGGCGAACTAGCGGCCGCTGGAAATATTGCTAAAGCCGCTGATATTTTATCGGCTTCCGACGGAGCGCTGCATCTAAGAACTTTGCAATCAATTAATGATATGTCCAGTGATCAGTCAAACACGGTTGTGTTTGTAACGCCGGCCGAAATTTTGCGCTCTTTTGATGGTTTTAAAAATAAAAAAACACTAGAATAAACTAAAAAAATTACGGCGACTAAATGCTAAAAAATAGCCGCTTGGGCTATTTTTTATCAGGAAATTATGAATAAATTAGAATTATTGGCTCCAGCTGGAAATGAATTAAAAATGAAAACGGCTCTGGCCTATGGGGCCGATGCGGTTTATTTAGGGGTGCCGGATTTTTCACTGCGAGTGCGCATTAATGATTTTGATCGTCAAAATTTACGACGAGCAGTTAAGTATGTGCACAGTCAGAGTAAGCGGGTTTATGTAACCGTAAATATTTTTGCTCATAATAAACATTTACGCCCCCTTCAGGCACATATTAAGCAATTAAAAGAAATTGGGGTTGATGCCCTAATTATTTCTGACCCCGGAGTTTTAGCTTTAGTAAAGAGAGTTTGGCCACGCGCTGAAATTCATTTATCAACACAAGCTAATTGCACTAATTTAGAAGCCGTGAAATTTTGGGCGCAGCAAGGGGTTCGGCGCATAATTTTGGGCCGGGAAGTAACGCTTGCAGAAATTAAAGAAATTCACCGAGCGGCTCCGCTAGTTGAATTAGAATATTTTATCCACGGCGCGATGTGCATGGCTTATTCTGGTCGTTGTTTTTTGTCTAAGTTATTTGTTAACCGGAGCGCTAATCTCGGCGACTGTGCTCAACCTTGTCGCTGGGAATATGAAACTAGTCGTTATGAGTTAAAAACTGGCAGTCATCCAGAAGCTTTAGATTTAATGGAGGAGCGTCACGGCACTTATCTTTTAAATTCACGCGATCTTTGTTTAATCAAACATTTAAAGGAATTAGCAGCAGCGGGAATTAGTAGTTTTAAAATTGAGGGGCGCGCTAAAAGTGTTTATTATCAAGCGGTGGTCACTGGCGTTTATCGTCGCGCCCTGACTCTTTTAGAAAAAAAGACGCCGATTAAAAAATTAAATAAAGAGCTAAATTATCTTTTTTCTGAATTAAATACGAAATTAGTTCATCGTGGTTATACGGAGGGTTTTTTATTGGGCGGTCGCGCCGATCAGAACATTTCTAATTCTCACGAAGAAAGTAATTGGGAGTTTTGTGGTCAAGTGTTAGAAAAAATACCGTTAGTTATTAAGTCAACTTTAAAACATTTAAAATTAATTAATCCTTTAATTTTCCAAGTTCATAATACAGTCCGAATTAATGAAGAAATCGAGATAATCAGACCCGGATATGATATAATTAAATTACGTCCACGGGTAATGTGGGATGCTAAAACGGGGACGAAAATAAATGAAGCTCATGGTGGCGGTGGTGGGCAAATAGTTATTTTAGATATGCCCCGATTAAGCGGCTTGAACTCCGCTTTAATGGTTATTAGAAGATTAATTAAATAATATGATTTCATTTTTACGAGGTCGCTTAATTAATAAAGGAATAAATTATGTGATTTTAGAAACACATGATCTTGGTTATCGAGTTTTTGTTGGCGAAGCCCTGCTTAATGACTCAAAAGTTGGAATGGAACTGGAACTTTATACTCATCAGCGCATCAAGGAAGATGCTAGCGATTTATATGGTTTTAAATCAATTAGTGATTTGGAATTATTTGAATTATTATTAACGGTTTCTGGTGTCGGACCGAAATCAGCTTTAGGTGTTTTAAATATCGCGACTGCTAGTGATATTCAAGAGGCGATTATTCGCGGTGACGCCGATCTGCTGACTAAGGTAGCGGGAATTGGAAAAAAAACAGCTGAGCGTTTAGTTTTAGAATTAAAAAATAAAATAATTCGCACGGGTGGCGCTGCCATGATTTTAAATTCCGGAGCAACTACTAGTGGTGATGAGATTGATGCGCTAATGTCCTTGGGTTATTCTTTGTCGGAGGCGCGCTCGGCGCTTAACTTAGTAGATAGCACCCTAATTGATAGTGGCGCTCGCGTTAAGGCCGCTCTTAAAAGTTTGGTTAGAAAATAATTACATGACAGTTCAGGATTTAAATTTTTTAAAATCAACTGCTGGGAGTGAAATATTAAAACGGTATGAATCTTTTAAGGATGAGGATTTATATCGTTTGTTGTTTAAAAGTGTGGGTTTACCGGCAGAAAAATGGTTACCCAGCGTTGTTACTTTAATTAAATTAAGACGGCAAGCCGCTAAAAAATTTACTCGAGCCAAAGAATTATTTTTTACAACACTTGGGCTTGAACAGGCAACGAGTGAGGTGGTCGCCGAGCAAATAGCCGCTCGTTTTCCGTCCAACTGGAAGGTGGTGGATTTAACCTGTGGTCTGGGTGGAAACTTAATTTTCTTAGCTAAACAATGCCGACAGCTAGTCGGTGTTGATCAGTCGGCGGTTAATATTGCTTGTGCGCGCGAAAATGCTCGAGTTTATGAAGTTAGTAATAAAATAGAACTTATTACTGGCGATGCTTATTCAAATATTTTACCAGACGCTGATGCTTTTTTTCTAGATCCCGCCCGCGATCGTGAAGGTCATAGTAAAACTCGGTCGATTTTAAATTCCGAACCGGAACTTTTAAAAATATTACCAGAAATTTTTAAAATCACGCATAATGTCGGCGTGAAGATTTCTCCAGCCTTTGATTATCGTGAATTAGAAGCTTTACCGGAGAGACCGGAAATTGAAATTATTTCTGAAGATAATACTTGTAAGGTCGCGATGCTTTGGTTTGGAAAATTAAAAACAGTTGAACGGCGCGCGACTTGTTTAATTTCCGGAAAAAAATATGAATTCGTCAATAATCCAGAGTTAAGTCCGATACAAATTTGTGAAACTGATCCAGTTTATCTTTATGAGCCCAACAAGGCGATCAGTAAGGCGCATTTACTGGCCGAAGTAGCTTTAACGGAAAATCTTTTTAAATTAGATCCTTACTTATCTTTTTTAACTGGCGCGCGCTTAATTGGCGATAGTCAGCCGGGCTTATGGCGCCGCTTTAAAGTTTTAAATTCTGGTCATTTTTCACTTAAAGAGTTGAAGAAATTTTTAAAAGAAAAAAATATTATTCAAGCGAATATTATCGCTAAACATTTTCCACTACTACCCGATGAATTATTGGCGCGTTTAAAATTAAAAGAGGGCGGTGATTTTTTCTTGATTTTAGTAACGCTTAATAAAAAGGTGCGGCGATTTTTTTGGACGCAGCGGGTTTAACTCGCCTTTACAAGTGACTATTTTTTGGTTAGTATAAAAGAAAGAAATGGTTTGTAATAATTACTATTTTATGAGACAATCTCAACTTTTTACTAATACTGTCAAGGAGTTACCGAAAGATGAGACGAGCTATAACGCTCAAGCCCTGATTAGAGCGGGTTTTGTTGATAAAGTAGCTGCCGGTGTTTACTCTTATCTGCCGCTTGGTAAACGCGTGCTTGATAAAATTTGTAATATTATTCGCGAGGAAATAAATAATATTGGTGGCCAAGAAATACTAATGACCGCCCTTGTTCCTAAGGAAAATTGGCAAACCTCTGGCCGTTGGGATAATTTTGATGTCTTATTCCGTTTGTCTGGTAGCGATCAAAAAGAGTATGCTTTAGGAGCAACTCATGAAGAAGTAGTCGCGCCCCTTGTTCAAAAGTTTATTTTTTCTTATAAAGATTTGCCTTTCAGCGTTTATCAAATTCAAACTAAATTTCGTAATGAAAAACGAGCTAAAGCGGGATTATTGCGAGGGCGCGAATTTTTAATGAAAGACTTGTATTCTTTCCACACCGATCAAGCTGATCTCGATAATTATTATGAAAAAGTAATTGTCGCTTATCAGCGAATTTATCAACGCTTGGGACTAGGTAAATTTACTTATTTAACCTATGCTTCTGGCGGATCATTTTCTCGTTATTCTCATGAATTTCAAACGGTTGCGGCCGCTGGAGAAGATTTAATTTACGTTTGTGATAAATGTCAGGTAGCTATTAATAAGGAGATTATTATTGAACAGAATGTTTGCCCGCTTTGCAATAATCCAGATTTAACCGAAAAGAAAGCGATTGAAGTTGGTAATATTTTTAAATTGGGAACAAAGTTTACCGAACCGTTCGGTGTTAAATATAAAAATTCAGCTGGCGCTTCTGAGCCGGCGGTCATGGGTTGTTTTGGTATCGGACCAAGTCGAATCTTAGGAACACTAGTTGAAATTAATCATGACAATCAGGGAATAATCTGGCCAGAAAGTGTAGCTCCCTTTAAAGTCCATCTGCTTTCTTTAAATGAGCCTGAAGCAGCTGATAAAATTTATAAGGAGTTGGTTGAAAAGGGAATTGAGGTTTTATATGATGACCGCGAACTGATGGCTGGTGAAAAATTTGCTAATGCCGATTTAATCGGATGCCCGTATCGAGTTTTAGTTAGTCGCAAAACATTAGCCAGTAATAGTGCTGAGGTTAAAAAACGCACCGAAGATAGCAGCGAGTTAGTTTTACTTAGCAAGTTGGCGAATAAATTAATATAAATTATGTTTAAAAACATTATCGGTAAATTTAGTCATGATCTTGGTATTGATTTGGGTACAAAAAACACCCTGATTCATGTTTCCGGTAAGGGCATTGTTATTAATGAACCGAGCGTCGTGGCGATTAATAAGCGAACCAACGAAATTTTAGAGGTCGGTGATGCGGCTCGAAAAATGGTTGGCAAAACACCGGGTCATATTGAGGCGATTCGGCCGCTGGTTGATGGGGTTATTTCGGATTTTGAAGTGACTGAAAAAATGTTGAAGTATTTTATTAATAAAGTTCACCGAACTAATTTTACTTTAGTGTCGCGTCCACGAGTAGCCATTGGTATTCCGCTAGACTTAACTGAAGTTGAAAAGAAAGCAGTTGAAGATGCGGCTAAATCAGCTGGTGCCCGCAAGGTTTATTTAATCGATGAAGCGATGGCGGCGGCGATTGGTGCGCGTTTACCAGTAACCGAAGCGACGGCGACGATGATTGTTGATATTGGTGGTGGCACGACTGAAATTGCCGTTATTTCTTTAGGTGGTGTGGTGACCTGGAAATCTTTGCGGGCAGCTGGTAATGAATTTGATAACAATATCATTGAGTATATTAGAGAAGAATTTAATATTTTAATCGGTGAGCAGTTAGCCGAAAGCATTAAAATCGCGATTGGTTCAGCGGTACCTTTAGAAGTACCACAAGAAATTGAAGTTCGGGGGCGTGATTTACTAACCGGACTGCCAAAGGCCTTAATGGTTAGTGATCGCCAAATTAGAGAAGCAATTAATCGGACGGTCGTTAAAATCATTGAAAATATCAAAACTATTTTAGAAACAACGCCACCGGAACTTGTTTCTGATATTTATGAACGTGGTTTATTTTTGTCAGGTGGTGGCGCTTTACTACACGGGCTTGATCAGGCGATTTCCATCGCGACCAAAATTCCAGTTAAAATAGTCGATGATCCCCTAACGTGTGTTGCTCGGGGTACGGGGGCGTTACTTGAAAATGAAATGTTACTAGAAAAGGTTTTATTGCCCAGCAGTACTGACTAGTCAGCAGTCATATGAAAAAAATATTAAACAGCAAAATTATTCTGGTGATAATTATCGCAACCGGGTTGCTGTTTTTTTTATATAAAATTGGTATTTTGCGACCAGTGGAGCGTTTATTATTGGCAGTAGTAAATCCAGTTAGTGAGCAGCTATATACTTGGGGTGGAATTTTTCGTTGGTCAGACAGTCACCAGAAAAATAACGAAGAACTAGTGAGTGAGGTTGAAAAACTTAAAACAGAACTTGCTCGCTTTGCGGTGGCCAATTCTCGTTGTACAGAAATTGAAGCTGAAAATGAAAAATTAAAAGGAACTTTAAAATTTAAGGAAAATAGTAATCAACAATTAGTGGTTGCTCGAGTTATTTCTCGAGGCGGCTTAGTCGACGATGATCGAAGCTTGGTTATTAATCGGGGTTTAAAAGATGGTTTAAAAATTGGGTTAGCGGTGATTAGTGATGAGGGGGTCGTAATTGGTAAAGTGATCGCCGTTAAAGAGGCAGTCGCTCAAGTTTGTTTAACAACCATGCCAAACTGTCAGTTAGCCGCCTCTGTCCAAAATCAGTATAAAACTCAGGGGGTGACTAATGGCGATTTAGGTTTAACTATTAAAATGGGGTTTATTCCGCAGTTAGAAAAGTTGAGTGGCGGTGATCTAATAATTACGTCCGGCCTAGAAGCAGACGTGCCGCGCGGTCTTTTTATTGGACGCGTGTCTCAAGTTCGCAGTGAAAGTAATGATGTTTGGCAAGAAGCGACGATTGAACCACTAGTTAATCTAGATAATTTAACGGTCGTAGCGGTTGTTTTGCCTTAGCCATCCGGCTAATTAAATATTTTATGCTTAAAAAAATTTGGCAAATAATTTTCCTTGTTTTAATCGCCTCCATAGTTTTTTGGTGGCAATTTTCTTTCGTATCGGGTTTACCCGCTTTTTGGTCTAATCTTAATTTGCCTTTGATTATGATAGTTTTCGCGCTCTTTTTTTATGATTGGCGACTGGCGACGACGACGGCGCTTGTTTGCGGTCTATGGTCTGATTTAATGTCTTTTTCGGTTTGGGGTCTTAACTTAATAACCTTATTACTGACAGTCGCTGTTGCTAAGCTAATTTTAACGCGCCTGTTAACTAATCGTTCTTTATATTCTTTTGTATTGTTAATTATTTTGGCGGGGTTAGCCGCGGCGCTAACTAAAGAGATTTTATTACTAATTATAAGCGACAATCATTCTTCTTTTTTTCTAATTCGTAGCCATTTTTGGCAAAATTTAGGGTATGAAAGTTTATGGAGTCTTTTATTTTCGCTACTGATGTTTAATGGAGCGGGTTTTATGAGCCGCCGTCTTCAGCCTTTCTTTTTGGAAAAACGTTGATTTCTGTGTTATTATAAAGAGTGGTTTATTTAATTTTATTTTTTTATGAAACATGATTTTATTAGTATTGGCGGGGCGACACGTGATATTTCTTTTTTTACCGATGAGGGTGTTTTATTAGATAATCATCGTGATATTAAGCGTCAGAAATTATTAGCGTTTGAGGCGGGGGCTAAAATTAAGGTTGATAAATTTTATTATTCTTTTGGCGGTGGGGCGGCTAATGCCGCGGTTTATTTAGCGCGTTTTGGTTTTAAAACGGCGATTTTAGGAGCGCTTGGTGATGATGAAAATGGTTTTTTAATTAGAGAAAATTTACGTACCCAAACAGTTGATACTAGTTTTTTAGAAAAAAATAAGAGTGAAGAGAGCGGGGCTTCTTTTGTTTTAATTTCTCCAGGAGGTGAGCGGATAATTTTTGCTCAGCGCGGGGCTAATCGTTGTTTAAAAATAAATACTCGTCAGGCCGCCGCCCTAAAAAAAATTCCTAATGTTTATATTGCTTCTTTATCGGGTAATTGGTTATCGACCCTAGACCAAGTTTTTTCTAATTTGTCAGACAAAACTCAAGTTTTTTGGAATCCTGGTCAAACGCAATACGCTAAAGGAGCTGATCCTTTATTGCCATTTTTTAAAAAAACTACAGTTTTAGCTTCTAATAAAGATGAAGTGATTGACTTAGTCTTAAACTCTTCCGGTTATAGTCATTTGCGCCCTAGCTTTTTGAATAAAACGGAAAATCTCTTAAAAATTATGTATAGTTTTGGTCCGCGCCTCGCGCTCATTACCATGGGAGCCGAAGGGGTGATGGCTTTTGACGGACAACAAATATTTTTCCGGCCCATCATTAAAGAAAAAAAACGAGTTGACGTTACTGGAGTTGGTGATGTTTTTAATTCTTCATTTGCGGCCGGCTTTGTTATGTTTAAAGGTGATGTTAATAAATCCCTAGATTTGGCACTACGCAGTGCCTCTAATAAAGTAGCTTATCTAGGTGCTCAAGGAGCGCTGGCCACCGTACCCCATTTAATTAAAAAATATAAATAAAAATTTATGATTAACGGCGTAATCATTAAAAACTTAACTAGAAATAATGATGATCGGGGCTGGTTAACAGAAATTTATCGTCAAGATGAACTTAATTTTAAACCGGCGATGTCTTATGTTAGTTTAACAAATCCAGGCGTCGTGCGTGGCCCGCATGAGCACGTTTATCAGAGTGACTGCTTTGTGTTTTTAGGTCCCGGCACTTTTAACCTGTATTTATGGGATCGCCGCGAAAATTCTCCTACTCAGGGTGAATCTTTAAAAATTGAAGTCGGAGAAAAAAATCCGAGCTTAGTAATTGTGCCACCGGGTGTCGTTCATGGTTATCAGTGTATTTCGGAAATTCCCGCCCTTAGTATTAACTTACCCGATAAGCTTTATCGCGGAGAAGAAAAAAAGGAAGAAATTGATGAGATTAGATGGGAAACTGATCCCAGTTCTCCTTATAAAATAGAATAGCTTAGTTTATGTGTATTTTTTGTAAAATAGTAAATCAAGCGATCCCGGCCTTTCGAGTTTTTGAGGATGATAAAACTTTAGCCTTTTTAGATATTAACCCGATGGCGCCCGGGCATACTTTGGTCATTCCTAAAGTTCATTATCAGAATCTAGAAGCTATTCCGGAAGCAGAACTATTTAGGATGATGAGTACGGTTAAAAAAATTGCTAAGTTGCTTAAGGATAAATTGCCGGCGACTGGTTATAATATTTTAGAAAATAATGATCCAGTTAGTGGCCAAGATATTCCCCATCTTCATTTTCATATTATTCCGCGCTCTGAAAATGACAACTTAAAGCTGTGGTCGCCGGGTCGATATGCCCTCGGTGCCGCTGAAGAAATTTTAAAAAAATTAAAGACCGAAATATGAGACTACTTGTAACTGGTGGTGCCGGTTTTATTGGTTCTAACTTTATCCATTATTGGTTGAAGCATTATCCTGAAGATAAAATAACCAATTTAGATATCTTAACCTATGCTGGTAACTTAGAGAATCTCCGTGATTTAGAGAATAACTCTAATTATCATTTTGTTCGAGGTGATATTGGCGACGCTTCACTGGTTAATGAATTAGTCAAAGAAGTTGATTTAATCGTTCATTTTGCGGCCGAGAGCCACGTTGATCGTTCAATTAAAAATAGTGCTGATTTTATTAAAACTAATATTGAGGGAACCCGCGTATTACTAGAGGCCGCTAAAAATAATGGTCAGGTTCGTTTTCATCATATTTCCACCGATGAAGTTTTTGGTACTCTAAAAATAGGGGCGCCCCGCTTTAATGAGCAGACGCCATATGATCCGCGTTCTCCTTATAGTGCCTCAAAGGCCGCCAGCGATCACTTAGTGCGCGCTTATTATCACACTTATCGCTTACCGATTACTATTTCTAATTGTTCTAATAATTATGGCCCCTTTCAATATCCGGAAAAGTTAATTCCACTATTTATCACTAATTTAATCGAAGGAAAAAAAGTTCCCGTCTATGGCACTGGTCTTAATATTCGCGACTGGATTCATGTCGATGATCATAATCACGGCCTTGAACTTATTATTAAAAATGGCCGAATTGGTGAAACCTATTGTTTAGGGGGTAACACCGAACAGACCAATTTAGAAATAACTAAATTAATTTTAGAGTTCATGGGTCAAAGCGAAGAAATGATTGAGTTAGTTAATGATCGCTTGGGACATGATTTAAGATATGCAATTGATTTTTCTAAAGCCCAAACAGAGTTGGGCTGGGAGCCGCTAGTTGCTTTTAAAACCGGTTTACGCGCGACAATTGACTGGTATCAACATAATAAAAATTGGTGGCAAAAACTAAAATAATTAAAATTATTAAAATTATTAAAAAATATATGGACAACAAAAAAATTTTTATTATTGAAGATGATGCTGATTTATTATATGGGCTAGAGTCGCAATTTGTCGCTGACGATTTTGAAGTTGAATCATCCTTTGGCAATGAAGATTTAGAAGAACTTTTAGAACGACTACGAGATTTTGCGACCGACTATGTAATTTTAGATTTAATTTTACCCAAGCTGGATGGTTTTGAAATAATTAAGAGAATTAAAGCAGATGAAGAGTTGTCGGAAAAACAAATTTTTATCTTTACTGACTTAAGCGATGAAGATAGTCGTCAACGCAGTTTAGAACTCGGGGCTGACTACTTCTTTTTTAAAGAAGATTTTGATTCTTTTTCTTTTGCAGAAAAAGTCAAAAAAATTATTGCCAGTCAAAACAAGACCGAAGAGCTTGATGTTGAAGAATAATTTTTACTTGATTTGAAAGTAATTTTTAGATAATTAATCATAGTTGACTAATGACTTAATAAATACTAATATTAGTTAGTATTAGTTTTTATGTTTATAAAAAGAATCGGAATTGATTTAGGGACAACTTATACCCTGATTTATCTGCCTAAACGCGGGATTGTTATTAATGAGCCGAGTGTCGTGGCCGTTTCAGTGGCTGATAAAAAAATTCTGGCGGTTGGTAATGAAGCTAAAGATATGATTGGTCGTACGCCAGATACCATCGCCGCTGTTTGTCCTTTGCGAGATGGGGTCATCGCTGATTATCGGGCAACCGAAGCGATGATTCGTTATTTTATTAATAAAACTTTAGGCGGTGTTCGTTTGTTTCGACCAGAAGTAATGGTTGCGGTGCCGGCTGGCATTTCCTCGACTGAACGCCGGGCAGTTATTGAAGCAACGATTGCTGCTGGTGCCAAAGCGGCCTATATTATCAAGGAACCAGTGGCGGCGGCGATTGGAGCAGATATTCCAATTGGTTCATCAACTGGTCACATGGTGATTGATATTGGTGGTGGGACAGCGGAAATGGCCGTTATTTCTTTAGGTGGTATTGTCGCTTCAACTTCAGTGCGGGTTGGTGGTAATAAATTTGATGCCGCTATTTTAGAATATATTCGTAAAAAATATAATTTGGCAATTGGCGATCGAACGGCTGAAGAAATAAAAATTAATATTGGATCGGCTTTATATATGGAGGATAAATTATATATGGAGATTCGGGGTCGGGATATTGTAACCGGACTACCGCGCAGTATCACCGCTTCAAGTGATGATGTAACTGAAGCTATCCAAAATGAATTAGAGGCGATTATTGCGGCGGCTAAGCGTGTTTTACATAAAACACCCCCGGAATTATCGGCCGATATTATGGACAAGGGAATTGTTTTAACTGGCGGCAGTGCGCTTTTACGCAACATTGATCAATTAATCGCTCGCACCACCGGCGTGTCCGCCTATGTTGCCGACGACGCGATGCTCTGTGTGGCTAAAGGTACGGGTATCGCCTTAGATAATCTCGATTCTTATAAGCGGAGCATTTTAGCGACTAAATAATTGACATTCTCACTGGTTGTCAATTTTTTTTAAAATTATGATTATTGGTATTGACGCTTCACGCGCCAATTTAAAACATAAAACCGGTACCCAGTGGTATTCTTTTTATTTAATTAAAAATTTAGCTCAAATAGATAAGACTAATCAGTATTGGTTATATGTTAATGAACCGCCAAGCTTAGAATTAGTGGCTGCCGTCAAAGAAAATCCTAATTTTATTTTTAAATTTTTAGAATGGCCATTTTTATCTTTTTGGACGCTGGGGCGACTAACACTGGAGATGTTAATTAAACGGCCAGACGTGTTATTTATTCCGGCTCATGGTTTGCCGTTGTTTGGCCCACGTCGCACAATCAACACGATTCATGATGTGGCTTTTGTCAGAGAACAAAACCTTTATTTTTCCTCAAAAGCGTCGGCTCAATGGAATGTTTCTAAAAAAATAATTAATGGTTTAGTGCGCGTTTTAACTTTTGGTAAATATGGGGCGACTTCAGTCGATTATCTTTATTGGTCAACCGCCTTTTCCTTGCGTCATGCTAAAAAAATAATTGCAGTTTCTGAGTTTACTAAATCAGAAATAATTAGTTTATATAATTCAGTGCCACAAAATAAAGTTGACGTTATTTATAATGGCTATAGTAATGATTTGTATAAGCCGCTAACTGATCAAAATCAGCAGCAAGTGGTTTTAAATAAATACGGTTTAGACTATCCATTTTTTTTGTATGTTGGCCGACTAGAAAAAAAGAAAAATACCGTTACTCTAATTGAAGCTTTTGCTTTATTTATGGAAGAAAACCCCGATTCGCCGATGCATTTAGTTTTAATCGGTGATGCTGGCTATGGTTATGATGAAGTCAAATATGTGATTGAAGAATTTGACTTGAGTGATCGCGTCATCATGCCTGGTTGGCTTGATGAAGTTGATTTACCCGCTATTTTTAATGCGGCGAGCGCTTTTGTTTTTCCTTCAAAACATGAAGGTTTCGGTATTCCAGTACTGCAGGCACTAGCCTGTGGCATACCAGCGATTATTTCTGATTTGCCGGTTTTGCGAGAAGTAGTTGGTGAGGCTGCTTTATATTTTAATCAAAATAATCGTCGTTCAGTGGCCATGGCGATGGATAGAATAATTAAGGATGAAGAGTTGCGTCGCGAATTAAAAGAACGCGGCCTAAAACAAGTTCAAAGTTTTAGTTGGGAAAAATGTGCCACGGAAACGCTGCAACTTATAAAGTCTTTATAAAAAAGAAGGCTTATGCTAGGATAAAGATGTTGTATGAAAAAATTAATAACATCTTTTTTTATATTTTCATGGCTGCTCGCTCAGCCAATTTTTGCTAGTATAAGCCCGAATGATCCTTATTATATCAATCAATGGTATCTGGCTAAAATAAATGCTGATGCGGCCTGGAATAAGATTTCAGCCAGTCCGGATATTATAATTGCCGTTATTGATTCGGGGATTCAAATTAATCATCCTGACCTGCGGGATAATATTTGGCGCAATGGGCGCGAAATTTCTGGTAATAAAATTGATGACGATGATAATGGTTTTATTGATGATGTTTCTGGTTGGAATTTTGTAAAAAATATTCCCGATCCTTCGCCAGATTTAATTGAGGACTGGACGGAATCTGGTGCCGCTCACGGGACAATGATTGCTGGAATTATTGCCGCTTCCGGTAATAACCAGATTGGGGTTACCGGTCTTACTTGGAGAGCGCAAATCATGCCGCTTAAGGCACTTAATGATCGCGGCGAAGGAAGATTGAGTGATGTGATTCGGGCAATAGATTACGCTCTTAATAATGGGGCCGATATTATTAATTTAAGTTTTACCTCTTTTAATTATAGTGAAGCGATGCAAGCCGCCATTATGCGGGCGCATGAAGCGGGGGTAATTGTGGTCGCTGCGGCCGGCAATGAACAAGTAAATGGGGTTGGTTATGATATTAATAAAACTCCGATTTATCCAGCTTGTTATGACGGTGAACTTGGCGGTGAAAATATGGTTATTGGTGTGGCCGCCACCGATGCTTTAGATCAAAAAGCTCGTTTTTCTAGTTACGGTAGTCGGTGTATTGATATCGCGGCTCCGGGAATTAGTTTTTTTAGCACAGTAACTAAAGGTAGTATTAACGACGATGTTAATAAATTATATGACGGTTATTGGTCAGGAACTTCAATGGCGACGCCACTAGTTTCAGCATCTTTAGCCCTTATTAAGCAGGCTAATCCCGAGTTAAATCGGCGTGACGTTGTTAATATTTTATTTGCTGCAACCGATGATATTAGTCGTTTAAATCCAACTTATCCGGGGATGCTTGGTAATGGTCGATTAAATGTTAATCGGGCTGTTGAAATGGCTAAAGAAAAGCTATATAGTCGCATTGGACGCTTGTGGTTAGCTTCAGTTAATTCTAATCGAGTGGTAAAAATTAGTGATGCTGGTGGCAATAACGTTCAACATTTTATTACTGATTACTTAAACGCCTCAGATTCTTTAAAAATGGCCGATACCAATGGGGATGGTTTAGATGAATTTATTATTGCGGCGGGCTCTGGTAGCGAACCCTATCTTAAAATTATTAGCAATGAAGGTCGTTTGCTTAAAAAGTTTTTAGCCTTTGATTTAAAAAATCGTAACGGTTTGAGTGCGGCTGTTCAAGATTTAAATGGCGATAGTCGGGCGGAAATTATTGTAGCCGAAGCAACTAACGGGCGCGGACAAGTTAAAATTTTTAGTGCTGACGGTTCTTTAATTAGGCAGTTTTCAGTTGATAGTCGAAATTGGCGTGGTGGTTTAACAGTTGCAGTCGGTAACGTTGATGGTCGGGGTAATCCCGAAATAATTGTGGCCTTTGGCCAGGGGTCAGCGCCTTACGTTAAAATTTTTAGTGCCGAGGGTCGGATTTTAGGAGCTTTTTTAGCTTATGAAAAAGAATTTAGAGGTGGCGTCAGTTTAGCGGTAGCCAATCTCGATGGTCGGCGCGATCAAAATCGAGATGAAATTATTATTGCTCCGGGCCCCGGTCGTCAGGCTCAAGTTAAAATTTTTAATAACAGAGGAGCGCTAATTAAACAGTTTTTAGCTTATAGAAGTAATTGGCGCGGTGGCGTTAATTTAAGCGCTGGTGATTTAACCAATGATGGCTTGGCTGAAATTGCTACCGGTGCCCGATCGGGTGCCGCCCCACATGTGCGCATCTTTTCTGGTGGTGGTGATTTATTAGAGTCCTTTTATACTTGGGAAGAAAATTTTACCGGTGGGGTAAATCTTGGTATAATTAAATTAAGCAATCTTTAAATAAACTTATATGTCGAAACAAGTTATTTTTGAAAAGAAAAATGTTTTAGTTGCCGGTGGAGCTGGTTTTATCGGTTCGCATTTATGCGATGAGCTTTTAAAAACCAGTAAGGTTATTTGTATTGATAATTTTATTTCCGGGACAGAAAGAAATATTGACCATTTATTATCCAATCCAGATTTTGCTTTTATTAATTATGATTTATCGCAAAAAATAACTTTAGAAAATCAACCTAGTTTTGAAAAATTCAAAATTGAATTTCAAGGAATTCAGGAAATATATAATCTCGCCTGTCCGATGTCGCCGCGTAAATTTTTAGATAATCGTTCGGCAATTATTGCCGCTAATTCCGTCGTGGTCCGTAATGTTTTGGATCTAGCGGTAAAATATCAAGCTAAATTTTTACATTTTTCATCTTCAGTTGTTTATGGTCCAAGACGAGCTGATCAGCGTGATTTAAAGGTGCAGGAAAACGATTTTGGTTCAGTTAATCATCTTTCAGAGCGTGGTGCTTATGATGAAGGAAAGCGTTTTGCTGAGACAATTGTTAATAATTATCGCTCCCTATATCAACTGGATACTAAAATTGCTCGCCTTTTTCGAACTTATGGTCCACGGATGTTGGCTGATGATGATCAGATGATTCCCGACTATGTTAGTAATGCGCTTGATGGCCAAGCCTTAATAATTGCGGGTGGCCCAGACTTTTCTTCCTCTTTTTGTTATATTGACGATACAATTGACGGTGTAATTAAATTAATGAATTCTCAATTGAGCGGGCCGATTAATATTGGTTCAGATGTGGATGTTAAGTTAGTCGATTTGGTTAATATTATTATCAGAGAAACCGGCTCGCTATCACCAATTAATTATCGCGATCAGCAATTATTTTATTCGGAGCTTATTTTGCCAGATACGCACAAAGCGCGTAACGAATTAGGTTGGATGCCGGTTGTTACTTTAGAAAACGGCTTAAAAAAGACAGTGTTTGATATTAAAGCGCATAAAAAATTACAGGGCTTTGGATCGTAATTTTTAAAAGTTAATAAAATAGATTTAAAAAATCGGACCCAGTGTCCGATTTTTAATAATTTTGGTTGAATTTTTAGTAAATAGATTAGATGATCGGAGTTAAGGTCTTTATTTTTTGATGGGTCGCGGCGAGAGTTATTTGTTTTTTTAAATCTTCAACGCTGCCAGGAATAAAAGAATAGTCACCGGGTTTCAGTAGTTCAGGTATCCCGCCAATTGCCGCGGCAATTACACATAAGCCACTGGCGTGAGCGCCGTAAATAACGGTTGGAGAATTTTCATAACAAAGGGAGGGAACAATGAGATAATCGGCCTCCGCTTTGATTTTTTCGGTTTCTAAATAACTAAGTGGCCCTAAAAAATTAATACGTTTATCGGGGGCGGCTACTTTTTTAGCTAAAGCCAATTGGTCGCCACCACCGCGAATAGCCAGCGTGAGCGTTAAGTTTTGGTCAGTTAATTTTTGAAAAGCCTCAAGTAGTAAAAAAACTCCTTTTTGTTTTTCGATTTGGCCAATAAACAAAAAATGAGGAGTGGTGGGCATTTTAGTTTTTGTCGGGATGATGGTTGTTGGCCAAAAGAATTTTTTAACGGTTGTTTGCGAGTTAGGAAAAAAATGATACTGCTGATGCAGGGTTAATAACCAATTTGAGGGTGAAATTATTTTTTCCGGTGAAGCGATTAACTGCCTGGTTAAATAACGATAAAAACGAGCTAGGCAGGAATTAAGTTTTTTTTCCTTGCCCCAGATTAACAGACCCGAAGGATGTAGTAGTTGAAGATCATGTAAATAATGTTCTTGTTTAATTTTTAAACGCCTAATCGCTAGGGGCGCCAGCCAACCAAGCCCCATTAAATTATGAGTAATAATTAGATCGGGTTTTTCTGTTTTTAATATTTTTAATATTTTTCGGTATTTTTGATAAGCTAAAAAATTAAGGGCGTGCCAAAATAAGCGAAGAACAGTTGGCAACTTATTTAGATTATAAAAGTAAGAAGGCAAATAATAAGTTGGCCATAAATCATCAACTGGTTCGCTCGTTTTACGCGGGCGAGTACTAATTAAAAAAATTTGATGCCCTTGAGCGCTTAATTCCATTGCTTGTCTTTCAACAATTGTTTCCGCACCGCCGCGACTCCAAGATCCGGTTAAATTATGTAATAATCCGATTTTCATAAAAATAAGCTGATAATTTTTTCAGCCATTAATCGTTCATCATATTTTTTAAGAGCAAGACGCCGGGCATTAATAGCCATTTGATGTCGTCTAGTTTCGTTGCTTAAAATCCAATCAATTTTAGCACTGAGATCGTTAAGATCACCGGGCTTTACCAGTAAACCTTCTTGTTGTTTATTAAAAACACTTCGAACACCAGGGAGATCGGAAGCGATTACCGGAACACCACAAGCTAACGCTTCAATTAAGACTATCCCGAAAGCTTCATGACGATTAATTGAGGGTAAGATAAAAAGATCGGCATTTTGATAGGCTTTGATTAGATAGACTTCCTCCAGCTTGCCACTAAAAGTAATTTTAGAAGTTAAATTTAAAGAAGCGACTAAGTTTTCATAAGTGGAGCGCTGATCGCCGCTACCGACAATTTCTAGTTGCCAATTAGAATTTTTTACTTGTTTGAGGGCGCGGATTAAAATTTCGACCCCCTTAAAATAATGGGCTTGGTCCAAACCGCCAACAAACAACAATTTTTTTTTATTTTTTTTAATTAAACGATCATTAACGTAGGTAATTATTTCCTGGGCGTATTTTATTAAGCGATTTTCAGTTGGCCGCTCACTGGCTTTAACTTGAAATTTTTCTAAATTAATTCCAAAGGGAATTTCACGAAATTTTTCTGGATGTTTTTTGTAATAAAAAGCAATTTGACTATTTTTTAAATAATCAAAACTGGCGCTGACCACTACTTCTGCCTGATTAAGTAAACTAGATAGGATTAAACGACTGGGCCAACTCAGAATTTTAGTGGCCCCAACTAGGTTGGTCGTATCCATGTGATAGTGAATAATCAACTTTGGTCGCCTAAAAAGTAATTTAAAAAGCCAAACCATTTCGGCGCCGCCGAAAAAAGGATAATGCAAATAAATATAATCATAAGCCCATAGCCGCCAAAGTAGTTGTGGTAGCCAAGCACCGTGGCCATAACGCAACCAGGGTTTAAGGTGCTGCGGGCTAAAGGTGGTAACGGTGTGTTGCTTTTGTAGGATCTGTTCAATTTGTTGAGCGCTGCCAGCGATACCGCCGGCGTAAGGCGGCCAAGCGCAGACAACATTAGCAATTTTCATAGCCGGATTTTTATGGTTTTTTATTTTTTATTATTGAGGGTAATTTGTCGAACTAATTCTGTTAGATTAGCGTCTAATTTGGCTAAGCGCAAGCGGAGTCTAAGCAGCAAGTAGAAAAGCACTAGCACCGAGAGATAAATTAAAAAATTAATACCGCTTCCAGAAAAACCCAGAAAAATAAGCCAGGTATCTAATTGTTTAATTAAAATAACCGCGAGGGCAGCGACTAACCAAAAAATGAGCCAGAGAGTTAATTCGTTTTGGCTGATTGCTTGACGTTTTTTTTGCTGAATAAGCTTACTAATAAAAAATAAAATGATGACTAGTGCAATAATTTGTTGAAACATAATTATTTAATTAACTTACTAATTAATAAGTCTTTAATTACCTTAAAACCGCCAGATAATTTTTGACCGAAATGATGATAAATAACAGTGATCGGTACTTCCGCTATTTTAAGTTTATTTTTAAAAGCGATGACCTGGATTTCACTGGCATGAGCCATCTCCCGGTTAGTTATTTTTATTAAATTAGCCGTTTGTCGGTTCATGGCTCTAAAACCATTTTGTGGATCACTGAGTTTAATTCCTAAAAAATAACGAGTGAATATTTGAGCGAGTGGATAAATAAGATATTTTTTAGCAAATGGTAAATTGCTTTTTTTTCCAAGAAAACGCGAACCAAAAACGATATCAGCCTGACCATTAATTAGTGGTTGAAGTATATCCGGAATTTCTGTCGCTAAAAATTGATTATCGGCATCAAAATGAATAATGATATCGGCGCCGTTTTGTAGGGCATATTGATTTCCGGTTTCTAGCGCCGCCCCCTGACCACGATTTAGCAGGTGGCGCTTAACAAGGGCGCCGCTGGCCGCCGCTAAAATAGCGGTATCGTCTTTGGAAGCATCATCGATTACAATTATTTCATTAACGTAAGGACGAACACTATTGACCACCATTTGGATATGGCGAGCCTCGTTATAGGCTGGAATAACACAACTAATTTTCATATTAACTTGAGACTTAGTTTTCGTTGGTAATCAGCGGCTAGTGGTGAAAATTCTGTTTCAGTTAGTATTTCTTTTAAGCCTTGCTCTAGTTGCGCGCCACCCTTAGTTCGATTAATTAATTTAGCGAGTGGTTGGTTGAGTGCGCTTGACCAAGTTAGTACTTCAAAAATACCTATTTGTTGGCGGTTACTAAGAGGGTTGTTTTTAGTTTGACGACGCCGATTGACGAGTCGTTGATTACTGATTAATTTTAACTGAGCTGATTTTAAAAGATTAGGAGTTGCGTGGCTAATTAAAATATTTAAGGCCTCTAAACAGCTAGTGGCCACTAAAGAAATAATAACCAAACGACCACTGCCAGCGGCTAAAAGAGCGGGCTTTAAATCTTTTAAAATATCCAAATCATCGGCAATAATAATATCAGAATCATGATGCATTATTTTTTCCCAATTATCTGGGCGCGGGGTGAGGTAATTAATACCTGAAATTAAGGCGGTTTCTGCTTGTCCGATAAAATAAATATTATTATTTTGATGGTTAAAGGCGGCGGCCAATGCGCGTAAAGTCGCGCTTCGGCCCTCGCTCATTGGTGAACTTAGGACAACTAAACCAGAATGAATTTTAATTAATCGTTGAAATTTTTTTAAATCATTTGATGACAGACCAAGTTCATTCAAACGAAAATTTTGTTGAGTGGTTTTTGGCAAATGTAGAATTATTTTTTCATGATTTTCATGGGGCAAAATTGAAGCGCGCCAACGCTTTAACCAATGGATTGTTCGCTCGGGAAAACAATAATTAGTTACTAATTCTCCTTGAGAAATGGCGAGCAGTCGTCGAAAATAATCTGAGAAAAATTCTGGTTCACTGTGGCGAAGCCGTAAGTTTTTTATTTTAGAATTAGCCAGATGGTAGCTAACATTTAAGTACCGCTGTTCTTCGGTAATTGATAAATAACTAACCTCTTCGCTTTGGGCGTAGTTAATTATTTGTTTAATAATTTTATAACTCATACGTTTTAACAATAAAGCGCCTATTTTCGCGGAAAATAACAATAACGCTAATTTTAGTATAGCATAGTTTTGTATTAGTTTAAAATATGATAAGATGAGGGTGGAGCTTATATTTCCTTATTTTTATGGTTTATTCTGGTCTTTATGCCACCATTTATGATGCTTGGGCGGCAGTGCGGTCTTCGTATTCAGTCGTTTTTAGACAACGAGGAGTTTTTCGTTATTTAATTGTTTTTTTGGTTTTGCATTTATTTATTTGGCTAGAAAGTGGGCTAATTTATCGGCAATTGGGCGGTGAGCTTTTGGTTTTGCATTATAATGTTGATTTTGGTATTGATCTAGTATCAGCTTCGGGACGAATTTTTATTTATCCTCTCTTTTCTTTATTAGTTTTAGCAATTAATTTATCACTGGCGGCTGTTTATAATCGTCACCGGCCAACGCACATCTATACCGGCTTGTTAATGAGTGGCGCCGTTTTATTTACATTTTTTTTAAATTTATATTTAGTTTTTGTTTATTTAATTAATTTTCGCTAATCAGCGTTAAATTTTTTATGGAGTTTCAGATTATTAAAATATTATTTTTTTTCACTCTTTCTTTTATTTTAGCGTATTTATTTACGCCGCTTTTAAGCCATTATTTATATAAATATAAATTAGGTAAAAAAATTAGAAATAGTGGTTCAACTCCGATTTTTAGCGAATTACATGCTCATAAAGAGGGCACACCGACGATGGGTGGTGTTTTAATCTGGGGGACAGTTTTTGTTTTAATAAGCGCTTTTTCTTTAGCAGCGGCTTTTTTACCTTGGTCAATTTTTGCTAAATTAAATTTTTTATCACGAGCAGAGACGCTTTTGCCGTTAGGGGCTTTGTTGGTTAGCGCCATTATTGGTTTAGTGGATGATTGGTTGGATGTACGCAGTAAAGGTGTTTTAGGTGGTGGTGGTTTATTATTGCGTCATCGTTTGTTAATTTATACCATTATTGCCATTGTCGGGGCTCTTTGGTTTTATTATAAATTAGATTGGACGGTTTTTCATATTCCTTTTTTTGGTAATTTTGAAATTGGCGCCTGGTATATACCGATATTTATTTTTATTATCGTGGCCACCTCTTTTTCGGTTAATGAGACCGATGGTTTAGATGGTTTAGCGGGTGGAACTTTATTATTTGCGTTTGCCGCTTATGCAATTATCGCTTTTTCTTTGGGTCGTTATGATTTAGCTACTTTTTGTGGAGCAATTATTGGGGCTCTCCTCGCTTTTTTATGGTTTAATATTCCCCCAGCTCGTTTTTATATGGGTGACACTGGGTCAATGAGCTTAGGGGTGACGCTGGGCATTATTGCCATGTTGACTAATAATTCGTTGCTCCTTATTTTTATTGGCTTCATTTTTTTAATAGAATCTGTTTCGGTTATTATCCAACTTCTTTCTAAAAAAATTCGTGGTCAGAAAATATTTTTGTCATCACCAATTCATCACCATTTTCAGGCAATTGGTTGGCCGGAATCTAAAATTGTGATGCGGTCTTGGGTAATTTCGGCAGTTGGTGCCGCGATTGGTTTAATAATTTTTTTGTTAGATTAATTAGGTTTTTTAAGCGGAACCGCAGTCAGCCACAAACCGTCTTTATGTTGAAACAGCTTAAGAAAAAAATAAGCATATTGGTGTCCGCCAAACATTTGCCCGATGTTAGTCTTTTGGTAGCTTTAGGAATTTTATTAGTCTTTGGATTATTGATGTTATTTTTGGCGTCTTCAGCTGTTTCTTATGCAAAGTATGGAAATACTTATTACTATTTTACCCACCAACTATTAGTTTTAATTCCTTCATTAATTTTATTTTACGCAGCTATAAAAATTGATTATCATTGGTGGCGGAAATTTGCTGGTTTTTTCTTGTTTTTTTCGATTTTTTTATTAATTTTGGTGTTTATTCCGGGCATTCAAGCGGAACACGGAACGGCGCGGAGCTGGATAAATATTTTTGGTCAATCATTTCAACCTTCAGAATTAGTTAAAATCGCTTTTCTAATCTACTTATCAACCTGGTTAGAGGCGAAGCGAGAAAACTTATCTCGTTTTAGTGAGGGGATGGTGCCGTTTTTGTTAACGTTGATCGTGATTAGTCTTTTGATGTTAGCACAACCAGATTTAGGAACTTTATTTATTATTATTTTTACCGCCATGACCGTTTTTTTTGCAGCGGGTGGTAAATTATCACATATTATTGGTTTGGTGCTTTTAGGATCGGCCCTTTTATTAATTATTGTCGGTTGGCGAGCCTCCTATCAAAACGATCGCTTTAAATGTTTACAAGACCCGAGTTATAGCGCCCTAGATAAGTGCTATCAAATAAATCAATCAATGATTGCTGTTGGTTCTGGCGGTTTATTTGGGCGCGGTCTGGGCGAGAGTCGCCAAAAATATATGTATTTACCGGAAGTTTGGAGTGATTCAATTTTTCCGATTATTGCCGAGGAGTCTGGATTTATCTTTAGCTCTTTGCTAGTCTTACTTTATCTTTTTATTTTTTATCGCGGTTTAATGATTGCTCGAGCGGCGCCGGACATTTATGGTTCATCGCTGGCGATTGGGATTGTGGTTTGGCTCGCGACGCAAACTTTTTTAAATATCGGTGGCATGATTAATTTAATTCCGATGACCGGCGTTCCACTTCCTTTAGTTTCAGCCGGCGGATCATCAACCCTTTCAGTCTTGTTAGCACTAGGAATTCTGGTAAATATTAGTCGCCAAACCAAGGAAGAGCCCAGTCATTATCAGCGCCGCCCCTAAAGGGGCTTAAAAATAGTTATCGAGTAGGTAAATGTTTATGGAAAACATGGTTAAACAAAAAAATGAACTGTCTCAGGCTAGTCGTTTAGTGACCGTGATGTTTAGCGGTGGCGGAACCGGGGGCTCAGTTAGTCCGTTACTAGCCGTGGCTGAAGAATTAATAAAAGAGCAGATAGCTGAAATTAATTGGCAGTTTTTATTTGTGGGAACGGAAAATGGTTTAGAACAAAAAATAATTACTTCATTTTCAAAGAGAGTTTATCCGATAACTTTTTTAAAAATTAAAAGCGGCAAATGGCGACGTTATTTTTCTTGGAAAAACATTCGAGATGTATTTTTAATAATTTTTGCTTATTTTCAAGCTTTAAAAATATTAAAACGCCGGCGCCCAGAAATTGTAATTACAGCTGGTGGTTTTGTGAGCGTGCCTTTAGTTTGGGCGGCGGCTAGTTTAAAAATTCCGATTATTGTCCACCAACAAGATTTGCGTCCGGGTCTGGCTAATAAATTAATGGCTCCTTGGGCGCGAGCGATAACCGTTACTTTTGAAAAATCATTAATTGATTATGGACCACGTTCAATTTTAATTGGTAATCCAATGAGCACGATGTGGCCGACTTTAACTGAGCAGGAAAAGACTTTGGAAAAATATCAATTAAATTTAGACAGGCCACTAGTTTTAGTGATGGGCGGTGGAACCGGAGCAGTCGCGATTAATGATTTACTAATTGCTAGTGCTTCACAGTTAAAGATCAGTTGTCAGTTATTTCATATTACTGGTCACGGAAAATTACCACCAACCGTCTCAGAAACAGCCGATTATCGGATGGTTGAGTTTGTTGATAATAATGAATTAATTGCTTTAATAAGGCAGGCTACTTTAGTTGTTTCACGTGCGGGTATTGGAGCTTTAACGGAGCTCGCGATTTTAAAAAAACCAGTAATTATTATTCCAATTCCGGCCTCTCATCAAGAAGAAAACACGGCTGTTTTTGCGCGGGCGCAGGCGGCTTTAGTTTTAAAACAAACAGATTTGACTCCAGCTATTTTTTATCAAGAAATTAAAAAATTATTAGAAGATGAAGCGCGTCGGAAAATAATGTCAATTAATATAGCTCAACTGATTAAGCCGGGAGCGAGTGCTAAATTAGCTGCAGTTATTTGTGAAATAATTGGTCACTCTGAAAAATATGTCTCTCAAAAAGAATAATTTAACAAAAACTTATTATTTTATCGGTATCAAGGGTGTGGGGATGACCATGCTCGCGCAGTTTTTAAAATCTAAAGGGCAGCGAGTTAGCGGTTCTGATATCTTAGACACATTTTTAACTGATCAAGTTTTAGCCTCAGCCCGCATTAAAGTAGCGGCGCCTTTTGCGGTTACTAATATTCCGAGGGCAGCGGAAGTAATTGTTTGTTCTTCGGCTTTTAATAAAAATAATAATTTAGAACTCGCTTATATTGAAAATAATCCGGATATATTTAAAAAAACAAAAATATTATCCTACGCGGCGGCGCTAGGCGAAATTTTTAATCAGCATCAGGGAATTGCTGTTTGTGGTAGTCATGGGAAAACGACGACTTCGGCTTGGTTGGGTTATGTATTAAGCTCTGCCGGCAAAGAACCAAATGTGCTGGTTGGCTCTCGCGTACCGCAATTTAAGGGTAGCGGTTTAGTCGGACGTTCGCGTTTAATGGTCGCAGAAACTGATGAATATCAAAACAAACTACGTTTTTTTCAACCAGTTGGTGTTTTACTTAATAACATTGACTATGATCATCCAGATTTTTTTCCGGATCTAAAAAGTTATCAACGGGTCTTTGCTGATTTTATAAAAAAAATTCCTCGGAACGGTTTTTTAATTACTAACCAACGTGACCTACTTAGTCGAGCGCTTGCTAAAAAATGTGTTGGGCGAGTCATTAGTTATGATTTGTCAGTTGATAATAAAAAAAGTGAGGCGGACTACGTTGCCTTTGAAAATAAATTAAGCGATGGCTATCAATCTTTTAAACTTAATTATCGGGGTAAGTTTTGTGGTGAATTTAAAATTAGTTTATGGGGAGAACATAATATATTTAATGCCTTAGCGGTAATCGCGGCGGCGCGTGTTTTAAAAGTAGCTTGGCCAGATATTTCTCGAGCGTTGGCGTCTTTTACGGGAACTGAACGTCGTGCTCAAATCTTAGGGCGTTATCGGCGGGCGTTAATTATTGATGACTATGCTCATCACCCCACGGAAGTTCGAGCAACTTTAGAAGGACTAAGACGGCATTATCCAAATAAACGCCTGATAACAGTCTTTCATCCACATACTTTTACACGGACACAGGCTTTATTTAATGATTTTGTCGGTAGTTTTAAAAATACCAATGAGCTGATTATTTTAGATATTTATGGTTCAGCGCGTGAGCGTCAAGGTGGTGTTTCGAGTCGCCAACTAGTCGCGGCCGTTAAGCGGTTTAATAAAAATAATCATATTGGCCAGTTGGTTCAACATTTGCCCGACATTAAAGCAGCGGCTACTTATTTAACTAAACATTTAGGTCCTGAGGATGTCTTATTATTAATGGGGGCCGGTGATGTTTTTCGTGTAGCTCATATCTTATTGAAAAAATAGTAACATTTAGCTAACTTTTACGTATATTATAGTGAACTATTTCAATTAATAGTTTCTTTTTAGTGGTTTTCGGGCATCAAAAAGATTTGCTTTAAAAATCATTTTTTTATGAATAGTAATACTGAAAAAATTTCTTGGAAAAATTTCCGCACGGAACTTTGGCGGCTGTTAAAGCCCTTTCGTTCGCTGGGAGCGTCAATTACAATTGTCATTGTGATGGTGGCGGTTTTAGATTTATTTAAGCCCTATATTTTAAAAGTCTTAGTAGATGGACTAAGCGGTTTCAATCGGCGCCAGTTTTTAAATTTAGGTTTACTTATTGCTGCTTACTTGGCGGCCGACGGATTGCGCTCTTTAATCCAATATTTTGGTAATCGTCGGGTTTTACGCTTATTAGTCGCGGTGGAATATTTTTTAGGTATCAAGGCTCAAGAAAAATTACTTAATTTAAGTCTGGGCTATCATGAGCAAGAAAATACTGGTAGTAAAATAATTAAAATTGAACGTGGTGTTGATAAAATTTCGCACCTGCTTGATAGTATTTTTTGGGAATTATTACCGACTCTAGTTCAATTAGTTTTTACCCTTAGCGCTTTGTTTTGGGTCGATTGGCGTCTCGGTTTACCCTTTCTATTTTTTGCGGCTTCTTTTTTGTTAATCACTTATTGGGCCAATAAACGGATGTATCCTGTCCGTAAACAGATTTATAAAGACTATGAAGTAGCGAGCGGGCAAATGGCTCAAGCAATTATTAATATTAATGCAGTTCAGTCGTTTGTTCAGGAAAAAAATGAGTTAGAACGCTTTACTAAAACTAAAGGTCAGATTAAGGATAATGAAAATAAACAATGGGGCTGGATGATGAAAATTGGATTATATAATAATTATGTGGCTGATCTTGGTCGGGCGGTTATTTTACTTTTAGGTGTTTATTTTGTTTGGCGAGAAATAATTAGCGTCGGAACGCTTATTTTTGCTTTTACTTTAAGCGAAAATGCTTTCGGATCATTATACCGACTCTCGCGTTTTTATGATCGTTTAGAAGAGGGACGGGAAGGAGTAAATCGTTTAATTACCCTCTTTAATCGAGAGAGTGCGATCGTTAATAAGGTAGCGGGAATAAAACCACGCCAGCTAACCGGTGAAATTATTTTTAAAAACGTTTCTTTTAGTTATGGTGATAATAAAAGTTCGGCCATTAAAAATATAAATTTAAAAATTAATTCCGGCTGTATCACGGCTTTAGTTGGTCCTTCGGGTGGCGGTAAGACAACCTTAGTGCGTCTGGCTTATCGTCATTATGATCCGCAAAGTGGTCAAGTACTGCTTGACGGACACGATTTACGTGATTATGATTTATATGGTTTTCGTCGATTTTTTGCCATTGTTCCGCAAGAGGTAGAAATTTTTGATTTGAATGTGGAGGAAAATATTGCCTATGCTAATCCCAGTGCGAGTAAGCGAGAAATAAAAGCGGCGGCGCGAATTGCTAATGCCGAGGAATTTATTAATAAATTAGAGCAAGGCTATAAAACGCTTGTTGGTGAGCGCGGAATTAAGCTTTCTGGCGGTCAACGGCAGCGAATCGGAATTGCTCGAGCGATTTTAGCCAATCCCCGTGTTTTAATTTTTGATGAAGCGACCTCTTCGCTCGATAGTCAAAGTGAACAACTAATCTCTGAGGCAATGAATAAGATCAGTCAAAATCGCACGACGATTATTATTGCCCATCGACTAAGCACGATTCGACGGGCAGATAAAATAATTGTTTTGGAAAACGGTCATGTTGTTGAAGAAGGTAGCCACGTCGAGTTGGCCCAAGTTAACGGTGGGCTTTATGCAAAATTACTTAATTTGCAGAACATGGGCGACATTAGTTAGACGCGGTTATCACTGATTTTTTAATTGTCGTTTTTAGCCATATTTTAGGATTTTTGTTATAATTAAAACATGTTAAAGATTAAAAAAAATATAATTCTAGCACCTTATACTACTTTAAAAATTGGTCCAGCGGCTGAATTTTTTGCGGTTATTAAAAGTAGGGAGGAGGTTTTAGAAGCGATTACTTGGGCACGAATCAATAAAAAACCGCTTTATGTTTTAGGCGGCGGTTCTAATCTTTTAATTACTAAAAAAATAAAAGGTTTAGTTTTAAAAAATGAAATTAAGGGAATTAGTTTGGTTGATGAAAATAGAGATTATGCTTTCGTCCAGGGAAAGTCGGGTGAACTGTGGACGAAGTTTGTCGATTTTTGTGTGAGACATAATTTTTATGGACTAGAAAATTTATTTTTAATTTATGGTACGGTTGGTGCCGCCCCGATTCAAAATATTGGCGCTTATGGCGTTGAGCTTAAAGATGTTTTTCATCATTTAAAGGCGATAGATCTTAAAACGGGGCATGAAAAAATCTTTACTCTGCGTGATTGCCAGTTTGGTTATCGAGATAGTGTTTTTAAGCATCGGCTTCGGAATCGTTATTTTATTTATTCGGTAACTGTTAAATTAAAACGTCAAGCAGAGTTTAAGTTAGATTATGGCTCAATTCGCACTGAGCTAACCAAGCGAAAAATTGATAAGCCCAAGTTGCGCGACGTTGTGCGGGCGATTGAGTTAATTCGCAATAGCAAGTTGCCGAATCCGGCGGTTTTGCCCAATGCCGGTTCATTTTTTAAAAATGTGGAAATCGGTGTCGGTAAATTTAAACAGCTTTTAAAACATTATCCTGATTTACCTTATTTTCAGGTAACCAAGAGACGGATTAAAATTCCGGCTGGCTGGTTAATTGAAGCAAGCGGTTTTAAAGGCAAAAGAATTGGTTCAGTTGGTATGTGCGAAAAACAGGCTTTAATTTTAGTAAATTATGGCGGGGCGAGTGCTCGCCAGGTTTTAAGTTTTATTAAAAAGGTTAAGACGGCCGTTCATAAGAAATTTGCTCTTGATTTAGAAGAAGAAGTTAATATATTATAGGAGGATAAATTAAAATATGAAAATAGTAATTTGCGCTAGTATTGATTTAACGCCTCGAATCAAGGAGATTAAAGAAGAGCTAGAAAATAAGGGTTATACCGTAGAAATACCTAAGTATAGTCAGAAAATTTTGGCCGGGGAAATTTCCTTGGAGGAATTTTTGGCAATCAAAAATAATAATGGTGATGGAAAATTTAGGAACGAAGCCGGTGAGGATCTCATCAAGCGCCATTATAACTTAGTTAAAGAGGCTGATGCTATTTTAGTGCTTAACGAAGAAAAGAAGGGGATTAAGAATTATATTGGTGGTAATACGTTTCTAGAAATTGGTTTTGCTCATATTTTAGATAAGAAGATATATTTATTAAATCCTATTCCAGAAATTGCATATAGTGACGAGATCAAGGCTGTTAGTCCGATAATATTATATGGTGATTTAACAAAAATTAATTAATATGACCTCAAAAGAATTACGTCAAAAATATTTGAATTTCTTTCTTAGTAAGAATCATGCGATTATTTCAAGTGCTTCTTTGATACCAGAAAACGATCCCTCGGTTTTATTTACGACTGCTGGCATGCATCCGCTCGTTCCCTATTTATTAGGGGAAAAGCATCCGGCCGGAAAGCGCCTAACTAATGCTCAAAAATGTATTCGTACTAGTGATATTGAAGAAGTTGGCGATAGCACGCATCATACTTTTTTTGAGATGATGGGTAATTGGTCACTTGGTGATTATTTTAAGAAAGAGTCAATTATTTATAGTTGGGAGTTTTTGACAAGCAATAAATGGTTGAATCTCGATAAACGACGCTTAGCGGTCTCAGTTTTTGAGGGCGATCAAGATGCTCCTTTTGATGAAGAAGCTTATAGTTTATGGTCAAAAATTTTTCAAGAAAACGGCTTACCGCTAACGCGTATTGCTCGATTGCCGAAAGAAAATAATTGGTGGAGTCCGCCTGGCCCGACCGGTCCCTGTGGACCAGACAGTGAAATCTTTTATTGGACTGGTGATCCAGATCAAGCGCCTGATAGTTTTAACGATGATCATCCTTTATGGGTGGAAATCTGGAATAATGTTTTCATGCAATATAATAAAATGGCCGATGGCAGTTTTAAACCTTTAAAACAAAAAAATGTAGATACCGGTCTTGGTTTAGAAAGAGTTTTAGCGGTCGTTAATGGTTTGGATGATAATTATTTAACAGACTTATTTAGTAGTTTGATTACTAAAGTCGAAAAATTAAGCGGTCTCGCTTACGGGGTTGACCCAAAAACAACCAGATCGATGCGGATTATCGTTGATCATCTTAAAGCCGCCACCTTAATTATTAGCGATGATAAGGGGATAGTCCCGGCCAATACAGATCAAGGTTATATTGTTCGGCGCCTGATTAGGCGAGCAATTCGCTACGGGCAACAATTAGGAATTAAAAAAGATTTGTGGACAAAAGAGTTAGCCTCGATCGTTATTGATGATTACGGGGAAATATATTCTGAACTGCGCCGCAATCAAGCTTTTATTCTGAGCAATTTAGAAAAGGAGGAAATAAAATTTCGCCAGACGCTGGAAAGAGGATTACTTGAATTTAATAAAATTAGCCACCAAACTATTAGTGGGGCGAGTGCTTTTAATCTTTATCAGAGTTATGGTTTTCCTTTAGAAATAACCTTAGAGTTGGCTAAGGAAGCGGGTATTAAGGTTGATGAAAATGGTTTTGCGGTCGAATTAAAAAAACATCAAGATTTATCTCGAACAGCGGCGGCTGGTAAATTTAAAGGTGGGTTAGCTGATGTCGGTTTAGAAACAACATCTTTACACACCGCGGCCCATTTATTATTAGCGGCCTTAAGACAGGTTTTAGGAAAACATGTTTTTCAAAAGGGAAGTAATATTACAACTGAACGTTTGCGTCTAGATTTTTCTCACCCTGAAAAAATGACTCCAGCTCAAATCCAAAAAACTGAAGAACTAGTTAATCAGGCCATTGTTGCTAATTATCCAATACTTTGTGAAGAAATGTCATTGTTAGAAGCTAAACAAAGGGGAGCCATGGGTGTTTTTGAGTCTAAATACGGGGAGAAAGTTAAGGTTTATACGGCGGCCCCGATAGATAGTCATCAAAACCTAAAGATTGCTGAAGCTTTTTCTCAGGAGATTTGTGGCGGTCCGCACGTTAGTAATACGGGTTTATTGGGTCACTTCAAGATTAACAAAGAGGAAGCTTCAAGCGCCGGCATTCGACGGATTAAAGCGATTTTAGAAAAATAAGTGATATTAGCCGTTAAGCGCTACGTCTTCTAATCAGCACCTTGGAAACACTAAGCAATCATTTGGGCAGGCGTTTTAAGTCCAAGTCCAAGGTGTAATCGGGAGCTATTATAGTATTTTAAATAATCATTAATTAAAGACAAATAA
>Ga0247841_10002409_pt1 | contig 37528 bp, 36 predicted proteins | sample LaCruzMarch2015__2_FD_192410 | JGI IMG/M metagenome (GOLD analysis project Ga0247841, IMG submission 192410) | Freshwater microbial communities from meromictic Lake La Cruz, Castile-La Mancha, Spain - LaCruzMarch2015_18m | ecosystem: Environmental > Aquatic > Freshwater > Lake | place: Spain... | reverse complement strand
GCACGGATGCGCCCGTGGACGCATCGCGGATGCGGCCCCTCCCCGGATCCCCACGTAGCTGGGCTACGAGGGGACCGTCTCGTGACCGCCCCGCTCGGTCCACGAACGCCCCGCACGCACATCCCTATCGGGATTGGCCCTAAGGGTGGCTCAGGTGGGCGCCGCCGGCCCGCCGGGGAACGGCGGGCGCTCCGCGGCGCTGCCTTCGAGCATCATGACCAGCAACTCGGCGCCGGCCGGCGCGCCGGGGTGCTCCGGCGGCACGAAGGCCAGCCCGTCCGCCAGGGCCATGGAGCGCAAGATGCCCGAGCCCTGGGGGCCGGTGGTGGTGAAGCCCCAACCGCGCCCGCGGTGCAGCAGCCGGCAACGGCAAGCCTCGGTGCGGTCGCGAGAGCGCCCCACGGGCTCCTCCGCGGCGGCGAAGACGTAGGGCCGGTAGAGGTCCTGCCGTCCTTGCAGGGCCAGGAGGGCCGGCCGCACGTACATCTCGAAGCTCACCATGGCCGCCACGGGATTGCCGGGCACGCCGAACACGAGTGTGTCGCCGCGCGTGCCGAAGGCCAGAGGCTTGCCCGGCTTCGTCGCCACGCCCCAGAAGCGGCGCTCCACGCCGAGCTCGTCCTGCACCTGCTTCACGAAGTCGTACTCGCCGACGGAGACGCCGCCGGAGGTGATGACCACGTCGTGCTCGAGCGCCTCGGCAAGCAACCGCCGCGTCTCGTCGAGGTCGTCCCGGGCGATGCCGAGCAGCACGGGCTCAGCGCCGGCGGCCAGCACCTGGCCGTAGGCGGTGAACGAGTTGGAGTTGCGGATCTGCCCAGGTCCCAGGGGCTGGCCGGGCAGCCGCAGCTCGCTGCCGGTGGCGAGGATGGCGACCCGGGGGCGGCGGGCGACCGCGACGTGGTCGCAGCTCACCGCCGCCAGCAGGCCGATCTCGGCCGCGCCGAGACGGGCGCCGCGCGGAAAGAGGACGTCGCCCACGGCGACGTCCTCGGCGGCGCGGCGCACGTTGGCGCCCGCCGGCGCCGGCTCCCTCACGACAAGCGTGTCGCCGCGCTGCTCGGTGTGCTCCACCTGCACCACGGTGTCGACCCCCGGCGGCAGCGGCGCGCCGGTCATGATCTTGGCGGCTTCACCGGCGCCGATCTGCTCACCGACCCAGCGACCGGCGGGTATATCGACGACCACGCGGAACTCGCGGCGGCCGGTTTCGAGCTCGGCGCCGCGCACCGCGTAGCCGTCCATCGCCGAGTTGTCGAACGACGGCACGGCCTCGGGCGAGACGATCGCGGTCGCCGTGGCGCGCCCGAGCGCCTCGAGAAGCGGTACCTCCTCAGCCGGCAGAGGGCGCACGGCGGCGATCACGGCGTCAAGGGCTTCGTGGATACTGATCACGTGGGTCTCCGATTCCGGCGCCGTCTCATCTGCTTACGCATCTTAGTAAACTCCGCGGCCACGCGGACCGATTCTCTAGGGCGAGAGAGATGAACGAGGAGCCGCCCAGTGAGTCGACAGGATCCCCAGAAGCGCGCGGACCGCGACCCGACAGGGACCCGCGAGCGCCGCGTCACCGCCTTGCGTGACCTGGTCGTGCACCGCGTCTACGACGTCCCCGCGGAGGACGTCGCGGCGAGCATCATCCGCGACGCCCTCGTGGTCGCCGCGCCCGTGCCCGCGCTGCGACACTGAAGACCGCGAGGCCGAGCGCGGCGCCGGCGGCGTTGACGAGCGCGTCGCGGAGCTGGCAGTCGCGGTAGGGCAGCGGCGCCTGCACCAGTTCGATCGCCACCCCCAGACTCACGGCGAGCGCCGCCGCGCCCACAACGGCGCGGCGGCTGAGCCGCCAGTTGTCGAGGGCGACGGCGAGCACGAACGCGAGGATGACGTAGGCGGCGAAGTGCCCCGCCGAGGTGAGCAGCTCGTCCCCTCCCCTTCCCTCGGCGACGGCGTGGACGACGCCCTGGGTGGGCAGGACCCCGAAGACGACGATCGCCGCCGCCCAAGCGACGGCCGCCACTCGCCACCCGCGTGAGCCTCGCATCAGGGCGCCGCGACTCGCGCCTCGCGGCGCACGCCGCCAAAGGCCTCGTCACCGTCCTCGACGAGCACGGCCACCGAGCCCTCGTGCACGAGGATGCGCGCCGCGGCGACCACGGCGTTGCCCAGCCCCAGGCACGCGTCCCGCGGCAGCCCGCCGCGCGTGAGCGGATAGTCGAATCCTTCCAGCGAGACCAGCGCGTCGCCGTGCAGCGGCACGATGGAGACGCGTGTACCGGCCGTCGCGTCCAGCCGCGCCGTGTCCGGCGCCACGAGCACGCGCACCGTGAGCCGCGGCGCCGCCAGGCGCGCGGCGACGCCGCGCGCCGCCAGGCGCCGCAGGATGGCCAGATGGCCGAGGGTGTGGTCGAGAGCGCCGAGAGCGCCGGCGAGCACCAGCTCGCCGGCGCCGCGGCGCAGCGCCTCGTCCGCGGCCATCTCCCCGTCGGTGCGGTCCTTGCGCACGGGGTGGCGGACCAGCTCGACGCCCGCCGCCTCGAGGCGCTCCACGTCGGCGGCCGGCAGCGAGTCGAAGTCGCCGACCACCACGTCGGGGCGGACCCCCTGCTCGAGCAGGAAGCGGGCGCCGCCGTCCGCGGCGACCACCACGTCGGCGGCCTCCGCCCAGCCGCGGAAATACGCAGGGTCGTCGTAGTCGCCGTCGAGGAAGACGGCGGCAAGACGCGCGCGCTCCGGCTCCGAGCCGCTTCCGCCGTCCGCGGCGCGGCCCGCGCCGCCGCTCGCGCCGGCCGCGCCGCTCACGCCGGCGCCCGGCGGCCACGCCCTGGGAAGGCCGCGTCGTAGGCCTTGAGCAGCGGCCAGAGCAGGAGCGTCGTGAGCACGCCCTCGGGCGCCAGATACAGCAGGTTGTAGGTCGCCGCATACAGCCACGGCGCCTCCCAGCCGGGGGCGTAGGCGGCGAAGAAGATCAGGCCCGAGAGGAAGTGGCAGGCGAAGCGCGCCAGCAGGGCGAGGGCCACAGCCAGAGCGAGAGTGCGCCAGCCGCGCACGTCCACAAAGCCGGCCACGGCCAGCGACATGAACGCCAGCGGGTAGTCGAGGACCGCCTGCGCCGGGTGGTAGACGAAGGCCCCCGGCAGCCCGAGCTGGAGCAGGCCGTACAGCAGGCCGGCCGTGGCCGCCGGCGCCACGCCGCGGCGCACCGCCACGAAGATGATGGGCAGCAGCTCGAGACTCACCGAGCCGCCTTGCGGCATCACGAAGATGCGCACCTGCCCGAGCACGGCCGCCAGGGCGATGGCGACGCCGATCTCCGCGAGCGCCTGCACGCCCCAGTGGGCGGGGTTCAGGTTGAGCCGCGCGCGCGCATCGAGCGCGGGCGGCGGGGCCGCGGCCAGTGGAGTGCTCATCGTCAAATCGCTCCCTTCGCTGGCATTGCCCAGCAGCGCCCGAAGACGCCGCCACCCCGAGGGTGGTCAGGTTCGACGCGTCGGCGCCAGGAAGCGCCTTCTCAGCTCCTCCGCCGGGAGCTCCGCAGGACCGCCACAGTGTACCGCAGGCGCGACGGCCGGGCCACGTCGTGTTTCACCCTGCCCGGCCATCGCTCACAGCCCCCTGTGGAGAATGTGGATAAGAATCTTTCCCCTCGCCTACAGGCTCACGATCGCCGTGGATAAGACGTTGACGACCGCGACCCCCCTTGACAACACACTCACTCCGTACTTTACGCCGCACTCACCCCAGGAAACCTCTTCTGTGCGGGTATTTCTTTGTGGCACGAGTCGCCGCGGCGGCGGTGCTCTTGCGGCCGAGGCACGACGCCGCAGAGGCGGCGGCCCAAACCTTCGCCCGACCGTGCGTGAAACCACACTATCCACAAGTCCCGCAAATTGGGCACGCCTTGGGGCCTTGGCCGGAGCTTCTTCCACATATCTTGAACAGCCTGTGGATAACCTTGGGGCTTCCGCTGCGGAATGCGGCCTCGCGCAGCCTCTTCCCGCGTTTCAGCCGCCTCCAGCCCCTCTGCTATACTCGGCGCCCCCATGGAGTCGTTCCTCGACAGGCTGCTCGCCGACGAGGCGGCCGCCGCTCCGCCGCCCGCGACGCAGGCCGCGACCGCGGCCGCGGCCCCCGTCATACCTCCCGGCCACCCGGGTCTCGACGGCAAGCTCCCCGGCGTCCCGCTCGGCCCCGAGGCGCCGCGCATCGCGATCTACGACACCCTCACGTCACCGCCTCGCGTGATCGCCGTGGAGGAGGATGACCTGCCGGCCCTCATCGCCGCGCTGGCGGAGAGGACCTATCACTACTGTCGCGAGCAAGGCGGCCAGATCCCGTACACGGTGCTCCAGGAGCTCATGGAGAATCTGCTGCACGCCTGCTTCCGCGACGTCGTGATCACGATCCTCGACAACGGACAGACCATCCGCATCTCCGACCACGGGCCCGGCGTGGACGACAAGGACCGCGCCTTCCGGCCGGGCTTCACCACCGCTACAGCGCTGCACCGACAGATCATCCGCGGGGTCGGCTCGGGGCTGCCCGTGGCGCGCGAATCGCTGCAGTTCCTGCGCGGCGTGCTCACGGTGGACGACAATCTCGGCGGCGGCGCCGTGTTCACCATCAAGATGCCGGCCCACGCCCCCGAAGCGGCGGCCGCGCCGATCGCCGCGGAGGTCAAGCTCACCATGCGCCAGACCAAGGTGCTCGTGCTCCTCATGGAGCTGGGGTCATCGGGCCCCACGGCGCTCGCCAAGGAGCTCGACATCTCCTCGGCGACGGCCTTCCGGGAGCTCGTTGTACTGCAGGACATGGGGTTGATACACTCGCTGGGCGACGGCAAGCGAGCCTTGCGCGAGGAGGGCCTTCACCTCCTCGAGAGCATCCTCTGACTGACGGTCTCAATCATCCCCGGGGGGCCGCCGCATCCCCAGGGACCAACACGACGGGGCGCGCACGGACGACCAGCTCACACTCATCTGGGATGAGGCGAAGAAGCAGCTTCGCGGCCGCCTCAGCGAAGCGGCCTTCCAGTTCTGGTTCGACCGCACGCTGCCTCTCGGCCTCGACGACGGCGCCTTCGTCATCGGCGTGCCCAACGATTTCGCCCGCGATTGGATCGAGAAGCGCCTGGCCGGGCAGGTCGCCGAGGCGCTCGGCGAGGTCCTCGGCGACACGGTCCTTGTGCGCGTGGTCGTCGATGTGCGGGCGGCGGAGCTGCCCCAGCAGTCCGCGGCGGCGGAGCCGCCGGCCGGCGCCGCAAGGCCGGCGGAGCCGGCCACCGCGGCGGCCAGACCCCGCCGCGCCGCCGAGGCGCGCGCCTCCCAAGCCGCCAAGGCCGCCGGCGACCTCAACCCACGCTACGTGTTCGAGCGGTTCGTCACCGGCCCGCACAACGAGTACGCGACGGCCGTGGCGCACAGCGTGGCGGAGTCGCCGGCCACCGCCTACAACCCGGTCTTCATGTACGCCGCTACCGGGCTCGGCAAGACCCACCTCATCCAGGCCATCGCTCACGCCGCGCTGGAGCTGCACCCAAAGCTGCAGATCAAGTACGTCACCGTCGAGCGCTTCACCGACGACTTCATCAACGCGGTCACCGACAAGAACCGCATCGACGGCTTCAAGCAGTCCTACCGCGAGAACGACGTGCTGCTCATCGACGACGTGCAGTTCCTCGTCGAGAAGCAGCAGACGCAGGTCGAGTTCTTCCACACCTTCAACGCGCTCTACGAGGCCGGCAAGCAGATCGTGATCACCAGCGACCGGCCACCGCGCGAGCTGGTGGAGCTGGAGGAACGGCTGCGCACGCGCTTCGGCCAGGGCGTGGTGGTCGACATCAGCCGGCCGGACCTCGAGACGCGCATCGCCATCCTGCGCAAACAGGTCAAGTGGGAGGGCTTCCAGATCGCTGAGCCGGAGGTGCTCGAGTGGATCGCTTCGCGCGTCACCACCAACATCCGCGAGCTGTACGGCGCCCTCACGCGGGCGGTGAGCTACGCCTCCATCCAAGGCAGCGCGGTCACGCTGGACGTCGCCAAGGAGGCCTTGAAGGACATCCTCCCCAAGGCCTATCTGCGCCCGGTGACCATCGAGACGGTGCAGGCCGAGGTCGCCCGCCAGTTCGGCCTGCACGTCAACGATCTGCGCGGCAATCGCCGCACTCAGGACGTGGCCTACGCGCGCCACATCGCCATGTACCTATCGCGCGATCTCACCGAGGCGTCCCTGCCGCAGATCGGCGCCCGTTTCGGCGGCCGCCATCACAGCACCGTGATCCACGGCGTCGACAAGATCGAGCGCCAGCTGAAGGACGGCCACGACGCGCAGCTTCAGGATCTTGTGGCCCTCATCACGGCTCGCCTCAAGACCGTCCGCTGAGCGGTCTCGGCCGCTCCGCTCCGCGCCGCGACCCCTGCTCTCCACAGACCCTGTGGACAACCCTCCATCGACCCGTGGACATTCTCCCCCGGCGCGGCCAAATCGGCTATGCTTCGCTGTACGAGGAGGGCCGCCACGGCAGGAGCGCCAGGTTCTGCACACCACGCCCACAGCGCTGTGCAGAGGCCCGCGCCCTTACCGAGCAGCAAGAACCGCCTCTCTCCACATCGTCAACAGGCGCTATGACGATGACGAGGAGAGAATGTCTTTTCTTTATTGTCATAAGGAGTCGCGATGAAGTTCACGTGTGATCGCTCTGCGCTGGTCGACAAGCTCGCGATCCTCGCCCGCGGCGTGTCCACGAGGAGTGCGCTGCCGGTGCTCTCGGGCATCCTGCTCCAGGCGTCCGAGAGCCGCCTCGACCTCTTTTCCACCGACATGGAGCTCTCCATCAAAGCCAGCCTCGCCACCGCCATCGAACGCGACGGCGAGATCGTGGCGCCGGCGCGCCTGTTCACGGATGTGGTCCGCAACCTTCCCGGGGAGCAGGTCGTCGTCGAGGCCGGCGAGGCCGCCGTCAAGGTCACCGCCGGCCGCGCCGAGTTCTCTCTCAACGCCTGGTCGGCGAGCGACTTTCCGCAGACCTCCACGTTCGACACGAGCGCGGCGTTCGCGATAGGCCGCGAGCCTTTCGTCGAGACGCTGAGCAAAGCCGGCCGCGCCGCCTCCCGCGACGAGACCCGGCCGATCCTCACCGGCGTGCTCATGACCATCCTCGGCGACACGCTGAAGATGGTGGCCACCGACAGCTACCGGCTGGCCGTCAAAGAGACGAAGCTCGAGCAGGCTCTGGAGACCGAGGTCCACGCCATCGTGCCGGTGAGGGCGCTGGGCGAGGTCGCCCGCCTGGCGACGGCGATGGGCGACGGCGACATCGAAGTCGCGATCGGCGAGAACCAGGCGCTTTTCAAGCTCGGCGACCCGACCGGCGACGTGTGGATCGCCTCGCGGCTCATCGATGGGCAGTTCCCCAACTACAAACAGCTGCTCCCGGACTCTTTCGACCACGAGGTCACGCTGGCGAAGGACGAGCTCATGGCGGCGGCGCGGCGCGTCAGCCTGCTGGCGCAGAAGAACGCGCCGCTGCGGCTCTCCTTCGCGGAGCACAAGCTGACGCTGAAGGCGCTCACGCAGGACGTGGGCCAGGCTGAGGAGTCTCTCGACGTGGAGCTCGGCGGCGAGGCCTTCGAGATCGGCTTCAACGCCGCCTATCTCATCGACGGCATCGACGCGATCGACGACGCCGGCGTCGTGCTGCGCTTCACCAGCCCGCTTCGACCGGGGCTCGTCAGCGGTTCGGACGGCGGCTTCGTCTACCTCATCATGCCGATCCGCCTGAACAACTGAACGACGTCCTCGTCAGCGGCCCTCTGCCGCTGGGCGCGTTTCTCAAGCTCGCCGGGGCGGCGACCACCGGCGGACACGCGAAGCGCCTGGTGCAGGACGGCGCGGTGAGCGTGAACGGCGAGGTCGACCGGCGACGCGGGCGCACCCTGCAGCCCGGCGACGTGGTCGCCGTCGGCGGCGAGGAGTACCGCGTGTGTTCGTCTCCAGCCTGAGGCTCGTCAACTTCCGCTCCTACTGCGACGCCACGGTGAGCTTCGGCGCCGGGCTCAACGTCGTGGTCGGCCAGAACGCCGCCGGCAAGACCAACCTCCTCGAGGGCGCCTGGTTCGCGCTCCGCGGCAGCTCGCCGCGCACGCGCCGCGAGGAGAAGCTCATCACCTGGGGGGCGCGCTTCACGCGCGTGGAGCTGGAGCTCGACTGCCCGGCCGCAGGCGCTCAGGCCGTCGAGGTCGCCTACGCGCCCGGGCAGGGCAAGCGCGCCCGCTGGAACGGTGTCGAGGTGGCCTCGCAGGACGAGCTGCGCGGACGCACCCAGGTGTTCATCTTCGTGCCCGAGAGCCTGCTCCTGGTCAAGGGTAGTCCCGCGCGGCGGCGCGCCCATCTGGACGCCTTCGCCGCCGCCCTCGATGCGCGATACGCCGCCGCCGCCCGCGAGCTGCAGACGGCGCTGCGGCAGCGCAACGCCCAGCTGCTCGCCGTCAGGCACGGCGCCGCGGCGACCACGCTGGACCCGTGGGACGCGCAGTTCGCGCGCGCCGCCGCCGCGCTCGGCCGCCGCCGCCGCGACCTCGTCGCCGAGCTCAGCGGGCGCTTCGCCGCCGTGGCCGCCGGGCTCGCCCCGGAGGGCGCCGGCTTTGCCCTGCGGCTGGTCAGCCAGCTGGACGGCGTGGACTACGACGAGACGGCGCTGCACGAGGAGCTGCGCGCCCGGAGGCCCGGCGAGACGGGGCGCGGCCTCTCCCTGTTCGGCCCCCACCGCGATGATCTCAAGTTCCTCGAGGTCGACGCCGGCCAGGCTGCCGCGGGGCTCGAGCGCGACGGGGCGGCGGCGGCGGACGCCGGGGGGTCCGTGGCTTCGGCCGCCGCCGCCGTCGGGCCTGCGTGCGACCCTGTCGCTCTGCCGCGCGGCGGCCGCGACCTGCGCCTCTTCGGATCCCAAGGCGAGCAGCGCGCCGCCGTGCTGGCGCTGCTCCTTGCGGAGCAGCAGCTCGCGGCGGCGCGCACCGGCGAGCAGGGCACGCTCTTCCTCGACGACGTGATGAGCGAGCTCGACGACGCCCGCCGCCGGCTCCTCGTGCGTCAGTTGACGTCCGCCGGCCAAGCTATCATCACGACCACCGACCGCCACTACTTCACGGAGGAAGAGCTGGACCGGGCGACCGTGATCGAGCTGCCGCTCTCAGGTTCGCCGCCGGCCGGGGCCGCTGCGCCGCCGGCCGACGCCGCCGGGCCGGCGTCGCCGCACGAGGACGCGCTGTGAGCGACCGCGCCCGCGGGCGCGAGCCCCAGCGCCTGGGCGATATCCTCAGCGCCGCGCTCGGGCGCATGGCGACCAGCGAGCGGGGGCGCGCCTATGCCGCCTGGGCGCGCGCCTCGGGCGAGCAGGTGGCGAGCGGCGCCCGCCCCCGCCACTTCTCTCGCGGCGTGCTCACCGTGGAGTGCACCTCCTCGGTGTGGGCCAACGAGCTCACCTATCTTGGCGGCCAGATCCTCAGGCGCATGGACGAGGTCGCGCCGGGGCATCCCGTGAAGCGCTTCCGCTTCGTCATCGAGCGCGCCGCGCCGCGCCGGCAAGAAGAGCCGCCCGCGGCGCCGGAAGAACGCCGCTATGAGAGGCCCGCGCCGGCGGATCTCGGCGGGGCGCGGGCACAGGCTGAAGGAGTGCGTGACGAGCGCCTGCGGGCGGCCATCGAGGCCGCGCTGCGCGCCTCATCCGCGGAGTCCCCGGAGACTCCCGGAGACGGCCCCCCTTGAGGTTGACAAAAAGAGCGGTTTTGCGGCGCTTTTGCCCCGGCCTTGAGTTCGCTCTGAGGCCTCGCGTTTGGTATACTTACGCAGGCAAGTCCAGCCTGCCTTTGTCACCCCTGTCCCGCCCCTCGGCACATCGCGAGGTCGAGTGAAAAAGCCGCACTACGACGCCCAGGATATCCAGGTCCTCGAAGGCCTCGAGCCGGTCCGCGAACGCCCCGGCATGTACATCGGCTCCACCGGCCCCCGCGGCCTTCACCACCTCGTCTATGAGGTGGTCGACAACTCCGTCGATGAGGCTCTGGCCGGCTACTGCGACGGCCTCGTCGTCACCATCAACCCCGACAACTCCGTGACCATCATCGACAACGGCCGCGGCATCCCCGTCGGCATCATGCCCAAGTACGACAGGCCCGCCGCCGAGATCGTGCTCACCATGCTGCACGCCGGCGGCAAGTTCGGCGGCGCCGGCTACAAGGTCTCCGGCGGCCTGCACGGCGTCGGCGTCTCCGTCGTCAACGCCCTCTCCGAGTGGCTCGAGCTCGACATCTATGTCGAGGGCTACCACTGGCACGAGCGGTTCGAGCGCGGCGTGCCGATCGGCACGCTCGAGAAGAAGGAGAAGCTCGGCAAGGACGCACCCAGCGGCACCACCGTGTCGTTCATGGCCGACCCCGACATCTTCGAGGAGGTCGTCTACGACTTCCGCGTGCTCGCGCAGCGCCTGCGCGAGACCGCCTTCCTCACCAAGGGCCTGCGCATCGAGCTCAACGACGAGCGCGCCGAGGGCGAGAGCGTCGTGTTCAAGTACGACGGCGGCATCGTCGACTTCGTGGCGTACATCAACCGCGACAAGGACGCCATCCACCGCAGCATCATCTTCCTCGAGAACGAAACCAAAGACGGCGCCGTCGAGATCGCCATGCAGTGGAACTCCTCGTACAACGAGTCCATCTTCACGTTCGCCAACAACATCAACACCACCGAGGGCGGCACGCACCTTTCGGGCTTCCGCAGCGCGCTCACGCGCACCATCAACGACTACGCCCGCCAGAAGGGCTTCCTCAAGGAGAAGGAAGAGAACCTCTCCGGCGAGGACGTCCGCGAGGGGCTCACGGCGCTCATCTCGGTGAAGCTGAAGAACCCGCAGTTCGAGGGCCAGACCAAGACCAAGCTGGGCAACACCGAGATCCGCAGCCTGGTCGAGGTCTCGGTGAACGCCAAGCTCGCCGAGTTCCTCGAAGAGAATCCCGCCGAGGGGCGGCAGATCATCGACAAGTCCGTCAACGCGGCCCGGGCGCGCAATGCGGCGCGCAAAGCCCGCGACCTCACGCGTCGCAAGGGCCTGCTCGAGGGCAGCACCCTGCCCGGCAAGCTCGCCGACTGCTCCATCAAGGATCCGGCGCTCAGCGAGATCTACCTCGTCGAGGGCGACTCGGCCGGGGGCTCGGCCAAGCAGGCGCGCGACCGCAGCTTCCAGGCCATCCTGCCGCTGCGCGGCAAGATCATCAACGTCGAGAAGGCGCGCATCGACAAGATGCTCGCCAACAACGAGATCCTCACCATGGTCAGCGCCATCGGCGCCGGCCTCGGCGAGGAGTTCGACGTCGCGCAGGCGCGCTACCACAAGATCATCATCATGACCGACGCCGACGTCGACGGCTCGCACATCCGCACGCTCATCCTCACCTTCCTCTTCCGCCACATGAGGCCGCTGGTCGAGGCCGGCTACATCTACATCGCGCAGCCGCCGCTCTACCGCCTCAAGCAGGGCAACCAGGAGACGTACATCCACAAGGAGAGCCAGCTCGAGGAGATCCTGCTGCGCGGCCGCCTCGAGCAGATCCGCGTCGACAACACCGACACCGGCTTCACCTTCAGCGAGACCAGGTATCAGCGCTTTCTCAAGCTCTTCAGCGAGTACGAGGGCTGGGTCAAGAAGCTCAAGAGCCAGTGGGGCGGCGAGCTCATCGACTGGCTCAAGAACGGCCCCATGATCGAGGCCGAGCTGCCGACCTTCGAAGCGCTCCTCGAGGCGCTCAAGGAGGACATCGACAAGCGCTACGTCATCGATGTCCTCGGCGTCGATGCAGACGAGAGCGTCGCCGACACGCGCCTCGTCGAGCGGCGCACCGGCCTGGCCGCGAACCTGCGTATCCCCTACGCGGCCGTCGCGGGGCGCGAGTTCCAGGCGCTCAAACGCGTCCACCTGCGCGTCAGCGAGATGGTGGGCAGGCCGCCGTTCGTGCTGCACCTCGGCAATCGCAAGGCCGAAGCGCAGAGCTACGAGGAGCTGCGCGTGGAGATCGTGGAGCTCACCAAGGAGGGCATGCAGCTGCAGCGCTTCAAGGGGCTCGGCGAGATGAACCCCGACCAGCTCTGGGACACCACCATGAACCCAATGACGCGCACCCTCCAGCTCGTCTCCATGGAAGACGTTCAGGCGGCCGACGAGGTCTTCACGATGCTCATGGGCGACAAGGTCGAGCCGCGACGCGCGTTCATCGAGAAGAACGCGAAAGAGGTGCGCTTCCTCGATGTCTGACGATCTGCAGACCCTCGAGGGCAAGATCGAGCCCATCGAGCTCGAAGACGAGATGCGCTCGTCGTTCATCGACTACGCGATGAGCGTGATCACCGATCGCGCGCTGCCCGACGTGCGCGACGGCCTCAAGCCCAGCCAGCGGCGCGTGCTGGTGGCTATGCACGACCTCGGCCTGGCGCCCAACAAGCCGCACCGCAAGTGCGCCAAGATCGCCGGCGACACCAGCGGTAACTACCACCCCCACGGCGAGGCCGTCATCTACCCCACGCTGGTGCGCATGGCGCAGGATTTCAACATGCGCTACCCGCTGGTCGGCGGCCAGGGCAACTTCGGCTCGGTCGAAGGCGACTCGCCGGCCGCGATGCGCTACACCGAGGCGCGCTTCAGCAAGATCGCCGTCGAGATGATGCGCGACATCGACGCCAACACCGTCGACTGGAAGCCCAACTACGACGAGACGCGGCGCGAGCCCACCGTATTGCCCAGCCGCATGCCCAACCTCATGGTCAACGGCGCCTCCGGCATCGCCGTCGGCATGGCCACCAACATCCCGCCCCACAACCTCGGCGAGGTGGTCGACGCCACGGTGCACGTCCTCGACCACCCCGACGCCACGGCCGACGACCTCATGGAGCACATCAAGGGCCCAGACTTCCCCACGGGCGGCGTCATCCTCGGCACGGCGGGCTTCAAAGAGGCCTACCGCACCGGCCGCGGCCGGGTGCGCGTGCGCGCCAAGGCGCACACCGAGGCGCTGAAGGGCAACCGCTCGGCGATCGTCGTCACCGAGCTGCCGTACCAGGTCAACCGCGCCTCGCTCATCGACAACATCGTCGAACTGGTCAAGACCAAGAAGATCACCGAGATCAGCGACCTGCGCAACGAGTCAGACCGCTCCGGCATGCGCCTGGTCATCGAGCTCAAACGCGAGGCCATCCCCATGGTGGTCCTCAACAAGCTCTACAAGCACACCCAGATGCAGACCACCTTCGGGATCATCAACATCGCCCTGGTCGGTGGCGTACCGCGCACGCTCACCCTGCCCGAGATGCTCAAGGCGTACGTGGCCTTCCAGAAAGAGATCGTCATCCGGCGCACCAAGTTCGAGCTCGACAAGGCCGAGACGAGGGCGCACATCCTCGAAGGCCTGCTCGTCGCCCTCGACAACCTCGACCAGGTCATCGCCATCATCCGCAGGGCCGCCGACGTCGATGCCGCGCGCGAAGCGCTCATGGACACCTTCGAGCTCACGCGGCCGCAGGCGCAGGCCATCCTCGACCTGCGGCTCCAGAAGCTCACCAGCCTCGAGCGCGGCAAGGTCACCGAGGAGCACCACGGCCTCCTGGCGCGCATCAAGGAGCTCCGCGAGCTGCTCGGCGACGAGGCCAACATCTACGGCGTCATCAAGACCGAGCTGCTCGAGATCAAGCGGCTCTACAACGACGACCGCCGCACCGAGATCGTCCCCGACATGGGCGAGCTCGACCTCGAGGATCTCATCGCCGAGGAGCAGATGGCGATCACCATCACCAAGACCGGGTACGTGAAACGCATCCCGGTCGCCACCTATCGCCAGCAGAAGCGCGGCGGCATCGGCGTGGCCGGCATGGACCTTAAGGAAGAGGACGAGGTCGAGCACCTCTTCATCACCAGCACGCACCACTTTCTGCTCTTCTTCACGAGCGTCGGCAAGGTGTACCGGCTCAAGGTCCACGAGCTGCCGCTGGCCGGGCGCAACGCCAAGGGCAAGCACATCGTCAACCTGCTGCCACTGCGCCAGGACGAGAAGATCTGCGCCGTCATCAACACGCGCAACTTCGATGTCGGCGAAGGCAGGTTCCTCATCCTCGGCACCACGCACGGGATCGTGAAGAAGACGCTGTTCGCCTCGTACAACACCAAGCTCAAGGCCGACGGCATCATCGCCATCAGTATTCGCGAGGACGACGAGCTCCTGGCTGTGCGTCACACCTCGGGCGACGACGACGTCATGATGATCAGCCGCCTGGGCCAGGCCATCCGCTTTCACGAGGCCGACGTGCGGCCCACGGGCCGCAGCGCCTCGGGCGTCATCGGCATGCGCCTGCGCAAGGGCGACGAGGTCATCAGCATGGACATCGCCCGCGACGACAGCGACCTCTTTGTGATCACCGAGAACGGCTTCGGCAAGCGCACGCCGATCAGCGAGTACCGCATCACGGCGCGTGGCGGCCTCGGCGTGCGCACGGTCGCGCTCACCGACCGCAAGGGCTATCTGGTGGGCGTGAAGGTCGTGCGCGAGAACCACGAGATCATGCTGCAGAGCCGCGACGGCGTGGTCATCCGCGTGCGCGCCGACGGCATCAGCCGCCACGGGCGCGCCACCCAGGGCGTCAAGGTGATGAACATGCGCGAGGGCGACGTCGTCAGCGCCATCGCCCGCATGGTGGTCAGCGAGAGTGGCGCGACCGACGAGGAGATCGACGCGGATTAGCGGTCGTCGTGGCCGGGCCGGTAGTGCGACGCTGCAGGAGGCGCGGTGCTATTGGTGCGAGTCATTACATCGCAGGCGTAGAGTCTCTCGAGTCGCTTCACAATCTCCGAGGGGTTGTCCAGCGCGCCGGCGATCGCCAGGTCGACTGCGCCGCGCACGAGCTCGATCGCCTCCTCCCGCCGATCCGCTGTCACCCACGACGGGTACGGCATGCGCTCGAAGTCCTTGCTTTGGATGTTCATGGTGTGGTTTATCACGCCCTTGAGGATGCGTGTGGCGGCGTCAGTGAGAGTCCAGCCAAGGATGAACCATAGCTCGTCGTGGCTCACTTCGTCGCGAAGAAAGGCGCAAGGCGCACCGCTGTCCAGGATGTAGCCCTCCGGCAAGTACCGCGGCTTCAGTCTGGCTGCGACGAGTTGCCACGTCATGCCCTCTCTTGCGAAGAAGGGTGCCCCGCCGACACCGTGGAGGTACCAACGCCCGTTCTTCTTGAAGGTCAGAACCGCGTCGCCTTCGTCACGCCAGTAGATCGCGTGTCGTGGCGGAGCGTACAGGATGGCGCTCTGCGCTTTGTTGTAGTAGCGGTAATCTGGGTGCGGCATCGCCACGCGAAGCGGCGTCTCTCGGGCCACTACGCGCACGTTGCGACGCGTCTCGCCACGCCTCTCCATGTCGCGCAGCTTGGCCAGCTGATTCGCCGACAGCCTGTTCAGGCGAGCCCGCTCCAACTCGTTCTGCACTGTTACGGGGTCGTCGAAGAACTCGAAGTCGTAGGGCTCCCGGACAGCTTCATCGATGATCCTACGCACGAAGTACTCGTTCTTGCCTGTGGTCATTCCGCTGGATGCGACCATGAATTCACCGAGCGTCGGCCCTCCAAAGTAGTGAGCGAATTCGCCGCCGGCCTTCCAGGAGAGATTGGCGGTCGCCTCGATGGCCTCGCGCGGCACATCGCGGTGCTCGACCGCCACGGTCGGCGACGGCGCGCCTTTTGCGAAGCGGAGTACGACCATCGGGTAGTTGGTCTCCGGCGAGAATCCTCTGAGCCGCAACACCTGACAGGCTCCCTCGTTCATCAGGGCGCTCCTCAGCCCTCTCATAGTGGGGGATCGTGAGGAAGGTGTCCGAGCAGATGAACACTATGTTGCCGCCGGACCGAACAAGGTCCAGGGCCTTGACGATGAAGTAGGAATAGGTTTCCTTCTTGATCCTGAGCCCGCTGCGCCATCCGAATAGGGATTCGAGCCTGTCTTGATGCGGGATCGAGACAGTGCCGCCGAACGGCGGGTTGCCCACGACCAGGTCGAAGAATCCGTCCTCGTCAAAACGGCCCTCTCCAACAAGCGGGATCCATTCGCCCCTCGGGTAGTCCTCAAGCAAGAAGTCTCCGTGGACCAGGTTGTGATGGCTCGGCAGGTCGCCCCATCGCTCCTGGATGCGGTCCAGAGTCTGTCGATAGAGCTCATGATCGAGCTCGATTCCCCAGACATTCTCGTGCAGGACCGCATCCAGATCCCCGTGTCTCAGACGTAGGAGCTCCTCAATCAAAGGAATCAGGAAAGCGCCTCCACCGAACCCGGGCTCCAGGACCCGATCCGTGGGGCGCAGCGGCAATCCGGCCAGGATCCTCTCAGCGACTTCCGGTGGCGTGAGGAACTGGCCGAGCTGTCGCTTCTTCTCTCTGTGATGCTTCGTCCTAGCCAAGGTCGAAGCCGATCTCCTGACGACTTCTTGAGATCCTGGGGTCTGGCAGCGCGCTGTAGCGCAAGCACATCTCCTGGATCTGGGCGCGCTTTCGCTCACGGTCCGAGTAGAGTTGCCGATCGGCGCGTTCAAGCATTGCGTAGAGCTTCTTGACCTTCCCGGACAGGCTCAGGATAGGCTCGGGGGCGTAGAGGCCCTCGCCGTAGAGGGCGTCTACCGCTGGGTAGAAGCGAGCCTCCTTGAGCATCATCTGACTGACCAGGCCCTGAGTTGAATACTGTGTAGTCCAGGAAGTCGAGCATGTCGACGAAATAGACGTGAGGTTCATAGCCCGAGGCGGTCTGCCCGACCTTCATGATGAGCAGGTAGTAGCTGTCGATCAGACAGCCTGCGAGGGCTACCAGCACTCTCTTCAGAGACACGAGGTTGGGCTGCCCATTCCTTCCATACTCCCCGGCCTTGATGTTAACGGGGTTGTAGATGAACCCGGCCTCCAGCCACAGGTCGCCCATCGATCTGCCGGCGGCCTGACCCCTCGATTGCTGATGACGGATGTCAAAGCGACCGCAGTCCTTGAGAAGTCGCGTCGTCTTCTCATCGACCATGTCCCCGATCTTGTGGCCGATCTCCTTGCCGGCCGCAATACGAACGAACTCCGCAGTCCTCACCTCAGTCGCCCAATACCGCTCTGTGAGTCTCCGAATGTAGTCCATCTCATCGCGGCAGCAGTCCCCCGCGGTTGGTAGCGGATACCAGTGAGTCTAGCGGCTGCTGAGCCGGCTTGCACCGCGAAGGGCCTGACCGAAAGAGCGCGGCCATTGTGAGAGTACCGCGCGGGCGGTGGGCATGGAGCCAGATGCCTGCGCGCTCAGCCGCCGCCGTTCCCCGCACTACTCATTCGGCGGCGCAAGCCGGGCGAAAGGGAGCCCTTCGTGCCGAACAGTCCGGGCCGGGCTGCTGGGGGGAGGGGGGGCATACGCACTAACCTAACAATCTCATCTCTGCTCGCGTCCTCTCGTTCCACATGAGGCGCTTTCGCGGGGGATTCGCGAGCAGCGCGCCGAGCAGGGGGGCGGCGCGCAGAAAGTGCGAGGGCGGCAGTGGTCGGCCAAGCACGGCGAGCACGCTGTCACGCGCCTCCAGGAGCTCCCTCCAGTGACTGCGCCGCCGCGATCTCGAAGCCCCAGGGGGAAAAGAGACCCGCCTCGTCGATGAGGCGCTCTATGAGCAGCGCCGTGAGGAGCTTTCCCTCGATCCAGGCGCGCGCCGAGGCGTCGCTGCGTTTGGGCACGTGGCCCAGCTGAAACAGCGACTTGAGGCGCTTGAAGCACAGCTCGATCTGCCAGCGGGCGCGGTAGAGGTCGAGCGCCTCCGCGACGCCGAGCGCCTCGACGGGCAGCGAGACGAGCACGAAGATGTGCTCGGCGAGCTCGAGCGTCCCGGTACGCACCTCGGCCTGCCTCCTGGAGGCCCTGCGCAGGACCTTGCCTTTGGCCCGCGCGGCCGCGCGGCGGCTCTTGCGGATCGCGCAGAGGCGCACGGGCCAGAGTTCTCCGCCGGCCGCGAAGCGCGCCGGCCACTCACCCGGCTCGTGGCCACGCAGGTCACGCAGGTGGGCGAGGATCTCGAAGGGCGCCTCCTCCGCGGCTTCGAGCAAGGGGAAGCTCGTGCTGCTGAGGCGCACGATCACGTCGCCCCTGGCGCGCAGCACGTGGGCGACGCCTTCGCGGTGGCAATACCCGCGGTCCGCGAGGATGATGTCCCCTTCCGCGACCGGGATGCGCTTGCACGTCTCGCCGCCCTTCGCGTCGGTCGCCTCATAGAAGTCGCAGCGCATCTCGGGGAGGCTGAGGGAGTAGTGGATCCGCCAGTCGGTCCCTGTCGCGCCCGGCTCCTGGACCGTGGTCGCAGCGACGGCCCGCAGGCGATGACCCTCCGGCGCGCGGACGCCGGCGCGCGAGAAGCGGCTCGCCTCGAACATCCGCCGCGCCAGCTCGCCGAGCCACGCCTCGGAGGTGCGCAGGCGTTTCAGCAGGGCCACGTCGCTCAGCGAGGCGAGGCCCTGCGCCCGCGCCCTGGCGACCGTTTGCCTCAGGGACAAGCCGGTCGCCACGTGCATGAGCAGGATCTGCAGCAGGACCTCCGGGCTCGTGATCTCGCCGCGCGCCCGCCGCATGGCCCCCGTCTCCCGGGCGAGCTCCCGCCACTCCGCGGGGAGGAAGCTCGCAAGCAGCTCCCACTCTTCGTCCATGATCGTCTCGGCCATGGGCCAAAGGTACCCGATAGAGTGGCGCGAGTCAAGGCTTAGGTTAGTGCATATGGGGCACAGCCCCCTCCGGTTGTCTCGCGTCTGCGGTCAGTCACGCGGGGCCGACACGACCCGTGCCCGGCCCGGAGGCGTGCCGCCAGGCGTGGCCGCGGCACTCAGCATGACGCGCAGCCAGGCGGCGTGCCGGCGCGGCGCCGCCGAGCGACGTTGGACCGAAGAGAAGGCGTAGTCACCGGATCCCAAGCTCTTTGTCACGACTGCACCCATGCTGTACCTCTATTCTGTTCGGCAGTGGCGCGGCCTCAGCCGCCGTGATGTTTCTGAAAGATATCACAGACACATCAATACAGTCAACCGGATAGGCTTTGCACTTGCTCGGGTGTGACGGCCTCTGCTAGGTTGAGTGCGTGCCCGGCGCCAACCCCGAGACTCCCGCTGCGAACACCGACGGTTCACTCGGCGAGCGCGTGTATCGCGCTCTCAAGGAAGACATCCTCAGTGGACGCGTCGGCGGCGACGAGCTGCTGCTCGAGCAGACGCTCGCCGAGCGCTACGGCGTCTCCAAGACGCCGGTTCGTGAGGCTCTGCGCCTGCTGGTCCACGACGGACTGCTGCGCGTGCTGCCGCGCAAGGGCTACATGGTGCGACCGATGGGGCTTCAGGACGTCGCTGAGGTCTTCGAATTGCGGCGCATCCTCGAGCCGGCCCTCTGCGCGGAGGCCGCCCGGCGACGGACCACCGAGCACATCGTGCGCATGGAGGAGTCGGTGGAGACGGAACGGCATCTTACAGACCCCAGCCTCGAGGAGTCGGAGCAGTCTCTCGGGCTCCACAACCTCATCGCCGAGGCGACGGGCAACGGCCGCGCCATCACGATGCTGCGCTCGCTGATGGAAGACGCGGCGCGCCTGCCCTGGCTGGCGCCCGTGCTCAGGTCCGGACCCGACCGGCCGAATGTCGAGGAGCACGCGCGCATCGTGGCGGCGATCGCCGCCGGCGACGCCGAGACTGCCTCTGACGAGATGATGGCGCACCTCGAAGCGACGATCGCCCGCGAGCTGGGCGGGCTCGGAGCGCGCTGAGGCGCTCGTCCGCGCCTCGCCGCTCGTCCGCGTACGGCCTTGACGCAGGCTACCGCACCGTCTGCGCGCCGACGGCATCAGCCGCTACGGGCGCGCTACGCAGGGCGTCAGGGTCATGAACATGCGCGAGGGCGACGTCGTCCGCGGCGTTCACACCATCGACAGAACCACTTCACGGGTTCTTCGCAAGTGGCGGGTATGGTGAGGACAGAGCCTGCGGCCCCCATGGCCCAGGCGGTCCTCGAGAAGCCCGACACGAAGGAGTCCCATGAACAGATTGTTCGCAGGCATCGCTGCGGGAGCGGCGATCGCGGTCGTCGCCCTGTCGATCGGCATCGCCGTGCGTCCCGAGCCCAGCGTGGCGGCGCCGACGACGGCGGTCGCGCAGGCCTCCGCGGCCACCGTCGTCGTCACGCCCCTTTCTCAGGCAGAGAAGGACGGCCTCGTTTTCATGCGCGAGGAAGAGAAGCTCGCTCGCGACGTCTACCGCGTGCTGGGCGCCGAGTATTCACTGCCGGTCTTCAACAACATCGCCGGCGCCGAGAGCACGCACATGGCGGCCATCAAGCGCTTGCTCGACAGGTATGGGGTCGCGGATCCCGTCAACCCCGACGTCCCCGGGAGCTTCCAGCACCCCGAACTGCAGCAACTGTACGCCGACCTTATCGCCCAGGGCGACGACGGCCTCACGGCGGCGCTGCGCGTGGGCATCACCATCGAGCAAGTGGACATCGCCGACCTGCAGACCCACATCCAGGAGACGCAGCACAGCGATATCCGCACGGTCTACACGAACCTGCTGCGCGGTTCGCAGAACCACCTGCGCGCGTTCGAGAAGCTCCTCGCGCGGTACGGGGGCTGATCTGACTGAGACGCGTCTGGTGACGCGCCTCGGCACGAGGGCGGCGGGGTGCTCGCGAGCACCCCGCCGCCCTCTTCGTTCGTCGGCGCCGTGCGGCGCGGACTACTCGGCCGCCGCGTCCGCGGCGAAGCGCTCGCCGGCGACGAAGTCCTGCACCATGCGCCGCGCCGCGATCTGCCGCAGGCCGCTGTCGGTGATCATGTAGGCGGCGGCCTGGTCGCGGCCGTTGCAGGCGCTCGTGCACTCCAGCGAGTAAGGGCCTATCCCGCCAGGTCTGCACGCACGGATGCGCCCGTGGACACGTCGCGGATGCGCCCGTGGACACGTCGCGGATGCGGCCCCTCCCCGATCCCCACGTAGCTGGGCTACGAGGGAACCGTCTCGTGACCGCCCCGCTCGGTCCACGAACGCCCCGCACGCACATCCCTACCGGGATAGGCCCTAAGCGCCCGCGTCGAAGGAGGCGATGACGTCGCCGACCTTGGTGCAGGTGGGCAGGTGGCGGTACTCGGAGCCGGGGTCGCCGGCGTACACGTCGCCGCCGTCGCACAGCGGCCCGCCGATGCGGAACGGCCGTACGGGGGGCTTGCCGCAGTGGTCGGCGACCACGGCGCGGTAGTACCAGTGGTAGCTGGAATGCTCGAGCACCGTGTTGAAGCCGGCGTCGACCATGATCCAGTCATCGCGCATGACACGCCCGTCCGCAACCTCGACCAGCTTCGTTTTTTCGGCCTCCACGCGGCTCACGAGGATCGCCGTGTTGCCGGCGATGGCGCGCCCCGGCTCCACGTAGAGCAGCAGATCGGGGCGCGTCTTCCGCAGGCGCCGGCCGATGCCGGCCGCGTAGCCGTCCAGCGAGTGCGGCGCCTCGAAGTAGGTGTCGGGCTCGTCGGCGGTGCGGTCGTAGTAGGGGATCGCGAAGCCGCCGCCGGTGTCGAGGTGCTCGAGGCGGACGTCGTGAGCGGTCTCGACGCGGTCGAGGAGCGCCAGCGCCAGGTCAAGCGCCTCGAGGTAGGGCTCGACGCGCGTGATCTGCGAGCCGATGTGGTAGTGCACGCCGACCAGCTCGATGCTCGGCGGCTGGGCGGCGAGGCCGAAGGCCGCGAGCGCCTCGCTCACGTCGATGCCGGCCTTGGCCCCCTTGCTGGTGCGCAGCCCAGGGTGCGTCTCGCTGGCCACGTTGAGGTCGATGCGCAGCGCGACGCGCGCCTGCACGCCGAGGTCGGCGGCCACGTCGGCGAAGCGGCGCAGCTCGGACAGCGAATCCACGATGAGCGCCTCGATGGGGGCTGCAGGGCGGCGGCGACCTCGGCGCGCGTCTTGGCGTTGCCGTTGAAGCCGATCTGCCGGGGCTCAAAGCCCGCCTTGCGCGCCTTCCACAGCTCGCCGCCGGAGCTCACTTCGATGTCGATGCCGGTGCGCCGCACGCGGTCGAGAAACCAGAGGTTGGAGCACGCCTTGCCGGCGTAAAAGACGCGCGTCCGCGGATGATACGCGCGAAAGGCGCCCCGCAGCGCCGCGATGTCGTGGTCGATCTGCGCGGCGCTGAAGAGGAAGAACGGCGTCGGCGTGGTCTCGGCCATGGTGGCCACGTCGATGCCGCCGAAGCGCATGCGGCCGTGCTCGCAGGTGAGCACGTCCTTCATCGGGTCGGCAAGCCTGGCGAGATCCAGGCTGCACTCGAGCACGTCACGATCCATGGGCCACCTCGCTGGGGACGCAGTCTGCTTACCCAGGGTGGCGGAATCTCAGACGGGGCCGAGGAGTGCTACGACGTGGGGAGGACGAGGACCGCGCGGAAGTCGTTGACGTTGGTGCGCGTCGGGCCGGTGACTACGAGGTCGCCGAGGGCCGCGAAGAGGCCGTAGGCGTCGTTCGCGGCCAGCGCGGCGATCGGGTCCACGCCGGCCTTGCGGCAGCGCGCGAGCGTGTCCGGCGCGACAAGCGCCCCGGCGTTGTCCTCGCTGCCGTCGATGCCGTCGGTGTCGGCGGCGAGCGCGCTGATCGCCGGGTGGCCGTCGAGGGCGAGCGCCAGGCCGAGAAGGTACTCCGTGTCGCGGCCGCCGCGGCCGGAGCCGTGGACGGTCACGGTGGTCTCGCCGCCCGAGAGAAGGACGAGCGGCGCCTGCGGCACGAAGAACACGCGATCGCCGAGGTGCGCGGCGCCGCGGACCACCGCCTCGCGGAGCGCGACGAGGGCCGTCTCGCCGCCCCTCGCGCAGGCGATGGCCAGGGCGGCGTGGGCGCCGCCGAGATCTCGGGCTTCGCCCTCGAGGTCGTCGCCGAGGACGAGCGGGGTGACGCCGGCGGCGCGGGCGCAGCCGGCCGCCGCCTCCAGGGCGTCGGCGGCCGTGGCCAGCATCACGAGCTTGTCGGCGGCGAACGCCGGGTCGCCGGGCTTGGGGGTCTCGGCGGGGGCGCCGCCGGGGGGCGCGGACGCAGCGGGGCCGGCGGGCGCAGCCGCCCCGGCCGCCCCGGCGCGCAGGTGCTCGAGTACCGCCGCGGGGCCGTCGATGCCGTGGCGGGCCAGCACCGCGAGCGCCTCGGCGTACGTGGTGGGGTCGGGCACGGTGGGCGCGGAGGCGATCACGGAGGGGTCGTCGCCGGGCACGTCGCTGATCAGGTAGGTGACGACGCGCGCCGGGTGGGCGGCCGCCGCCAGGCGGCCACCCTTGATCCCCGAGAGGTGCTTGCGCACGCAGTTCATCTCGCTGATCGTCGCGCCGCTGCGCAGCAGCGCCTTGTTCACGACCTGCTTGTCCTCGAGCGTGACGCCCGCCGCCGGCAGGGCGAGGAGCGCCGAGCCGCCGCCGGAGATGAGGCAGATCAGAAGATCGTCCGCGGTGAGGCCGTCCGCCGATTCGAGGATGCGGCCGGCCGCGGCGCGGCCGGCCGCATCCGGTACCGGGTGCGCGGCCTCCACGACCTCGATGCGCGCGCAGGGCAGGCCGTGGCCGTAGCGCGTGACGACGAGGCCTTGGAGCGGGCCGCGCCACTCGCGCTCGACGGCCGCGGCCATGGCCGCGGCGGCCTTGCCGGCGCCGACCACGACGGTGCGGCCGGCGGGGGGCGGCGGCAGGCGGCCCGGCAGGAGCCGGGCCGGGTCCGCCGCCGCCACCGCCGCGTCGAAGAGCGCCCGCAGCAAGGCGCGCGGCTCCTGCCCCGGGGCGAGCGGAGTTTGGCCGCCCGCGCGCGTCACAGCGCGGCCTCCGGAGTCGGCGGCGGCGGCGCGTCGCGCTCCGCAGCACGCGCCCGCACGAAGACGCCGCCGAGCTCGCCGGCCTGCACCATCTCGAGGATGCCGGCGTACTCGGCGCGCGCGAACGCGAACCAAACAGCGCCGACCTTGTCCGTGATGGCCTCACGCTTCGCGGCGATGCGCGCGCAGAGCTCGACGTACCAGCGTTCGAGCTCGAGCCCGAGGTCGCGTCTCTCCACCAGCGACCAGCCGGTACCGGCGAGGAGCTCGTGAAGGCGGTGGGGGTCGAGGGGCCGCCACCAGGCGTAGCCGGAGCGGCCGCTCGAAGCGGCGGCGAAGCGGCCCTGCGGGTCGGCGTGCTCCAGCAGGCGCAGCTCGGCGCCGGGCGCGGCCAGCGCGCCGAGCTGCGCGAGGGCGGCGCGCTGGTCGGGCGCCGCGTATAGCGCCGTCATGAGTAGATGAGAGCGAACGGGCCGCGCAGCACGTCGGCGGCCCGCTGCAGGTCGCCGGTGACGAGCTCGACCTCCGGGCGCCGCTCGCCCGCCAGGCGGACGGTCCCGGCATCGACGTCGATGCCGGTCACCGCCCCGTAGCCGTGACCCTGCACCCAGGCGGCGGTACCGCCGCAGCCGCAGCCCGCGTCGAGGACGCGGCGGCTTCCGTCCGGCCGCACCCCGGCGAGGAGAAGCTGGATCGCCTCCTCCTCGCCGGGGTGCGCGTAGTCGCCGTCGCGCACGAGCGCGAGCAGGCGCTTGCCCGTGGCGCTGTTCATCGCCGGCGGGCGCATCGTCACAGCCTCAGATCAGTTCGTGCAGCCGCTGCACGAGTGGGTCGAAGTCGGCGCCATGGAAGCAGTATCCGAGCTCGGTGGACCGCGAGCGCAGAGCGGCTACGTCCGCCGCCACGGCGCCGCCGTTCTTGACTACCGCCGCCATCAGCGCGGCCACCTCAGCGAAGTCCGCGGGCGCCATGCCGAAGCGCGTCATCTCGGCGACCCCCAGGCGCAGGGCGCCGGAGGCGGTGAAGCCCTCCTCGTCCGGGGCCGCCTGGTAGTTGCAGATGATGTTGTTGTCTTCCAGACGGCCCGCCACTTCCGCGCCACGGCCGTAGCCGACGTTGACGATCACCTGGTGGGTCTCGGTGTAGTCCACGGCCGGGTCGCCGGCGACGTCCAGCCCGGCCTCCTTGAGCGCCACGGCGAAGGCTTTGGCGTTGCGGATCACGGCCTGCTGGTAGGCGTCCTTGAAGTGGTTCATCTCGAAGGCCGCCATGAGCAGGCCCACCAGGGTGCCGAGATGGTGGTTGCTCACCGAGCCGGGGAAGGCGCGCCGCTCGATGGCCTCCCAAAGGTCCCATTTCTCGTCGGTCTCCTGCCAGCGTCCGCCGATGATGCCGCGCTGGGTACCGAAGAACGTCTTGTGGGTGGATCCCGTGACGATGTCGGCGCCCTCGTTGAAGGGCTGCTGGAAGTGCGGCCCGACGAGGCCGAGGACGTGCGCCATGTCGTACATCAGCACGGCGCCGATGCCGGCGGCGTCGAGGAAGGTGCGCACCTCGTACACGGGCTCGGGGTGCAGCACCATGCTCTTGCCGAGGATGATGAGCTCGGGGCGCTCCTGCTCGATGAGATCGAGGAGCGCCGGCACATCGGCCTTGTACGGGTTCTCGGCCAGCACCGGGATGTCCACGACAGCGGGCATCTCGGTGCGGGGATCGCGGGCCACATAGTCGCGCAGGGCGCCCATGGGCTGAGCGCTCAGGTGGCCGCCCTTGGCGATGTGGTTGTTCATGACCTTGCCGATGCGGCGCGGCTCCGCCTTGCGGTCGGCGCGGTTGAGGTAGTCGACGAGGGCGCTGAACACGGCCGTGTTGGCCATTTGCCCGCTGATCACGCGGGTCTCGACCTCGGGGCAGCCCAGGTAGGCGCGCAGCTCGCCGGCGAGCAGGCGTTCGACCTCGTGGATGAAGCCGGCGCCCTGGTAGTAGAAGACCTCGAGGTCGTAGAAGGCCTCGGTCTTCTTGTGCTCGGCGTAGCGGAACGAGGGGTCCATGATCGAGAGCAGCCGCGTCATCGGCGAGGCCGTCATCTCCGAGGGGATGAGGTCGATGCACTGGTTCTGTCGCCAGACGTGGTTGCCAATGGCGCCGGCGAGCAGCCGCAAGGCTTTCTCGCCGGCCTCGCCGCCCTCCAGCTCGCCGAGCTGCGGCGTGTGGTCCCACACGATGGCGCGGGCGTACGGTGGGGCGTCGCTGCGCATGTGGTAGGGCGCCACGAGCCCGGGGACGCGCTTGCCGCGCACGTCCACCTCGACCTCGTCGTCCTCGAGGACCCGGCTGTCCAGGTACGCGAGGGCGATGGAGCGCAGTCGATGGTCCTCGGTCTGCGTGGAGCACAGCCCCTCGCCCTCGATGCCCCAGTAGGGGACGGCGGTGCCGCTGGTCACCCAGCCGAGGAAGTCGCCGTCGCCCGGGCGGCGTACCGGAGCGCCTTCGCGGGCGATGCCGCGGCCGGTCACGGCCACCGGCCGGGTGAGCCGCGGCAGGTCGGCGATGAGCGAGTAGTCGCGGCTGATGATGCGTCCGTAGGCCGCGTGCTGGCGCGCCAGCGCGGCGCGGCCGATGAACTCGCCCTTGAGCGGGCTGAAGCTGAGCGCGAACGCGGCCAGCGGGCAGCTCATGATGGGGATCTCGTGGCCCTCGGGGTCGAGGCCCAGCTCGTGGCCGTACAGCGGCAGGCCGGCCTCGAGACGCAGCGTGTCGCGGGCGCCGAGACCGACGGGCGCGGCGCCCGCGGCGACGAGCGCGTCCCAGACGGCCGGCCCCTGCTCCGCGGCGACGAAGAGCTCAAAGCAGATGGGCTCGCCGGTGTAGCCGGTGCGGCCGATGCGCGTCTCGACGGCGCGCGGCGCGCCGCCGTCCGGATCGGGTACGCGCAGGGTCGCGATGCTGAGCTCGTTGCGGAACGGCTCGGGAAGGCCGCCGGTCTCGATGAGCCCGGCGAGGACGCCCCGAGCCGCCTTGCCCTGCAGGGCCAGCATCGCGATCTCGCCGGTCTCGTCGGTGAGCTCCACGTCGGGGAACCCGGGGAGGTGGTCGTGGAAGTGCTCCCAGTCCTTGACCCGGTTGGCGGCGTTGACCACGAGGAGGTACGACGCCTCCTCGAAGCGGTAGAGGTAGGCATCGTCCACGGCGCCGCCCGTGGGCGTCGGCACGATGGTGTACTGCGCCTGCAGCGGATCGAGCGCCTCGGCGTTGTTGGTGAGCACGCGCTGGAGGAAGGGCACGGCGCCGGGGCCGCGGAGCACGAAGCGCCCCATGTGGCTGACGTCGAAGAGGCCCGCTCCGCGGCGCGTGGCCAGGTGCTCGGCGATGATGCCCGTGGGGTACTGTACGGGCATGTCCCAGCCGCCGAAGTCGACCATGCGGGCGCCGAGCGCCACGTGCCGGTCGTGGAACGGGGTGCGCAGGAGCGCGCTCGTGGGCTGCGCCATCTCGCTCATGCCTCGGCCCACGCTTTCAGCTTGCCGAGGCCTTCTTCGATGAGGGGCAGGCTGATGCCGGAGTAGGCGAAGCGCACGTAGGCCTCTTCTTCGCCGGGCAGCGCGCGGCCGAAGTGCAGACGGGTGCAGAAGCTGACGCCCGTCTCCTCCAGGGCCGCGCGCCGCAGTTCGTTGTAGGTCGACAGACCCTTGTTCCTCATGAGCTCCGTGACGTTGGGGAACAGATAGAAGGTCGCCTCGGGGGTGAAGCAGGAGACCCCGGGGATCTGGCTGAGCAGGCCGACGCAGGCGTCGCGGCGCTCCCTCAAGGTGCGCACGATCTCGCGAGGTCCCGACTGGTCGCCGGTGAGCCCTTCGAGGGCGCCGTACTGGACGAAGTGGTTGGCGCACGACTCGTCGTTGACGTTGAGCTTGGCGATGACCTCGATGAGGGGGGCCGGCCCTACGGCGGCGCCGAGCCGCCAGCCCGTCATCGCGAACTTCTTGCTGAAGGTGTAGAGGATGAGGCTGCGCGCGGCCATGCCGGGGAGGCTGGCCAGCGACTGGCTGGCCCCCGAGTAGCGGATGTCCCAGTAGGCCTCGTCGCAGAGCACGAAGAGGTCGTGGCGAAGCGCGAGCTCGGCGACCCGCTCGAGCTCCTCCGGGCTGCTCTCGGCGCCGGTGGGGTTCTGCAGGTTGTTGAAGATCAGCAGCTTGGTTCGCGGCGTGACCTGGCGCTCCAGGGCCTCGAAGTCGAGCTCGAAGTCGCCGGCGCCCTCGACGTAGCCGTAGGGCAGCGCCACGCCGCCGTGGAACTCGATCTGGCTCTCGTAGATGGGGTAGCCGGGGCTCGGGTAGAGGACCTCGTCGCCGGGGTCCATGAGGGCGAGGATGAACTTGCCGATCACCGGCTTGCCGCCGGGCTCGATGGCCACGTTCAGCGGTCCGCAGTCGATCCCGTGCGAGGCGGAGACGTCGGCGGCCAGCGCTTCGCGCAGGGGCATGACGCCGGCCGGCGGGCTGTAGCCGGTCCTGCCGTCGCGGATCGCCCTGAAGGAGGCCTCGACGATGTTCTCGGGGGTCGGCAGGTCCATGTCGCCGAGGTGGAAGGGGTAGACGGTGTGTCCCTGGGCCTGCCACACGGCGGCTTCGGCGGAGACGGCGAAGGCCGTCTCGGTGCCGAGGCGGGCGATGCGTGCGGCGACGGGTGGTGAGGTGACGGTCACGACTGGTCCTCCTTGGCCTGAGGCTGCGCGGCGAGGCGCGGCAGACCGAGCTCGACGGCGTTCACTATGCTCGGGGCGGCGTGCGGCGGCTCGGGGTCGTCGAGGAACGGCGCCACGTCCGCGAGGCCGGCGGCCGCGGGCCACACCGGCCAGCCCTGAAGGATGGCGGCGGCGTTGGCCGCCGCCAGGGTCGCCATGCCTTCCCGTGTCCAGGTGGTGGCGGAGCCGAGATGGGGGACGAGGACGACGTTGTCGAGCGCAGCGAGACCGGGCGCCATGGCGGGCTCGCTCTCGTAGACGTCGAGGCCGGCGCGAAAGCGCGGGTGTGCGCGGCAGTGGGCCACGAGGGCGGCCTCGTCGATGAGCGGGCCGCGGCTGGCGTTGACGAGCACGGCCTCGTCCTTCATGGCCGCCAGCTCGGGGGCGCCCATGAGGTGGTGCGTCCCGGCGGTGAGCGCCGCGTGGATGCTGACCACGTCGCAGGCGCGCAGCAGCTCCTCGAGGGCCTCCGCGCGGCGGCACGTGACGGGCGCCTCGCCGTGCGCCACGAGGAAGGCGGCGTAGTCGGCGACATAGTGCTCGAGCTCTGCGTTCACGCGCACGTCGTAGTAGACGAGGTCCATCTTGTGGCCCTCGACCAGCATGCGACCGTAGGCTGCGCCGATGCGTCCGGCGCCCACGATGCCCAGCGTGCCCCGGTAGAGCAGGCTGCCGAGCAGCATCGTGGGCAGCCAGCCGTGGTAGGCGCCGGCGCGCATCATGCGCTCCCCCTCGGCAAGGCGCCGCGCGGCGGCGAAGGTCAGCGCCACGGCCATCTCGGCGGTGGTCTCGGTGAGCACGCCGGGGGTGTTGCCCACAGGTAGCCCGAGACGCGTGGCGGCGGCCACATCGACGTTGTCGTAGCCCACGGCGAACTGGCTGTAGATGAGCGCGCCGGCCGCCTTCAGGGCGCCGAGCGCCTCGGCCGACCAACTCTCGGTGAGCTGTCCGATGACGGCGTCGATGTGCTCGCCGCAGGCCGCACGGATCTCCTCCGCGGTGAGGATGTCCTCGCCCTGGGCGATCTCCACGCGGCAATCGGCGGCGGTGAGGAGCTGCAGCCAGCGTGCGCCGGGCAGCTCCTTGGTGACCACCACGCGGCGCGAGCCGGCGGGGTTCACGATCACCCATTCTCTTGTTGTCATGCGACTCCCCCTTAACTGTCGAAGGACAGAGCGATGTCGCCATCACCCTGTCCGCCGGCGGGCGCGGGGGCGCCCTGCGTGCTTCAGGGGCCCGTCCGGCCGCGCTCCGGGCGCCTAGGAGTTTCGGCGGCACATCCAGTGCCCACCTTGCCCCTTCGGCGTCCATCGACGCCGAAGCGTCGCGGACTCTCACGCGGCCATCCGCCGGGCGTCCTTGGTCGCCTGCAGGGTAGCACTGCATCGCCTGGGCCGCAACGTCGGGCCGTCGGGGAGGCCCATCCCGCGCCCGCGGAACGCGGCCGATGGGCGGCCTCAGGGCGTGGGGGCGGCCTCAGGGGGGAGCGCCTCGATGAGCACCGTGCTTCTGTCGCGAAGGGTGCGCAGAGCGCGCCGGTCGAGGCGGTGCGTCCAACGGTCGAAGACGAGCTCCTGAAGCGGGTGCCAGAGGAGCACCCAGGCGGCGATGCTCAGGCCCTCGGCGGCGACGCCCAGCAGGCTCTCGCCGGTGCCGGTGAGCTGCTGCGCCGACCAGATCAGCGCGAACACCGCGACGACCGAGAACGCCATCATCAGCCAGCCGCGCGAGCGATCCTGGTGAGCCGCCTGCTCGACGGCGCGGAGGCGGGCATCACAGTACCTGTCTATGCCCGCCCTGACGCGCTCTTGCAGGCCCTCGGTGATGGCCTCCGCAGGCATGCGGATGGTCACGTCCACGTGAGTCACGCGAGGCTCGTCGCCGATCTCGTCGACCACGAACTCGATGCCCGAGGTGAGGCTGTAGACGTCGAACCAGTCCGAGAGTAGATCGACGTCGGGGGCCCTGAAGAAGTCCTCGATGGTCCTGAGCCGCAGGTTCATGCTGATGCTGCTGATATCGGCACCTCGTCGCTGGTGTGTCGGGCAGCCGTGCCGGCGGCCCTCGCCCATTGAGTTCGCCCGCGGCGCCTGCGTACCTGCCGGTCCGCGCGCGCCGTGCGGCGCCGGCGCGCCGTGGCCGGCCGCGCCCGCCGCGGATCGGCGCCGCGCCGGCGGCCTCCAGGACGCCGGCGACCAGCGCCGTCATGTCCACCTGGTCGTGTCTCGTGGCCGTGCGCCCGATGCGCGAGAAGGTGAGGAGGTCGTCGATGAGCGCGGCCAGCTGCCGGGTGTCGCGCACGATGCGCGCGCTCATCTCGCGCCCTTCATCGCCGATCGCGTCGCCGTGCTCCTGGAGGAGGATGCTCGCGTAGCCGTCGAACGCGCGCCACGTCGCGCGCAGGTCGTGGGACACCGAGTAGCTGAACGCCTCCAGCTCACTTGTGGCTGTCTCGAACTGGGCGGTGCGCTCTTCTACGCGCGATTCGAGCTGCTCGTTCAGACGGCGGATCTCCCTCTCGGCGCGCTTGCGCTCCGTGATGTCGCGCGAGACACCGAGGACCTGGGTGACCTTGCCCGAGGGATCCGTGAGCAGGATGCTCGTCACCTCCGTGGCCACGATGCCGCCGTCGTTGCGCGGCTGGTCGACCTCGGCGACGTTGACCCGCAGGGAGGCGTCTCCCGCCTCCACGGCGGCGACCAGTGGAGGCAGGCTCTCGCTGACCTCCCGGAAGGACCCAGGGGCGAGAGCCTCCTCGAGGCTCTGCGCGAGCACCTCGTCCGGCGTGTAGCCGCGCAGACGCTCGACCGACGGGCTCACGCAGGTGAAGCGCCCGTCGGCGATGTCGAGCAGCCAGATGACGTCGGCGGCGTTTTCGGCGATCAGGCGGTAGCGGGCCTCGCTCTCGCGCAGCTCACGCTCGGCGCGCACCCGGCGGAGGGCGATAGTGGCCTGGTGGACGAGTGCCTCGATGGCCGGCGCGTGCTCCAGCTCCTGCCCGCGCTTCAGGAAGTCGACCACGCCGCCGTAGTGCGTGCCGCACGTCTCGCCGGCCGCCGCGCCGCTCGTCTGCGTGGTATCATCGAGCCTTGATCATCGGGAGCACTGTCGCGAGCGCGGGCAGCCGCCCCCCCGCACCAGGGAGCCGACGTGCACGTGGCCGCAGCTCTGGTCGCGATCGCCGGGGACGCCAACGCGCAGGCCGCGCAGGCGCTCCGGGACTTCCTGACGGCGTGGCCGGCGCAGGCCGCCTTGGCGGCCCTCTACGCCGGCCTCGCCGTGCTTGCATTCACGCGCGTCGCGCGCGCTTGGGACGACGGCCCCGCGCGCCGCTACTTCCGCGGGGCCGTCGTGGCGCTCGGCGTCTTCGTCGTGCTCCAGGTGATCCTCGGCCAGGCGCTCCTCGGGGTCGTCATGTGGCCGGTGTGGCTCCTCATCATCGAGCTGCTGTGCCTCTTCGCCCTCTGGCTCTACGCCTTCATCCGCTTCCTGACGCGGCAGCGCAGCGGCCCCGGCGACCCCGAAGCGCAGCGCCGCGGGGCAGCCTTGGACGGCTCCATCTCGCGGCTGGAGCAGGAGCGTCGCGGCGGCGAAACCGGCGGCGAGCCTGAGAGCGCCGCGGGGCGGGCCGACGTACTGCGGTAGCCCGCCCTCCCGCGCTTCGGTAGACTCCACTCCCGTGAGCGCCGCCGCCGACAGAGCCCCGCACGACCAGACCCCGAGGCCGGAGCGCCGTCCGCGCGTGTTCAGCGGCAGCCAACCGTCCGGGACGTTGCACCTGGGCAACTACCTGGGCGCTCTCCGCAACTACGTGGCCATGCAGGAGACGCACGACTGCATCTACTGCGTCGTCGACCTGCACGCCATCACCGTGCGGCAGCGGCGCGCCGAGTTGCGCCGCAACACCATCGACGTCGCCAACGCCTATCTTGCCAGCGGCGTCGACCCCGAGCGCTCCATCGTCTTCGTGCAGAGCCACGTGCCCGCCCACACCGAGCTCATGTGGATCCTCAACACCATCACCTACATGGGCGAGCTGCGGCGCATGACCCAGTACAAGGACAAGACCGCCGGCGCCGAGGGCGAGAGCATCGCCGTCGGCCTGTTCGACTATCCCGTGCTCATGGCCGCCGACATCCTGCTCTACCGCGCCGACGCCGTGCCGGTCGGCGAGGATCAGAAGCAGCACGTGGAGCTCACCCGCGACGTGGCCGAGCGCTTCAACAACGCCTTCGGCAAGGCGTTCGTGGTACCCGAGCCCATCATCCGCACCGAGGGCGCCCGCGTGATGAGCCTGGACGACCCGGCGAAGAAGATGAGCAAGAGCGCCGGGTCCGAGAACAGCTACATCGCCCTCATGGACCCGCCGGACGCCATCCGCAGAAAGATCCGGCGGGCGGTCACCGACTCGGGCAGCGAGGTGCGCGGCGGCCCGGACAAGCCCGCGCTCACCAATCTGCTCGACATCTACAGCGCGTTCGCCGGCGAGCCGGTGGACGAGATCGTGCGGCGCTACGAGGGCAAGGGCTACGCCGACCTCAAGGCCGACCTCGGCGAGGTCGTCGTCAGCGCGCTCGCGCCCATCCAGGCGCGCATCCGCGAGCTCGAGGCGGACAAGAGCTACACGCTCGGGGTGCTCAAGACCGGCGCCGAGCGCGCCGCAGCCATCGCCGCGCGCACGCTCGCCAAGGTCCGCGAGCGCGTCGGGCTCGTGCCGCGGCCGTAGCGTCTCCGTCCGCCCGACCGAGGAGCCCCGTGGCTTCCACGACCAATCGCTATCGCAGCATCCGCAACGTCCTCTGGGTCGTGCTGTTCCTCAACCTGGCTGTGGCCAGCGCGAAGCTGGTGTACGGTCTCATCAGTCATTCCGCGGCCATGGAGGCCGACGGCTTCCACTCCATGTTCGACGGCGCCTCCAACGTCATCGGCCTCGTGGGCATGTGGTTCGCGTCGCGCCCGGCGGACGACGAGCATCCGTACGGGCACGCCAAGTTCGAGACGTTCGCGGCGGGGCTGATCGGGGTGCTCCTGATCTTCGCCGGCTATACCGTCGGCAGGGGCGCCATCGACAGCCTGTTCGGGCGGGGCGTCCCCACGGATGTCACGGCCACGTCCTTCGTCATCATGATCGGGACGCTCGCGATCAACATCTTCGTCACCACCTGGGAGCGGCGCGCCGGGCGGCGTCTCGGCAGCGAGGTGCTCGTCGCCGACGCCAGCCACACGCTCAGCGATGTCATGGTGAGCCTCGGCGTGATCGCCAGCCTCGTGATCGTGAAGCTCGGCTTCGAGCAGGCCGACGGCATCGTCGCCCTCCTGGTGGCCGTCATCATCATGCGCACCGCCTGGGGCATCCTGCGCGGCGTGCTCTACACGCTGGGCGACGCCGCACGCCTGCCGGCGGACGACGTCGCCGCCGTGGCCCGCTCGGTGCCGGACGTGGTCGGCTGCCACGCCGTCCGCACTCGCGGGCCGGAGGCGCACGTGTACGTGGATCTGCACGTGCAGGTGGCGCCCGGCGCCACCATTGAAGAAGGCCACGCCATCGCCCATCAGGTCGAGAAGGCGCTGCGTCTGCGGTACGGGCAGATCACGGACGTGGTCGTGCACCTGGAGCCGGCCGGGCGCGTGTCCGCTCCGCGACGCAACGAGGTAGACTACCGCGAGCAGCGTTCCTCCCGGGAGGGTCCATGATCTCCATCGAGACGATGAAGCACCGCACCGAGCGGATGCTCGGCGAAGAGCTCCCGCTCGTATTCTGGCGCGGCAAGGGCCGCATCGTGGGGGCGGACGAGGGCGGCCTGTCCCTGCTCGTCCGCGGCATGAGGGCCGACTACACCTGGGAGCGGCTCACAGTCACGTGGCAACGCCTCCTCGCCAACCACACGCTCACCGTGGACGAGCTCGGCGGCGGTCACGACGCTGTCGGCATCGTCAGCGTCTTCGCGCTTCTGCAGGCCGACGGCCTCGACGTGCTCGACGCCGACGGGCTCCTGGTGCTCAAAGAGCGCGCCGACACCCCCGTGCACCAGTACGCCGACATGAACCGGCCCACGTCGTGGGCCCCGTGGCGGCGCAAGATCCACGGCGACTGACCGTCGCCTTTCAGGCGAAAGGACGGCCTGCTGTGATCCATGTGGCCCGAGACCAAAGCGTTTTCAGCCTCTCGGCCGAGGCTGCTCCCGCCGTGCGGATCCGGCCCGGCGACAGCGTGGTACTGGATACGGCGGACTGCTTCGGTGACCAGGTGCAGTCCGCCGAAGACACCCCCGGCGCTGTCGACTGGGGGCACATCAACCCCGCCACCGGGCCGGTGTTCGTCGAGGGCGCAGAGCCGGGCGACGTGTTGTCCGTGCTCATCGAGCGCATCGAAGTGGCGCATCGCGGCGTGATGGCGGTCAGCGAGGACTTCGGTGTCCTTCGCGACCGGTTCGAGGGCATGTCGTTCACGATGATCCCGATCGAGGGCGGCTCGGCCCAGGTCGCGGGCGCACGCGTGCCCGTGCGCCCGATGATCGGCGTGATCGGCGTCGCTCCGGCGGGAGCTCCGGCGCCCTGCGGCTCCCCTGGTTCGCACGGCGGCAACATGGACACGCGGCTGATCGGGGAGGGCGCGACGCTGTACCTGCCCGTCTTCGTGCCCGGGGCCTTGTTGGCCGCCGGCGACCTGCACGCCGCGATGGGTGACGGCGAGATCTGTGGCACCGGAGTGGAGGTCGCCGGGAGCATCCAGATGCGGGTCGATGTCCGGCGTGACGTCGAGCTCGCCGACCCCGTCGTCGAAACCCGCGAGGTGGTCGCCACCATCGCCTCTGCCGAGACGCTGGACGAGGCCGCCGATCAGGCGACGCGCGACATGGCGGATCTTCTCACGCGGCGGCTGGGCTTGTCGGACGCCGACGCCACGATGCTGATGAGCGCCGCCGGCCAACTGCAGGTATCTCAGGTCGTGGATCCGCTCAAGACGGCCCGCTTCGCGATGCCGAAGGAGATCCTCGCGCGGTTCGGTCGCGATCTGATCTGATCAGGCCGTACCTGTGCGATCCAGAGGGGGCGCGCTGAGTGAAGGGTACGGAGCCCAAGGCATGGTCGGCCGCTTGCGTCGGGTGGTGATGCGGCGGCCCGGCGCAGAGACGGCCGCCGCGGACTCCGCCGCATGGCGCTACACGGCCCCCACAGGCCTTGACGAGGCGCGCGTCGCGCACGACGTCCTCGCCGATGCGCTGCGCGCCTGGGACGTGGAGGTCCTCTACCATGACGGGCCGCTGCCCGGCCTTGCGGGGCGCCGATCCACGGCCGTCTCGAAGGCGAGGCCCGAGCCGAGGGCGGCGACACCATGTGGCTGGACCACGACACCCTCGCCGCTGGCCGAGACTCTCGCGCCAACGCCGAGGGGGTGCGCCAGCAGCGCGGGCAGATGGCTCCGCGCGGCGCGACCGTCGTGGACTACGACCTGCTGTCCTACAGTGGTCCGGAGGCCTGCCTCCATCTTCTCAGCCCCGTCAGCCCGGTCGACGTGGCCCTTGCCGTGGCGTATCCGCCGCTGATGCCGACCGCCTTCTGGGCGGAGCTGCGGCGGCGGGGCATGCGCTGGCTGGAGGCGCCGGAGGAGGAGCTCCCGCGCACGCAGGCGACTGACTGTGCTCGCCGTGGCTCCACGCCGCCGCATCATGCTCGATAGCAACCCGGTGACGCGGCAGCTGCTCGAAGAGGCCGCTTGCGAGGTGGTCACTTTGCCGGGAGCGCCGCTGTCCTTCAAGGCCGAAGGCGGCCCTACGTGCTTGACGCGGCCGGTGTGGCGCGACGCCGTGTGAGCGAGGCCGCGGCGTGAGCGACGTCCGGGGGGCGGGACGTGCGCTGAGCGCAGCAGAGCGGCGCGCCCTGGACGCGCTCGACGCCGACGCCCTTGTCGCCTTTCTTCGGCGGCTCATCGCGATCCCCAGTCTGGACGGCGCGGAGAGCGAAGCGCAGCGCGCCGCCTCGGCCGACCCGTGGATCGTGGAGCATCCGCCGACCGTGGAGTGGTGGGGCGGACGCTTCGACCCGGCGGTGACGGATCCTTCGGACCCGATCGTCGCGACGGTCGTGGACGCGGCGACGGTCGTGACCGGCTCGCCGCCGATCGCGGAGGGAGTCACGTACGGCGCCGACATGCGCCTTCTGGTCAACGGCGCCGGCATCCCGACCGTTCTGTTCGGCCCCGGCGACGTGCGCGTGGCCCACATGCCCGATGAGTACGCGCCGATCGACCAGCTGCGCCTCGCCGCCGGGGCGCTCGTCCTTGCGGCACTCCGCTTCTGCGGCGTGGAGGAGTAGGGCGGTGCGACGTCGGCGCCTGCGAGAGAGTCCTGGCGGGGACGCTCGCAACGTCATATAGTCGCGCGATCTGGGCATCGGCGGCTTGGCCGGTGGCGGACATGTCGAACCTCGAATGAAAGGCGTCGCAGTGGCCGACTCACCGCCCGTCCTTCAACTGGAACGAAACGCCGTCGGCCTGCTGGATGTGCTGTTCCAGTCCATGACGTGCATGGCTCCCGGCGCCGCGTTCGCCGCGTCCATCCCTCTCGGCGCGGCCTTCGCCGCGGGCGCGCTGCCGCTTTCTGTCAGCATCGCCTTCGTCGGCATGCTGTTCACCGCCTGGAGCATCGGTCAGCTGGCCAAGCACATCCCGGCGGCCGGTTCGGTGGCCACCTACAACGCCGTGGGGCTGGCCCCTTGGGTCGGTTTCCTGGTCGGCTGGGCTTACGCACATCCCTATCGGGATAGGCCCTAAGGACGCGAGCAGTAATAACTTGAACACTTGCGGTGATTCCTCTATCATAGAGTTATGTGCGACATGGCGACGATAGAAGCCAAGTATGAAGCGCTGTCGGGTCGCCTGGATGAGGCGGCGATGC
>Ga0247841_10002408_pt1 | contig 37550 bp, 30 predicted proteins | sample LaCruzMarch2015__2_FD_192410 | JGI IMG/M metagenome (GOLD analysis project Ga0247841, IMG submission 192410) | Freshwater microbial communities from meromictic Lake La Cruz, Castile-La Mancha, Spain - LaCruzMarch2015_18m | ecosystem: Environmental > Aquatic > Freshwater > Lake | place: Spain... | reverse complement strand
GAATCCATAACCTGCCTCCTGGTTCCGCACGGATGGATCATCTATTCGTGCTTCGTTGCCAGGATAATCTCACAGCCAACGCTCGGCGGGAATGTGGGTTCACAGGGTGCTTACATAGAAATAGCTGCCGGCGGGTATCAACTTGTGGCGAGATTTCTCTTCGATTTTTCTTGCGTAGTGGTGTCTAACCCGTAATACTGCGACACTTCAAACGGAGAAATAAGATGTCGAAGATTTGTGATATTTGCGGCAAGGGTGGTCTGGCTGGCAGCAATATAGTCCGCCACGGTCTGGCTAAGAAAAAGGGCGGTATTGGACTGCATGTCACCGGTATAAACAAGCGACGGTTTCTGCCCAATCTGCACAAGGTCCGGATAGTTGAGAATGGCAGTAATGTCAGACGCAAGGTCTGCGCCGCCTGTATCAAACACGGGAAGATCCAGAAGGTTTAGACCTTCTGTAATTCCATCATCATTGTTTCAGGATCGGCAATTCTCAGCAGCTCTATCATCTGCAATCTTGGTATTGGAAGTGTCTTTGAATATTGCGGAATCCATCTCCTGAACAGCAACGTGGCTGACTTCTCACCGTACTGCTCTTCCATGCGCTGCAGGTGCATAAGCATGAAACTTACCCGCTCGGCACGTGAAACTCGTTGAAGCGGCGGCAGGTACCCGAGAGCGGATGCAATCTGTCTCGGAAGCCATGGATCCTTGATGGCCTGGCGCCCGACCATTATGGCCTTGCATCCTGTTTCATTGATCATCCGCACGGCATCTTCAGGCGAGCACACATCGCCGTTCCCGAATACCGGTATGCGGTTCACGACCTCGACCACCGCCCGTATTGCAGGCCAGTCGGCACATCCTGAAAACTTCTGCACGCAGGTGCGGGCATGCACTGTTATGGCAGCGACACCAGCCTGTTCGAATTCGCGTACCAGTTCCATGGTTGATATGCCGGCGTCGGCCGGGAGAATTCTGATCTTCACCGTCACTGGAACTCCAGCGGTCGCTACTACCTTTCTTGCGATGTCTATTGCTTTTCCCGGCGTCCTGAGCAATCCAGCTCCAGCGCCACGACGAGCTATTTTCTTCTGAGGGCATCCCATGTTTATATCAATCACCCTGGCGCCATAGTACTCGACGAGCCACTTTGCTCCGTCTGCCAGTACTTCCGGCTCATGCCCGTAGATCTGGTATGCCAGGGGGACATCACTTGCGTTGGTTTGAAGCAGATGCTTCGCGTTCTTTGCCCTTCCGATCAGGAAGCTTCTTGGGTTCAGCATTTCTGAATAGGCCAGACCAAGTCCTCCCAGTGATCGCACCATCGAGCGGAATGCAAGATCAGTGTATCCAGCCATGGGCGCCAGAAGCACTGGCGTCGGCAGCTCAATACTGCCTATGACAGGCCCCTTATGATGTGTTTCTACCGACATAGGTGAGCAATATAGTCGAAATATAAGCGGAAAGCCATAAACAAGACTGAATCCGTAGCGCAAACGACAAAATGAAAAATCAAAAATATAACTTGATATTTACTTGATAACTTGATAGGCCATGTGCAGATCTCTCGAAGAGGAGTGCATTGTGGCGGACAAACGGGAATCACCAGCGGAAATAGTCAGGAAAGCGAGGCGCGCCAAGGGACTCACTCAGTCTGCATTGGCAAGCCTGGTGGGATGCCGGCAATCTGCAATCAGCATGTTTGAAGGCGGGCATGCGGATGCGATCGCTCGCAAGACAATCCTGGTGCTGGGTGAGAAGCTATCGCTGTCGCCGGAGCTGCTGGTTACGGAGGAAGTAACAGGGCGCGGCCTGCGGGACCTCACGATGAAGTACTGTCCGGTCGATATGTGTCCTTCGAATATCCCGTACGCTGTTCGAAAAGAGCTGTTCTTCAAGCCGTCCATGATCATGGCACCCGCCGGGGAAACGACGAGGTGCAGTCTCTGCGGCGAAATTATGGAAGAGAAGTGCCCGAATTCGGAATGTGGCGCCGATCTGGCTGAAGGGAGTTGCTGCCAGAAGTGCGGGAGTCCCTATATAGCTTGGGATGGCAACAAGAGTGGAGACCCAGAGGCGTGGGCGGAGCGAACACGATCGAGAATTGCGGAATTGCAGAGGCTGAGCAGAACAACTAATCCAGGCGATAAAGAGTCGTAACTCTTGGAGGGTGGTACCATGTGGGGCATTAAAGACCGTGCAGACGATTTCTGCTGCAGATTGTCGCCGGATCGCAATTTTGCAGGAATGGTTATCGGTGACAATTGGAGTGCCGCGTTCATTGTGCACGTGGACTACCTTGGCCCTGTTCACATAATCCGATGGCATAAGGAGAAGATAGATTTGCGGCGTGGCCACAGTCCATCGCTGGCCGCAGTCAAGGAAACTGTCGCAAAGTGCTGGAAGGCCCTCAAACATAGCGAGACTGTCGAATACAGCAAGTTTCTCCTTTGTTTGCCGGGATGGCTTTGTCGAAGCATGAATGCCAACAGTGCAATCGCCGTCAACGGGAAGTGGGCCAATTCAAAAGGGTATGGTTCCAGGGTTGATGAATTTCATATCAGAAAACTGGAAGAGTCAATCTGCAAGAAGAACCTGCCGCCTGATGGAGTAGTGGTCGATTTTGTGCCGGGTTCATTCACCGTGGACGACGGGCGGAAGATGCGAGATCCCTTGGGATGTTCAACGAGGACGCTGAGTCTTGATGCCCACCTGGTGGTGAGTGATGGATACTGGACACGAGAAATAGTCAGTTGTCTCAGGGGAGAAGGGGTTCGTGTCGATGGCATCATGTCAGCGTACGCAGCGGCAGCTGAGCTGTTGTCTCCCGAGGAGCGCACAGACAATGCGGTAGCCGTTGACGTCGGCGCATTGAATACCTACCTGAGTTTCTATGAAAACGGAGTGCTGTGCAGCACGGCGGTGGTGAAGGATGGCACTGATGCTATCCTGACAAGGGTTGCAGGCAGACTTGGTCTGTCCACCGCTGAACTCGCCGGGTCCATAGAGCAGATGAAATTGCTGTTATGCGACAACCAGGATGAGATAGACGCATCGCCGCTATTTGTATGGCGGACAAAGCAGCCGGCCATACGAGACCTGGACAATGCTGCCACGATGTTCACTGAGAGCCTTGCCGGTGAAGTGTGGCGGGCTATTGACGAAACGCAGAGGAAATGCGGCGTTGATTTTCGAAGTGCGGCTTTCTTCGGAAACGACAACCTTGTTGTCAGGGTTCTTCTTCAGCTCATGAAAGAGCGGAACCATATCCGATGCCGGTGGGGAATTCCGGTGAATGCGCACAAGAACGAAGAGCGTGATGCGCCGGGGTACGCGCACATGATCGGGCTTGTCCGGCGGCATGGCCAGTGTCGCGGAGATGCCGCTGTCGGAGCCAACGTTCAGATTGAAGCATACGGCGATACGGTGGTGACATCCATCATGGACAAAGTCGGGTCTGGAATTATCGAGTCCTCGATGAGAATATTCACCCGTCAGACCCGGAAACAAAGCGGTTTCACGTTGCGGCCATCGGTATCTTCCGCGACATCACTATTGCAGGCCTTTGAGCCCACGCGTTATATCTCAAACGCCTAACCTCTGAAACCGGTGATTCGCGTTACTCGGACGGCGTGTTGTCTGCAGCCGGTGTTTCCAGAGGTACGGTCTCCAGATCCGGCGTCGACTCGCTTCCTGGTGGAGCGGCAGGCAATTCAATCACACCTGTCACAGCAGCGGATACGCCTGCATCAGGTTCAGCTGCGGGGCTATTGCTCTCCATGCCATCGGTCTGGATCATTCCTGCATTGCCGTCTTGTGAAGATGTAGACTCTTGATCCGGAAGTGAAAGGATGATCGGACCAGGTTCAGGATTTGATTCCTGCAAGCCATCCGCAGGAGTCAAGGCTCCTGATTCGACGGGCATGCTTTCCGGCGCAACAGCAGCGTCTGGTGATGCGGTCGGCGTGTCCGGAGCAGCTGCTTCGGCATCCGGAGCAGGCGATTCCGCGACCGGACGGACTGTATCGGCCTCGGTTGCAACGGTGACTACGGGAGGATTTGTCGTGGTTGCTGCATTGCCATCGTTGCGAATCTGCTGCAACGCCCTGCTATTGACATTAGTCCTGGTGGGTCTCGTTCCCCACACAAAGTCCAGGTCTCGACCGACGTTCCTCTTGAGAGACATGAACGCCTTTCTGTACTCGTATGTGAGACGACACTTGTTTCGTTCCACTTCAATGATGGCAAATCTGATACGGGAGACGTTGTCCGGCAGGATCGAACCCTGTTCCCGACCTTTCTTGAGAATTGAACGCAGTCGTTCGAGTTCCAGGGCAGTAGCATCTCCGTATTGGTGGAGGGCAGTAGAAGCCATTTCCATTTCAGATACCGAATCCTTGATGCCTGTGGATACCGCGCGAAGGAGCGTTGATAGTTCGGCTGAACAACGTGCGCGTTCCGCACGTTGTGGGGCTGCCGGATCTCTAGTCCAGGTAAATACCGGCAAAGTGATGCCGAAATCAACCCGCCATTCAGAGCTGTTCTGGTCTGTGGTGATGGTTTCGTAACTTGGCAAGGAGATTACCGTGCCGTCACCACCCGTCCATTGAACATACGGATCATATCTCGACGAGTCGATGGCATGTCCGTATGAAGCCTGAAGGAATGAGAACCATGGGAGTGACGCACCGAGTGCTTCATGAACCGAGGCGTCGGCAGCCCGGACCCGCCATCCGCTTGCGGCAACATCTGCACGATCTCGGACAGCGATAACCTGCAAAAAGGCGGGGTCAATCGCGAGAACATCAAGGTCCGGAACAGGTGCTCTTCTGTCGTCAAGCATGATGTCTCGAACAGGGAGTCCGGTGATCTGCGCAAGACTCTTAATCGCGGTATCGAGTGCTTGTTTCGTGGTTGTGAGGTCATTGATTGAACGGAGGTGATCCCTCGAGGCATTTATCGAATCCATCACTGTCAGTGTTCCCTGTCTGACAGCCGTCTGCATCTGGACGACCGTATTGCTGCTAAGGGTTGCAAGTTCATGTATGAATTCAAGGTCTTCACGAAGATAGTGTATATCCTCAATTATCCTCCGGACGTCCGATGTGATCTGCCATTCTTTCGCATGCAAATCGCCTTTTGCCGCCTCAATCATTGCGTCTGCGGCTGAAATCCTTGAGCGTTTCGTCCATGGATTTGGAGGAAAGAATCGAGCTGCAGCCTGGTAGCCGGATCCCGATGACGGGACTGTTTCGAGTCTTGTGGCGGTAGCGGCGGGAAAGTCTGTGATCGGGTTGCCGTAGGTGTCACGAGCAATCCATGGCGCATTGGTCAGCGCTGAGGTTCGATAGCGATTCTCGTTAGCGGTGGAACTGTTGTAGGAAATTCGAAGTTCCGGATCGCGGATCTCAACTGCGTTCTGCCTGTCAGCTTCAGTGATTGCCACTTGAGCCCGCAGCGCAATGATTTCTGGATTGTACTTGATGGCCATGGATACTGCGCTGTTCTCGTCAAGCAGAGAAGGAATGACCGGGTCATTTGTCTTGTCCAGGGCCGTGAATATCACCGGAGCGGTTTCCGTGGGATATGCCCTTGGAGTAGCGCAACCAGCTGGCAACAACGCTGCAACCGGCACTAGCGCCATCAGGAATGGAAAACCTATGCGGATCTGCACCTGTTACGCCTCCGACGAAGTGAAGTATTGCCAAGAGCCTGTCTCAAGACGCCGTATTACCGCTTGGTCAGTCGGGAATACCATATTTGCGCCCCTCTTTCCATCTGCAGCAACGGACGCAACCAGGGATCTTCCAGGGAAGTGATCTGAATGTCAACGGTTTCGCCCGGCACAAGAGTGTTCTCTTCGAGTATTGTGAGATATACGCGGCGACCGCGCGTGACAGAGGCTGTACTCGATCCTCCAATCCTGCTGGGAAGAGTCTCGATTGTGGAGCCAACCATCGCAATGGTTGCCTTAATGGGGCCATGAGCATCCAATACCCTCGGCAAAATCACTGCATTCATGCCGTTGGTCACTTCCTTTGCGTACAACTCAGGAAGAAAACCCATGACCCGGTTCGTTGCAACGAGGACAGATGCGACGGGCATGCCGCGGGTTATAATGCTGCCTGGCATTGGAAAATAGAGGTGAGAAACAATGCCGTCGGACGGTGCGCGGAGCGTGTATTGCTCCTTCCTGATGTTCAGCAAAGCTGCCTGCTGCGCTGGTGCCACTGTTCGAGCCTTGACCCTTTCTGAGACGAGTTCGGTGTTGATCGTCTCAGTGTCTTCAATCTGGAGCCATTTCTTGAGAGATGTCAATCCCACCATTGCTTCCTGAATACGTTTCTCTACGGCGGCAATAGAATCAGGATACATCCTGACTGCCTCAGACAGGTTTGCTTCCTGTGTGACAAGGCGTGTCAGTATCGTGCTGTCGGTAAGCATGCCTGCATCCTTCAGTTTCTGGAGCCGCACGCGCTCTGCCTTGACGGCATGCAATTCGCCTGTGGCCTGGGCTTGTGCAAGCAACTCCGTGTTGCGCTGCGATCCGGCGTTGTCAATGTCTCCCTGGTATCGCGAAAAAAGCTGCATGATGCGCTCGGTGATGCTGTCCGTTGATTCGGTTCCCAGCGCTTTACTGACAGCTATTTCAGCGTCAATCAGTGATGAATCCATGGTTGCAAGTGCCTGGCCGTTAGTGACCGTCTGATTTACCTGCACATTGACAGAGATAAGAAGAGCATCTTCGATGGGAGAGACGGCGATCTCGCGAGCATCGACAGTTCCGACGAAAGCGGCAAGTTCAACGCTGGCTGAGTAAAGGAAATAGGAAAGAACAACTGCGGCCACCCAGATTAAGAAAGGCCATTTCCTGCTGAAACGGTATGCCCACAATCTCGGGCGATGGTGGGGTTTTACATCGGATGATGCAGGTTCTTTCATTAGAGTTCGACCGTTGATTTGTACATCAGTAGATTAGGCTCGGTAACCTTCTCAACCCCCTGTAATCCTCGCAGGAGGTCGGCCTGGCACACCGGGTCGTGCAGGCGGACATGATATGAATACTCGAGCAGTTCACCCTGCGCGGCCTCGCGCATCGCTATAAGCTCATAGCTGCTGCAGGATTGCTGGAGGACGGCCTTGATCTGAATGTCATGGTTGGCATCAGGCGGAACCATGAAGCGAAGCAGGCCCTCAAATTCACGTCTCGATGCGAAAGGTGACCAGTGGAGGTAGAGGGCCACAAAACAGAAGAAAAGTGTTCCGACGATGGCAACCGAGAATACAGCAGAGCCCGATGCAATGCCCATGGCGAGGCATGCAAAAAGAAATATGATGTCGCGAGGGTCGCGAATGTGGGTCCTGAACCGGATAATCGCAAGCGTTCCCAGTATCCCGAGCCCGCGGGCCAGGTTATTCCCTATCGCAGTGATCAGAACGCATGAAACAATGCCGCCAAGAATCAGTGTATGCACGAAAGAGCGGGAATATGACAGGCCCTGGTAGGTCCAGCGGTAGACGGTTGCTATGATCGAGCAGAGAACAAACGCCAGCAGCAGTGTGAATAGGATTTGAGGTACTCCGAGCACCCTGGTTGGTCCAAATGCTGTAAGAAACTGATCAACAACCGCGCCAGTAGGCATTTCCAAGCTCCGTGACTAGGTAATGAATAGCTCGGTCGCAAAATCAGGGGCTGCAGGCGTGCCGCCGAAAACTGATTCGCACCAAATCGCCGAAGAGTACTTGCAATTCCCCATTCTTGCAAGGTCGAATTTCTGTACGAGATCCAGCACCCAGGTTGGTACATTGCTCATAGTCTTGATCTCGAGAACAAGTCCTGAAAATCGAAAATCCTTATCCTGGATCAGCGGTGTGTCCATGACCCGCCATCGGTTGTTTTCGCCGAATGATTCCCAGTCGCAGGCGGGCTGGTAGAGCAGTCTCCGATCGAATGTTATGCGGGCATAGTCGTCGACGTGGCTGATGTATGATTCGCGGGTGTACCGGATCAGGACTTTTGGAGCCGAGCCTGTCTCGCGCACCAGCCTGACGAACTCGAGGAACGCATATTCCTCCTTTGAGGAACGGAAGGAGATATCCAGTTTTCGTGTTGGATCGAGAACCAGAGCCTTGCACCACTTTGATCTGGGGATACTGGCGCGGCTCTTGACCACCACTCCCTTTATCTTCCGTTTGACTTCCACAAAGACAGGTGCCTTGCCGTCGGTTCCGTATGTTCGAACCCGCAATTTGAACCTGGCGACTGATTCCATTTCCTTCGCATGATGGAGGCTCATTGTAGGCGTATCAAGCTGGAGGGTGGTTATTATGTACTCAGGCGGGTTTCCACTGCCGTTGTGATCGGGGCTGCAGAACGGGACTATGTACTGCCTGATCTCAGCGACCATACTGCGCGGGATTATGTACTTGGCCTCATGCCGTTCCACCATGATGCTTTCTGCCAGCCCGTGCGGATTGCTTTGTTGTACTTTAGTCATGCTGTGGATTCCAGACCAGCCCATGGTCTCAATCCCGGTAGAATACCAGTGGTGGAAGAGATTGCCAAGTTCCAACCACTGCGTGTGACGCCGCGTCTATATAGGGTCAGGTCCTGTTTCAATAGCCGGCCGGAAACTTGACCAGGGATCCATTGCGAAGGTTATGGTCTTGTACTTGTTGACCTCAAGCATGACTGGTATATATTGGAGCGGTGTTTCTTTCACGAAAGGTCATGTGAGACAGTTGTGCGCTGACCTGATGGTGGTTTCCAGGCTTGGTGCGGGAGAGGGGATACATGTCTCAAGCAGGACAAAGGGCAGTTGATAGAATCGATGTTGCATATGTCGCCAATCTGGCCAGACTTAAACTGTCGGCCGATGAGACGTCCATGTTTCAGAATCAACTGCAGGATATTGTCGGTTATGTGCGGAAAGTGATGGAGTTGGATGTCACCGGTGTCGAACCGATGGCACACGGAGTGCCGATGCAGAATGTTCTGAGAAGAGATGAGGCGAGGGATGGACTGACAATCGAGTCGGTCCTTCTGAATGCTCCGGCAAAGCGTGATGATCAATTTGTTGTGCCTAAGATTGTAGAGTAGCCTGGTCACGGTTGGTAGCCGTGCGCCGGGATTGTCGAGTTGAGTGATTTGGAGCGGATGATGACTGACCTTGCAAAACTTACCGCGCATGAGGTTCTTGACCTCTTGAAGAGCGGCCGCTGCAGTTCAGAAGAAGTCGTCAATGAGCTTCTGACTGCCATCAGGAGCAATGACCAGCAGATAGGGGCCTACGTCAGTCTTGATGAAGAGGATGCCATTGCCCAGGCAAGGGCCGCCGACAAAGCGAGGGCGGAGGGCGGGAAAGGCAGGTTGCTTGGGCTGCCGATTGCGGTCAAGGATGTCCTGAATGTTAGCGGCCAGCCATGCACCTGCGCTTCAAAGATTCTTCGTGGATATATCTCTCCATATGATGCGACCGCCATCGCAAAGCTGAGGAAGGAAGGCGCATTGTTCGTGGGACGAACGAACATGGATGAGTTTGCGATGGGATCCTCGACTGAAAATTCTGCGTTCAAGGTGACTCGCAATCCGGTTAATCGTGATTACGTGCCCGGCGGATCGAGCGGTGGATCGGCAGCCGCTGTTGCCTCAAAGGAGGCGATTGCAGCTCTCGGTACTGACACCGGGGGTTCGATTCGCCAGCCTGCTTCGTTTTGCGGCTGTGTCGGACTGAAGCCATCATACGGGCGGATATCGCGTTATGGACTCACTGCTTTCGCCTCGTCTCTGGACCAGATTGGTCCGATTTGCAGCGACGTCCGGGATGCTGCTTTGCTTCTCGACGTGATGTGCGGGAAAGATGCCATGGATTCTACCACCGTGGACCTTCCGGTAACTGATTCTGCCGCAGGTTTTAGCGATGATCTAAAGGGCGTGACGCTCGGATTGCCGAAGGAGTATTTCATTGAAGGCATGGATCCTGAAGTTGAGAAGGCGGTCAGGAATGCGGTCCGTACGTGCAAGGATCTGGGCGCGGAGATCATTGACGTAAGCCTGCCCCACACGGAATATTCCGTCGCAACGTACTACATCATTGCGACGGCGGAGGCATCGGCCAATCTGGCCCGCTTTGACGGCGTCCGTTACGGGCACCGGGAAGACGGGATCGACCCCATCGACATGTACTGCAATACAAGGCAGGCTGGCTTCGGGCGCGAGGTGAAGCGACGCATAATCCTTGGAACATACGTCCTCAGCAGTGGTTATTATGACGCTTACTATCTTTCCGCTCAGAAAGTACGCACCCTGATCCGGGCTGACTTCGGTAGTGTCTTCAAGCGCTGTCATGCAATACTTGCCCCGGTGGCGCCTACCGCCGCCTATAGGATCGGCGAGAAGGTCAACGATCCCTTGCAGATGTACCTTGGTGATATTCTTACGATACCGGCAAATCTGGCGGGAATCTGTGGAATGTCTGTTCCGTGCGGTGTCACTGGAAAAGGGTTGCCGATCGGGCTTCAGATTCTTGGCGCTGCATTCAAAGAGGAAGACATTCTCCGCGTTGGATATGCTTTTGAGCGTTCAATGGGACAATTCTCCCGCAACTCATGAAATATCTGCCTACAATAGGGTTGGAAGTACATGTTCAATTGAGGACGGCATCAAAAATGTTCTGCGGCTGCAGGACCGGTTTTGGTGCACCTCCGAACCGGCAGGTCTGTCCGGTCTGTCTTGGGTACCCGGGGGCGATGCCGACAATCAACGGAGAGGCCATTCGCTATACCGTGCTGGCCGGTTTGATGCTGGGGTCTCGTATCAATGAGACCAGCAAGTTTGACCGCAAGAGCTATTTCTATCCCGACATGCCGAAGAACTACCAGATTTCCCAGTATGACAAACCGCTTTGCATTGGCGGGAGCGTCCCTATACAGGTTGACGGTATTGCCAAATCCATCGGAATCACGAGAATCCATCTGGAAGAGGACGTGGGGAAGAGCATGCACTTTGTCAGTTCAAGCGGTGTTGATTTCAATCGTGCCGGTATCCCGCTGATGGAAATAGTGACTGATCCTGAGATGGTTTCCCCCGAGGAGGCGTTTGCGTTTCTCTGCGCACTGAAACAAATCATTCAATATGCGGAGGTCAGTGACTGCAATCTCGAGCAGGGCAATATCAGATGCGATGTTAATTGCAGTGTGCGTCCCGAGGGTCAGAAAGAACTGGGAACGAAGACTGAAATCAAGAATCTGAACACATTCAAGGGTGTACTCTCTGCCTCCAGGTACGAAATCCAGCGACAGGTCGATGTGCTTCAAGGCGGGGGTTCGATTATCCAGGAAACGCGCAGATGGGACATTGATACTGGCGTCACTTCGTCAATGCGCTCGAAAGAGGAAGCACATGACTATCGCTATTTCCCTGAGCCGGATCTCCTGCCGGTCATCATTTCCGCCGAGCAGGTGGAAGGGTGGAAGAAGTCTCTCCCCGAGCTGCCGCAACAGCGATGCGATCGTTTTGTGCGTCAGTACGGTATTCCTGTCTATGATGCCAGGGTATTGGTGGCTGACAAGAGCGTGGCTGACTATTTTGAGCAAGCCTGCCGGTCATCCTCAAAGTTCAAGGCAGTCTCCAACTGGATCATGACGGAGATTCTCGGGTTTCTGACGGAGACGGGGTCGGGAGCCGGGGATATCAAGGTGCGACCTGATACACTTGCCGAACTTGTGGAACTCGTGGACAGCAAGATAATCAACGCGACAACGGCCAAAGAAGTTTTGGGAATCATGTTTGAGCAGGGGGGGCGTCCCGGCGACATTGTAAAGGCCAGGGGACTGGTCCAGATGAGTGATTCCGGTGAGATAGAGGCTCTTGTGGATGAAGCCCTGAAGGGCAATCCTAAGTCGGTGGCCGATTTTGCAAAGGGAAAGACCGCTGCCCTCCAGTTTCTGGTCGGACAAGTGATGCGGTTAAGCAAAGGAAAGGCCAATGTCGAGACGGTGCAACGCCTGTTGCAGAGCAAATTGTCTCGATAGAGCGGTATTAGCCTTGTCTGCTCTTCCATTTTGTTTGTCTTTGCAGTGAAGTCTGCTATACATGGCGGTGGCGGGTGTCGCTGTCAATTCCCTGCTTTCTGAGTTTGTCTGGAGATGACAAATTGACGAGTAATGATGACTACGTTCTCGAAGTAATCGAAGGCAAGGGGCTGGTTACACAGGACCAGATTCTTGCGGCTGGGAGGTCTCGTGCCGAAAAGGGCGGGACAGTTGTTGATGCCCTCGTCAGGGACGAAGTTGTCACGCAAGGGCAGGTTCTCAAAGCTCTGGCGGAACAGTTCGGCATGGAGCTTGTCACGCTCGTTGGCGGCAAGATTCAGCCGGATGTCATAGCATCTGTCCCGTCGGATATCGCCCGGCGGTACAAGGCGATACCAATCCAGCGGGAGGACAACACGATCACCATTGCGATTGGCGATCCTTTCGATATAGATACGTTTGACACACTGAGACACATTCTCAAGCGCGATATCCAGGGCGTAATTGCTCCACCGGACGAGATCAAAGGTGCTCTTGAGCATTACTACTCCGTCGAAACCGATGGGGCTCTCGAAACCATTCTTGGGGGGCAGTCTGAGGAGTCGATGGATCTGACAGTCCGTAGTCCAACCAGCACCTCCGATGACAGTGATATTGTAGACACTGACGCGCCAATCATTCGACTTGCACAGTTGATCATTCTTGAGGCGCAGCGGACCAGGGCATCGGATATCCACCTTGAACCGCTTGAGCGAAGATTCAGGGTCCGCTATCGTATTGATGGTGTCCTGCACGAGGTTGAGAGTCCCCCGAAAAGGCTGCAGTCTGCGATCATAAGCCGTATCAAGCTCATGGCTGGCATGAAGCTGGCCGAAAAGCGTGTACCGCAGGACGGTAGAATAGAGGTGAATATCAGGGGGCGTCAGCTTGATTTGCGCGTATCGTCGGTTCCAGCAAGTCATGGCGAAAGCATCGTGATGCGTATTCTGGACAAGCAGAATCTTGCGCTGGGATTGCCTGAACTCGGCTTTTTCAGCGATGATCAACAGGAATTTGAGCGTCTCATCCTTGGTTCGGCCGATGGAATCCTGCTGGTAACCGGTCCGACCGGTTCTGGAAAGACCACGACTCTTTACGCCTGCTTGAACTATATCAACAAACCCGACAGGAAGATCATTACAGTCGAGGAGCCGGTTGAGTACCAGCTTTCAGGGATTAACCAGGTGAACGTTCGCGAGGACATCGGCTTGACGTTTGGCGCGGCGCTTCGTTCCATCCTGAGGCAGGCTCCGAACATAATAATGATCGGTGAGATACGTGACCTTGAAACAGCCACCATTGCCACGGAAGCGTCTCTGACCGGGCACCTGGTCTTCAGCACTCTTCACACCAACGACGCTCCGAGCGCTATCACACGACTTCTTGATATAGGGATCAAGCCGTTCCTGGTTGCGTCATCCGTACGCGCGGCAATGGCACAGCGCCTTGTCAGGTGCATTTGCAATAAGTGCAGGGAGGAGCACTCTCCGTCTGAATTGGAGATATCCATGCTCAGGCTCAATCCGAACGACCTGGCCAGTGTTCATCTGCAGCGGGGCAGGGGCTGTAACGAATGCGCGTTGACCGGGTTCAAGGGCAGAAAAGGAATTTTCGAGATATTCAAGCTTACGGAAGAAATCCAGAAGATGATCTTTGAGCGGTTGCCAGGTTCGGAATTGCGCGCAAGGGCGAGACAGATGGGCATGCGCTCGCTTCGCGAGGATGGGATGCGAAAGGTTGTCTCCGGCATGACAACCCTTGAGGAAGTTATAAAAACCACGATGGGGGATGTTGACTGATGACAACAACTGCATCACGGATTGTAGAGATGAGCGACCTTCTGCAATTGGCTGTTGACGAGGGAGCGTCTGACATCCACATCGAAGTCGGATCGCCACCGGTGTTACGTATTCACGGTGCAATGCACCCGCTTGACGTTCCAGCATTGCGGCCTGAGGATACGGAGAAGCTGATGAAGAGTATCGCGTCTGAAGACAAGCTTCAGCAGGTTCGCGAGAACGGTGGCACTGACTTCGGTTTCGGGTTCGGAAACGCCGCGCGTTTCCGGGTAAGTGTACTGAAGCAAAAAGGTCATTTTGGAGTGGTGCTGAGGCAGATTCCGACGTTATTGATGAGTCTTGAAGAAATCGGCCTGCCGTCCCAGGTGAAGGAACTTCTATTTCGTCCGCGGGGATTGGTTCTTGTCACGGGCCCCACCGGTTCCGGGAAGACCACAACCCTGGCGAGCATGCTGAATGTCATCAATATTGAACGGGACTGCCATATCATAACGGTCGAGGATCCGATCGAATACTATCATTCTCACAAGAAAAGTATCGTCATCCAGCGTGAAATTGGGGTCGATGTGCCGTCCTTCGGGGAGGCGCTTAAGCGCGCATTGCGACAGGATCCGGACGTAATCCTCGTTGGGGAAATGCGCGATCTTGAAACCATGAGCGCGGCGATTACCGCGGCCGAAACAGGACACCTTGTCTTTGCAACCCTCCACACGACAGGTTCGGCGCGTACTGTCGACCGTATCGTTGATGCTTTCCCGACGACACAGCAGGCTCAGGTTCGAACGCAGCTTGCATCCAGCATCGTAGCGGTTGTATCTCAACTCCTTCTCGTGAGGGCAGACAGGCCAGGTCGCATAGCGGCATTTGAAATAATGATCTCGACCTCCGCCATCGAGGCGTTGATCCGGGACAACAAAACCTACCGGATACCGTCAGAAATCCAAACCGGCGGAAAGTATGGCATGATTACGTTGGATGCTCATCTCATGCTGCTTTACGAGGCCGGTCAGATCAAGTATGAGGACTTGATAACCAAGGCACAGGATCCGGAGGCGGTAATCGAAAAGCTTCAGGAAAGTGCCGGCAAGAAGAAGAGGTAAGTTCGATGGCGGAAACTACAGATCAACAGGACCCGCTTCTGCAGTTGCTTGGCGACCAGGGCATATTGTCGGAGGATCAAGTCCGGCTCGTTGATGAAAGCCGGGCTCGCTCAGGGCAGCCGGTGCGAAATCTCATTATTCAGATGGGCATGCTGTCAGAGGACGACCTGATAGAAATCATAGCGGGCTATCTGGGAACCAGGGTTGTCAATCTGCTGGCCACAGACGTCCCTGACGAGGTGGTTCATACGATTCCGGCCAGTGTCGCACGAATGTACAATGTCGTTCCGGTTGCGAAATCAACAGAGTCTGTTGTGCTGGCCATTTCTGATCTTGTGAGTCCCCAGTTAACTGACGAGCTGACCTTTGTCCTGACCCGGGATGTATCGTTTGTCCTGGCCCGTGAAGCGGATCTGAAGGTATGCATCAACCAGTTTTACGGTGATGATAGCGCCTCCGTGAACGACATGTTGACCTCGCTCGAGGAGATTGAAGATGCAACGGAGCTGAAGGATGTCCAGGATACTCAAGACGAGAAGGCAATTGAAGATATAGCGAGTTCTGCGCCGATCATAAGGTTTGTTAACAGGGTGCTTTACCTTGCTGTTCATGACAGGGCGTCTGACATACACTTTGAGCCATTCGCGAATGAGTTCAAGATCCGGTACCGGGTCGATGGGGCCCTGTACGAGATGGCTCCCCCTCCCAGGCGTCTCGCCATGCCGGTTATTTCTAGAATCAAGGTCATGGCGGGCTTGAACATAGCCGAGCGCCGGCTTCCGCAGGACGGCCGCATTCAGATATCCGTTGCGGGCAAACAGATAGATCTGCGTGTCTCTAGCCTGCCGACTCAGAATGGTATGGAAAGTGTTGTACTTCGTGTGCTTGACCGGACGACAATACAGCTTGATCTGGAAAACCTCGGGATGGCCGATGATGTGTTTAATAGATTCGTGGCCGATATCGATAAGCCGAATGGTATCATAATTGTGACTGGTCCCACGGGATCAGGCAAGACGACAACACTCTACTGTGCGCTCCGGCGGCTCAATACAATCGATATGAAGCTTCTTACCGCTGAGGAGCCTGTTGAGTACGATATCGAGGGAATTGTCCAGGTTGAAATCAAGCCGCTGATAGGGAATACGTTCAGCACAATCCTGCGATATTTCCTGCGTCAGGATCCAGACGTCATGATGGTCGGCGAAATTCGCGACATTGAAACCGCCCAGATTGCGATACAGGCTTCGCTCACGGGTCACCTTGTATTCAGCACGCTTCACACAACCGATTCGGCCGGTGCCGTTACGCGACTGATTGATATGGGAGTTGAGCCGTATCTGATTTCATCCACACTCGAGGCAGTTGTGGCTCAAAGGCTTGTTCGCACAATATGTACAAAATGCAAGAAGAGCTATGTTCCTGATAAGAGTGTCCTGGATTCAATTGATTTGGCAGCCAGCGAGATTGGAGACCGCACATTCTCCTACGGAGAAGGATGTCACGAATGCAACAATAGCGGATACCGCGGGCGTCTTGGCATTTATGAATATCTGACGGCGAGCGGACCAATCAGGGAGCTGATCAGCGACAAGAAGCCAACTCTCGTGATTCGCAATAAGGCAAGAGAACTCGGAATGAGAACCCTCCGTGAAGACGGAGTACGCAATATCTTGAATGGCCGGACGACCGTTGAAGAAGTAGTCAAATATACGTAACCTCTCTATATCGGTGTACAATGAATAAAATTGTAATTGTAGGAAGTGGTCCGGCTGGTCTCACGGCTGCGATATACACTGCGCGGGCGCGACTGGAGCCATTGGTAATAGAAGGTCTACAGCCGGGTGGACAGCTTACCACAACAACGGAGATTGAGAACTTTCCTGGATTTCCTTCGTCTGTGGATGGCACGGGTTTGGTAGGTGAGATGAAGAAGCAGGCTGAGCGCTTTGGTGCCCAATTTCGTTTCGCCGAGGTTGTATCATCGGATTTCTCCGGTGATCCGAAAAAGATCATTCTTGACGGCGGCGAGATCGTCGAGTCGCATGTTGTTGTCATTGCTACCGGGGCGAGGGCGCGATACCTGGGGATTGAGTCTGAGCAGAAGTTGATTGGCCGGGGTGTTTCTGCGTGCGCAACGTGTGATGGTGCGTTCTATCGCAACGTTCCTGTTGCGGTGGTCGGGGGCGGTGATACCGCTATGGAAGAAGCGCTGTTCCTGACCAGATTTGCGTCCAAGGTTACCATTATCCACCGCCGTGACAAGTTTCGCTCCTCAAAGATAATGAGCGATCGTGTCCTGTCACATCCTAAGATTGAAGTTGCCTGGAATTCGGTTGTAGATCAGGTTCTTGACGTAGCAAAGAACGAGGTGGTCGGTGTCAAATTGCGTAACGTCAAGACCGGAGAGCAGCGGGAACTGCAGGCAACAGGGTTCTTCCTGGCAATTGGCCATAATCCCAACACAAAGGCCTTCAAAGGCCAGATCAAAACCGACGAAGAAGGCTACATTATTACTTCCAGCACACGGACTGATATCAAGGGTGTTTTTGCCGCTGGTGATGTTCAGGATAGGACTTACAAGCAGGCAGTGACAGCCGCAGGTTCCGGGTGCATGGCTGCCCTTGAGGCTGAGCGGTATCTGGAATCGGTTGGATTATGACCCCAAACCAAGAAACCGGAATTTCGACGTTTTCGGCATATGGCCGCCTTTTGCGGTATGCGAGGCCCTATAGATGGAGGCTGGCTGCCGGCGTCATCGCAGGCGTTGTATTCTCCGGTTCTCTCTTCGGACTGCTAAACGTATCACCGAAACTGTTTGCTCCTTTCGGGACAGGCTCGAAGACGGCCGTGGGTCAGGCTGGAAGCGGGCAATCGCCTGGTGGTTCCAGTGTCGGGAAAGAAGCAGGGGTGGTGCTTGATCTGGCAAAGCGGATTGGTGTGCAGCCGACAAGAGAAGATGGCCGCATGACGTGGCAATTCATGGCGCTGACTCTATCGACCGCACCGCTTCTTGTTTTTCTATGGGCGATTGCAAACTACTTGAATCAATACTACCTCCGTTGGCTCGGTGCACGGATAGTCCTCGACTTGAGAAATGAGCTGTTCGGAAGGCTCCAGTCTCAGTCGTTGAAGTTTTTCGGGAAATGCGACATTGGTAATCTCATCAGCCGCTGTACGAACGACACTGCCGCAGTCGAAGGCATAATAGCCAGTACGATCGCGGATGTCGCAACGGCTCCGCTTGTAATCATAGGATCCGCCGCGTTCGTAATCGTCTACGCAATAGAACAACACATGCTGGGCCTTGTCCTCGCTATGTTGCTTGTGTTCCCGCTCTGCATTATCCCTATTGTTCTGCTCGGGCGTGTTGTGAGGCGGTACATGCAGCGCTCTCTGGAGCGCATATCTGATCTTGTATCGAGGATGCATGAAAACTTCACTGGTATCAGGGTGGTAAAGGCGTTTCATACCGAGGCGCGGGAGTACGCCAAGTTCAGCGAGATGAGCCAGAAGTACTTCTCATCGATAGTCAGGGCGTTGAAGGCTGAGCTGCTCATGACGCCATTGATGGAGGCCGTTGGGGTGATTCTGGCTGGATTCTTCTTTGTTGTGTGCTACGCGCGTGGAATCGGGTTGGAACAGATCATCCCGATACTGTTTCCTGCCATAGTTGTGTATCGGCCTATCCGGCAACTTGCCCGGGTGAATGCCAATCTCCAAAGGGGTGCGGCTGCGCTGGAGAGGATATTTGACCTTCTGGACACGGATTCTGTTCTCTATGAAAACCCTGCTGCCGTTCAAGTGGGCGAATTCAAGGATAGGATTGTGTTCGATCACGTGACTTTCGAATACGAGACCGCCGGCAATAAGGCGGCGGTTGATATATGCATCGATATACCGCGTGGGAGTGTGGTGGCGCTGGTTGGCGAGACAGGGTCGGGGAAGACAACCCTCGCAAATCTGCTGGCCAGGTTCTATGACCCCACGACCGGGCGCATACTTTTGGACGGCATGGACTTGCGGGATGTTGCCATCGATTCGCTGCGGAAGTTGATCGGAGTGGTCACGCAGGAGACGATCCTCTTCAACGACACCGTCGCCAACAACATTGCATATGGTTCCGAGTGGGCCTCAAAGGATCAGATTGTTGAAGCCGCAAGAAAGGCGAATGCACATGAGTTCATTTCGGCGGTGGCCGGCGGGTATGATCGTGTTGTCGGCGACAAGGGTTTCGTGCTCAGCGGCGGTGAGCGTCAGAGAGTTGCGATAGCGCGCGCCATTCTGAGGGATCCACCCATACTGATTCTCGACGAAGCTACCAGCGCGCTTGATACAGTCACCGAGCGTCTTGTTCAGGAAGCGATCAGCAGGGTAATGAAAGACCGCACTGTCTTTGCAATAGCGCACCGCCTGAGCACAGTGAAGCATGCCGATCAGATCCTGCTTATTGAACAGGGACGGATAGTGGAGCGGGGTACGCACGTGGAGCTTTATGCAGCCGGCGGGAGGTACCGCAAACTGTGCGACATGCAGGTTCTTGGTTGATTGCTGCTACGAGGGAATCGCCCGGATGAAGTCATACCGGCAGGAATTGTGGTTCAATACCAGGCGGCGCAGGGAGTTCGTCAATATCACCCCGGACGTTGAGCGGTGCCTGTCTCAGAGCGGTATCGCCAATGGCCTGCTGCTGTGCAATGCCATGCACATCACAGCATCAGTATTCATCAATGATAATGAGAGCGGCTTGCATGCCGACTTCGAAAGCTGGCTGGAGAAACTTGCGCCGGAGAAACCGCACGCTCAGTACGCCCACAACGGGGCGGAGGATAATGCTGATGCGCACCTCAAGAGAACAGTGATGGGCCGTGAGGTTGTTGTTGCCGTGACAGATGGGAGACTTGACCTTGGCCCGTGGGAACAGATCTTCTACGGCGAATTTGACGGCAAGCGACGTAAACGAGTACTTGTGAAGATCATAGGGGAATGAGAACAGAAGAGTTTCACTACGACCTGCCTGAAGAGCTCATAGCTCAGCGCCCGCTTCAGCATAGAGACGATTCCAGGATGATGGTTGTCAATCGGGCTGATGGCAGTATTCTGCACCGGCATATCGAGGAACTTCCGGGATTTCTGACCGATGGCGATGTGCTTGTAATCAACGACACCAAGGTCGTTCCGGCCAGACTCTTTGGCTGGAAGACGGGAACGGGCGGTCGGGCGGAGGTTCTGCTTCTTGAGGACCTCGGGATCAGCCGTTGGAAGGCTATGTGCAAGGTGTCAGGGCGACTCAGGGCCGGCATGAGTATCGAACTTGCGCATGGAATGATAAGGGCCCTGATAGTTGAAGTTGCAGAAGGCGGTGATGTTGTCCTGGAAATCAGCAGTGATCGGCCTGTGGCTGAGATCATTGAGTTGGAGGGAATACCGCCCCTGCCTCCATACATCAGGCGTCCCGACGGTCCTGAAAGCAATGATAGGGAGCGCTACCAGACGATCTACGCGACATCACCAGGCGCCGTTGCCGCGCCTACCGCGGGATTGCATTTTACCGGGGAATTGCTTGGAGAATTGGAAAGATGTGGGGTGAAGCGCGCGACTGTTACACTTCATGTCGGGGCCGGCACATTCAAGCCGGTCAAAACCGAAGATGTTGAAAGCCACAGGATGGAATCTGAGCGATACTTTCTTCCAGGTGAAACCGCTGCGCAGATCAACAAGGCAAAGTCACAAGGCCGCCGGATTGTCGCCGTTGGAACAACTACCGTCAGGACTCTTGAAACAGCAGCCGCAAACCGGTGTCCATTAGAGCCTTGCAGTGGCAGGACGGAAATCTTCATTCGACCGCCCTTCAAATTCCGCGTAGTGGATGCGCTTGTCACCAATTTCCACCTGCCTAAATCGACACTTATTATGATGATCAGTGCATTTGCGGGAAGGGACTTGATTCTTCGTGCATATAGAGAAGCAGTTGATAGCAGGTACCGCTTCTATAGCTATGGGGATTGCATGCTGATCCTCTAGCCCGGATGATGCACGATTCTCATGCATTATCCGGGTCAAGGAGCAATAGAGCTTCGCATTTTGCGCATCAGGCACCCCGCGCAAATAGAAAACCCGGTAGCATTTCTACCGGGTTTTCTTGCTGGAGCAAACGAAATCAACAGCTGATCAATAGTCGCCGACAAGGTCAGGATTGCTGCCGACGGACTTGAGATCGCCAGCTGTGTTGGTTGGGCACCACTTTGTTGAATGATCCGTATCAAGACCACAGAAGCCTTTGCCAACGTGGTTTGAAGTTGTCTTGTCCCACACGACTTTCGTGCCGGCAGCCGTAGCCGGAGACAGACCACCCTGATAGTAGTAACTGCTGAACTTGTCTTCCACCTTTGAAAGGTCTTCGGCAGCCGCATGAGTGTTATCTCCGGGGCATATGAACATAGCCGGAATGACATCCTCGGCCGGCAAGGTGTTGAGATGGTTCGTTGGGTAGAAATTCTGCGGTGGATAGCAGTATGCGGATAGCGCGAGATCGAACTGATGCAGGTTGTTCTGGCACCCGGTCCGCTTTGAGAGCTCCCTGGCTCGCGCAATAGCTGGCAGCAGCAGTGCCGCCAGAATGGCGATGATCACAATGACAACAAGCAATTCGATCAAGGTGAATCCCTTGCCCTTGAACAGTTTCATTTTCCGTCCCCTCCTATTGATGCATGGTTGTAAGAATCGTTGTCCTCAATCACACCCGCTTCCGGTCCTGAATCTCTACGATAAGAATAGACGAAAGTGTAACTTGTGTCAACATGAACATAATGAAGAGAAACTTGATTCGGGGTGGCATTGAAAGCTATGCTTTCTTCCTTCTCGCTGCAGGCTGTGAAATCAACTTGTCGGTTGCGGAATATGGGATTCCTTCCAATTCTTGCAATGGCTACTTGAGCTGCCACGAGGTCAATCAAATTGCCGGTGAGAGGTCTGTTCATGTCTAATGGAATTGCAAGGGTTGTGGTGGATATTGCGCTTGATCGTGAATTTGACTACCTGATACCGCAATCTCTTTCCACCCTGGTCCGAATAGGGTCTCGGGTTATGGTGCCTTTCGGCAGGTCTGATAGATCCGGCTATGTTGTGGGGCTCTCATCAGTGTCCGGACGTGTGGATCTCAAGGCCATTGCTTCCGTAATTGGGAAAAGCCCCCTTCTGAGCGAAGGAATTCTCGATCTTGCCAGGTGGATTTCTGACTATTATTGCAGTCCAGTTGAACATGCTGTTCGCGCGGTATTGCCAGGGGCAGTGCGCCGGAAGGGGGCCGGATTCAAGGAGTGCAGGTCCGTTGCGCTCAGTGGCGGGGGTGGCGGCACTGCGATGCAGTTGGCATGTGCAAAACTGACAGAACGGCAGAAATTGGTTCTGCAAATGCTCCGTGACGCCAATGGAAGCGTTCTGCTTGCCGACTTGCTTCGGAAATCCGGGGTAAGCGCACCGACTGTGAAGTCGTTGGAAAAGAAGGGCTTCGTGAAGGTCAGCATGGTGGAAGTTGGCAGGAATCCGCTACTGAATAAGACAGTGCTTCCGACCAAAGCGCTTAGGCTTACGCCGGAACAGGACTCGGCTCTGGAAATGGCGAAGAAGGCGATTGATCATGCTGCGCCGCCTGTCATTCTTCTGCATGGCGTAACCGGAAGCGGCAAAACAGAGGTGTATCTCCAGGCCATCGAGTATGCCATGGCTGCGGGTGGTGGCGCGGTGGTGCTTGTTCCTGAGATATCGCTTACGCCGCAAACAGTTGAGAGATTCAGGGGCAGGTTCGGGGACAATGTAGCGGTCTTGCACAGCCATCTGTCAGAAGGTGAACGGCACGACGAATGGCACAGAATTCGCGAGGGCAAAGCAAGGATTGCTATTGGAGCTCGATCCGCGGTGTTCGCCCCGGTCATCAATCTCAGATTGATCGTTGTGGATGAGGAACACGACACAAGTTACAAGCAGGATGAGTCGCCAAGGTACAACGCCAGGGATGTCGCCGTGATGCGGGGGCGGATGGAACGATGTGCCGTGATCCTCGGGTCGGCCACACCATCAATGGAATCATATGATAATGTGCAAACAAAAAAGTATTCAATTGCAGTGCTCTCCAAGCGTATAGACCACCGGAAGATGCCGGTGGTTCAAGTTGTGGATATGCGCGGTGAAACAGGGCAGGAGGGTCGAGTAAATGTCTTCTCGCGGGAGCTTGTTGACGCAGTACGACTCAGGTTGGACAGGGCGGAGCAGACTATTCTGTTCCTGAACCGGAGAGGTTACGCAACATCGCTGCTGTGTCCGAAATGCGGGTTTGTCGAAAAATGCGGGCTCTGCAGCATCCCGTTTACCTACCATCAGTATTCCGAGGAACTCATGTGCCACGTCTGTGGTTCGGTCCGGCGTGTTCCGGATCGCTGTGGGCAATGCGGTGATCCAGCCTTCAGATTTGCCGGCATTGGTACGCAGCGCGTGGAGAAGATTGTCTCCAAGCTGTTTCCAAAGGCGAAGGTGGCACGCATGGATTCAGATACGACCAGGAGAAAGGACTCACACGAAGAGATTCTCGGCGAGTTCAAGACCGGCAAGATCGATATTCTTGTCGGAACGCAGATGATAGCAAAGGGTTTGGACTTTCCAAATGTGACGCTGATAGGGGTGATCAATGCAGATCTCAGCCTGCATGTTCCGGATTTCAGGGCGGGCGAGAGAACGTTCCAGCTTCTTACGCAGGTGTCAGGCAGGGCCGGTCGCGGCGACATTGCCGGCGAAGTGATCATTCAGACATTTTCCCCGGGCGACGCATCTATTCAGGCCGCCGTACGCATGGACTATGTTCAATTCTACGAACATGAGTCAGGATTCAGACGGGAATTGGGGTATCCGCCATTCGCGCATGTCGTCTGCATTACTGCCCGCGGCATAGTGGAAGACCAGGTGGTTGTTGGTGCGGAGTCATTCGCAAAGAACCTGAGATTGAAACTGCCGCAGACCGTGGTGCTCAACGGTCCAGTGCCTGCTCCGCTTGCGAGGGCGAAGGGGTACTACCGGTACCAGCTGGTGATGCGAGCCCGCTCTGTGAAAGCCATGGTTTACCCCACAAAGGAATTGTTGAAGACATTCAAATGGCCGGCGAAAGTGACTTGTTCGGTGGATGTGGATGCTATATCGTTTGGCTGAGAGATCAACTGATACGGATTTTGATATGAATAATAACAAGTTCTATGTGACGACTCCGATATATTACGTCAATGCCGAGCCGCACATCGGGCACGCATACACCACGATTCTGGCCGACGTCCTTGCTCGCAGTCATCGGCTGATGGGTGAGCCGACTTTCTTCCTCACCGGCACTGATGAGCACGGGCAGAAAGTGGCACAGGCCGCTGCCAGGAGTGGTGTCAGTCCAAAGCAACATGCGGATGATACCGTTGTCAGGTTCCAGAAACTGTGGAAACAGCTTGGAATTACCAATGACGATTTCATTCGCTCCACGGAAGATCGCCACAAAACCGTGGTCCAGAAACTGCTCCAGGATCTATATTCACGCGGGGAAATATACAAGGCGGAATACGACGGATGGTATTGCGTCACGTGCGAGCGGTTTTTCACGGAGAAGGATCTAATTGATGGCAAGTGTCCGGAGCCCGGTTGCGGCAGGACGGTGGAGCGCATCACTGAAGCGAACTATTTTTTCAGAATGAGCAATTACCAGGATTGGCTCATCAGTTACATAAACGATCACCCGAAGTTTATTCTGCCGGAGTACCGGCGAAATGAGACTCTCGGTTTTCTACGCAGGAAGCTGAACGATTTGTGCATTTCGCGGCCGAAAAGCAGGCTCGCCTGGGGTATTGAGCTGCCTTTCGACAGCAACTTCGTTACATACGTCTGGTTCGATGCCCTGGTGAACTATATCAGTGCGGTAGGCTACCTTGAAGATGATACCAAATTCAGGAGGTGGTGGCCGGCCAGCTGTCAGTTGATCGGAAAGGACATACTTACAACGCACACTGTTTACTGGCCGACCATGTTGAAGGCGGCTGGTCTTGAAATGCCTGAGACCATTTTCGCGCACGGCTGGTGGCTTGCGGGCGAAAGCAAGATGAGTAAGACCGCCGGTAACGTTGTGAATCCGATGGAATTCGCCGAGAAATATGGCGTTGACGCATTCAGGTATTTTCTGCTTGCAGAGATGATCCTCGGGAAGGATGCCGTGTTTTCGGAAGATGCCTTCATCCGGAGGTACAACAGCGACCTTGCAAATGATCTCGGCAACCTGCTGAGCCGGGTGATGAAGATGGTATCCAGTCACTGCGGTGGCGTTATTCCTCAGCCTGGCGAGAGCGGTGATGATGAACGACAACTGCATGAGAATGTGCTGGCCAGCGCATCAACAATGGCGCGATCTATTAGTGACATGCGGATAGACCTGGGAATTGGAGCTGTTGTGGGCGCCATCAGGGAGGCCAATCGGTACCTTGAAAAACGTCAGCCTTGGACCTTGGCGGCACAAGGCAGGAAAGCTGAGCTTGATACTGTCCTCTATTACGCGGCCGAGGTGTTGCGGATAGTGAGCGGCTTGCTCTATCCCATCATGCCGGCAAAGATGCTTGAACTGAGACAGACGCTTGGCATCACTGAACTGCAACCTGACATGAATGATCTCCAGGTGTGGGGCAGGTTGCAGGCAGGTCTTCATGTTGGCAAGCCTGTAACACTGTTTCCACGTGTGGAGAGCGGTGAGCGGAGGGCCGCGGACGCGAAAGTGCCTGCAGCGACTCCCCAGGCCCGGCCTGCAGCCGGAGAAGGCGTGCTGCTCGTTGAATACGCGGACTTTGAGAAGATCCAGTTGCGAACCGCCAGGATACTGGCTGCGGAAAAGATTGCCGGGGCTGACAAGCTCCTTCGCCTCGAAATAGAACTCGGGCCGGAGAAGCGACAGATCGTCGCCGGCATTGCATTGTTCTACAATCCGGTTGATCTGATCGGTAAGACTATTGTTGTGGTCGCCAATATGAAACCGGCTTGCATACGCGGTGTTGAGTCCAACGGCATGCTTCTTGCCGCGACTGGAGCGGACAAGAAGCTGCGGCTGATTACCGTCGACGGCGAAATTCCAAGCGGTGCGGTTGTCAAGTGAAGTGCAGCAATTGTGATTAGTGTCTGCCTCCGGGATGTTTGAACCATCATGGTTTCTCCAAGGCTCCCGCTGCTGCTGAACAAGACGGCAGGGGAGGGAAGCCATGATTTCAATTGACGAGTGAAGTCGCTTGGCCATTGACACGACGGATGCATTTATGTAATGGTGAGCGCTCGTTATCAAAAGAAATGGAGATAGTGGTATCTATGTGGCGAAAACTTAACAGATCTACGAAGCCAATGAGCCGCCCGGTGAAGAGTGCATGTGAACGCAAACGACGCTTGAAGGTGCAGAAGAAGCGGTTGGTTGCTTTAGATGTATCCGCCGATGTCGTGAGACGCATGAATTCAAGCGAAGTGCGCGCGATGTTGAAAAAGCCGGCTAAGCTCGCAAAGTCAGCTCGCAAGTAGGACGTCGGACAAAGCGCTGATTGGCGGGTTGTCCGCGGTTTCTACTTTGGCTTGCCTGATACCAGAGGCAACCGCGATGAAAGTGCTTTGTGTACTGAATCCATCCTCCGGTCACGGGCTCGCGCTGCAGCGCTGGCCTGAAGTCATCGCCTTGTTACGTACGTTTCACGTGGATTATGAACTGCTGTCAGGAATGGACGCTCCGATAGATGTTCAGGTGAGGCGCAGGCTAGAGCAGGGCGGGGTGCAGGAGTTTCAAGCCGTGGCCGGTATCGGTGGCGACGGTACCCAATCCGCCGTCATTAATGGTATGATGGCCTGTCGCAATGCCAATCCAGGCATCGAACTGCCTCCGTATTGTTTCATTCCGATGGGTGTTGGAAATGACATCGCCAAATCGTTCGGTCTCATGTCCCGGTCCGATTTCTTTTATGATGACCTGCGGCGAGCCGTTTCAACGATAGTCCACGGCGCGGACTACTGGCTCGATCTTGGGGTCCTCAACGGGCGGTACTTTGCGGATGCACTGACAATCGGCATTGACTCGGCCATCCTGCAGGGAAGAAACCGGAGGAAACGCCTTGTTGAAAACATCCCGATGCTGAGATGGATAGCGGGCAGCCCGTTCCTGTATTTTTTTTCATGGGCCATGGGTTTCAGGTTCTGGAGGGAACCCAATGTCAGTGCCGAAGTGCGAATAGACAATGAGATGTGGTATTCCGGCCCGATTCTCAATCTCGTCATCAATAACACCAGGATTTACGCCGGCGAGTTCGATTTCTGTCCCGGCGCATATGCCAATGACGGCCTGCTCGACGTGATATTGTTTACCGGGCACTTCGATCACCTGAGCCGGTACCTGCTGTCGCTTCGGCATCACCCCAGGAGCATACGAAAAATGGCGAACCAAATGAGCAACGCTTCGACGCATGCGCAGGGTTGTCGTATTTCCGTTTCCCTTTCCATGGTTGAAGCGGCTCAGTTGGATGGGGAGGAAATCGAGTCGTCTGATAAGTTCGATATCTCGGTGCTGCCGCGTGCCATCCACATCAAGACGCCGGCTGAACCATGAAGGTCAGTTGTATTTGTAGCGACTACCACCGATGAACTCGCGCAGCAGAGAATTCCTTGGAATGCATTCCGTGTCGGTCACGGATTCCATTGGTTTGAGGAATTCATAAACGCGCCTTGCTCGGACATATGCGTCGTGCTTGCGGGGATCGCGCCTGAATTCACGCATTGCTTTCGGAAAGTAATCCAGCAGCTTCGCCCGTAGTACCGGTATTTCGTATGGCATGGCGGAGTTTACGACGCAATCAGCGCTGTTAATGTAGGGTATGATGTGGCTCAACTCGCTTGTCCTGACGTAGTGCCAGTGCATTATTGTCTGGATCGGCATGCTGTTCCGGTGCTGCGCATCGCGTATCATCCGCCGGAGCAGCCGGTTGTCGGCCCATCGCATGAAATCACCCTTTGCCGAACGAAACTGTCCAAGCGTTTCAATATAGAGTTTGAATTTTGATTGATCCGGGATTTCACCCGTCATGCCCTTGTAAAGACCATGGAGGCTGTCTATCAGAAGCAATTCATTCCGGCCAAGGCTGAACTCGTGAACATCAAGACTGCGCTTGCCGCTCTTGAAGTCGTAGTGCGGGGTCCTGATGGCTTTGCCCTGGAGCAACTGGTCCAGATGCTGGTTGATAAGTTTCAGATCTATGGCCCGCGGTGTTTCATAATCGTAGTCTCCAAACTCGTCGCGCGGGTGTTTATCGAGATCAAAGAAATAGTTGTCCACGTTTATTGTCTTGAGACGAAAACCCTTTTCTTCGAGCTTTTCGCCGATCTTGATTGTTGTGGTTGTTTTGCCTGATGCGGAAGGTCCGGCTATTATGACAATGCGGACCTGGCCGGAGCGGTCAAGTATCCGGTCGGCGGTTGCCTCGATTTCCTCGCGGTATCTCTGTTCGCAATCACGGACCAGGCGTGGAAACCGGTTTCCCCTGATTATTTCGTTGATCGCCGCGACTGAGTCGCAGCCGTGCTCTATATTCCAAAGGAGCACCTCGTAGATCTTCCTGTAGGGGATGATGTCGCTCATTTCGAACGGTTGCGACCGCGCGGCCCTGAGTTGGGCGCGTTGGTGCCGGTATATAATGTAACTTCTGGCAATCCGCGGGTGACCGGATTCCATCAGCACACTTTCAACAATGTCCTGGATGTCCTCGACGCTGGGTATTGCATCCTTGCCGTAGGTACCGGCGAGTACCTCCTCAACCTTCTGCGCGGTGTTCTCGGAGAGCGGACTGCCCTCCGCTCCCGTAGCCGTAGCCGCCTTGAAAACGGCCTTGACGACACGGCTTCTATCGTAAGCCGCGAGGGTGCCGTCACGGCGGATGATGCGCGTAATGCAGTTGGGGGTAATGATTGGCGACACGGCTGACGTCATTGTATTTCCGCCCTTGATTACTGCTTTATGAAGGCGCCGGTGATCTCTTTCAGGCTGACGCCAAGCACTGCCGTTGAAATCCTGTCCAACGCAGCGTCGTCTCCGATGAAATGAAACGTGCGATGAATGTGCGAGAGGCTTTGTCCCGGGCCAAGTGCGGCGGCCGGTGATGAAGTTTCCAGCTCGTAGAAGGGTCCAAGGGGTTTGGCGCCTGGTGCGGGCGGGCCGTCGTTATAGGAATTAACCACATCTCCCTTGAACGGCTCCTTCTGCAATTCCCACATTGAATTGACATAGTCGGTAGCGCCCTCGGGTTTTGTATATTGGACTATTGTGAGAACTCTGTTTGCGGCGTCGTAGCTGCCGGCAACGGACTTGGCGCGCATGGGAGATAACCCTATCTTGCTTCTATGCTTGCCATCGCCGCTGAAGAACATCACGTCCTTGCCTATAGCGAGCCGGTCAGATGGGACTTTTCCGAAGTAGGAATCGTTTACAACCGGACCGAGGCCGGCTTCTCCCCCGGCGTTGTAGGGTATCACTATGGTTGTGGATGGCGAAGGGTTGAACATGCCGAGAACCCATATCGAGAGCATCCCGCTTTTCTTATCCCATGTGTTTTTGCCGGTATTGGTGATCTTGTTGACGGACTCATATGCTACAACGCTGACATCTTTGGTCGTTTTGAGCGAAAGCCGTTCCATGGCGGCTTTCGAGGCGAGGACCTTTACCTGCCGTTCCACAAGTATTTTGAATGTTGTGCCGGAATAGTTATCAAGGCTGACATCGCGCTTCATCGTAATCTGATCCTTCGACTTGTTGACCACGTCAAAGGGTTCGGTATCCAGGCATTTGGGCGTAAACCAGTGTGCAAGATCAAATGGCGCCGCTTTTTTGAAAAAGATTGAAAACTGGCCGCCCTCCGGACCCAGCCAGAACCTGTCCTCGCCACCGAAGACGTTGATGTGCTCCTGAATCTTGCCTGACTTAATCAAATCGTAGTTGATCCACCCGAAACTGAGTCCGGAGTCGCCCTGCGCGCTGCTTGTCATGACGCGCCCCTGCATCTTGGGAACCACTGTCACCAGGGCTTTCCCGGTCACGTCCGAGAGGGTGACCGCATCCGTGTGTTTCTGCAAAAAATCAATATCGTCCTTGAACGTGTTCTTCACCTTTGTCTCCTCACTGATGTCTGCGGATTTTGCAGTAGCTATGAAACTCAGTAGCGCCATCCAGGCAAACGCGACTCTCATACTCAATTCCTCCATGTTCCATGTCTGCGGAACAGATTCAACAAGCGTCCAGATTCCAGGACGGTAACACACATGCAGTCTCCTTACAATAAGGATGAACTCATTATCATCAATTCTCACGGTGACAGCGGAATCATCAATTCCTACCCCGCAGCGGATCCAAGGAATATCGTGTCGCTGGTGAGATGGTCTTCTGAAGATGGGAGCGCTTTCTCGAAGACCTGTGTGTTCCTGCCGCACGGGCTCGGCGGACTGGCAAGGCGCCGGGATGCCGCGCTTTGCTGAGGCATTACTAATGCAATGGGTTTGTCCTTGCTTTGCCGTGAACAACGGCGGCAAGATACGCGCCTGTCAGCCATATAAGGGACACTTGAGCCCAAGCCGGAGCGATTCAACACGAGAGAAAGTCAGTCCGCAAGTCTTTGCCGACCAGCAAAGCAATAGATAGCGGTAAAGGGATGGAGATTCAGCTGTGTTTCTGGACATTATCCTGCTTGTCATCAGTTTGGCGCTGATTCTACTGGCCAGCATCCTGTTCACGAATGGTATTGAGCTGTTCGGGCACAGGCTGAATATGCACCAGGGGGCCATCGGCAGCATACTTGCAGCCGTCGGTACAGCTCTCCCGGAAACCATCATCCCGGTAATTGCCATACTTGTTTACAATGATGCGCAGGCTAAGCAGGTCGGAATCGGTGCGATAGCCGGGGCGCCGTTCATGCTTGGCACGCTTGCCTTTTTTGTCACCGGGGCGGCCGTCCTGGTGTTTGCAGCGCTTGGAAAGCGCAGCCGTCATATGGACATGGATCGCGATGTCATCACGAGAGATCTGACGTTTTTTATTTTCATATATGGTATTGCCATTCTGACAACTTTCATTCGTGATTGGAAGGTAGTCAAAACAATCATAGCCGCGGGATTATGCCTGTCGTATCTTCTCTATGTCAGGACCACCATGCGGTCTGAGTGTCGACAGACTGAGGATGTTGACAGACTCTACATGGCAAGATTGCTGGGCGTAAGAGAAAGCGGGATATGGATTGCCGTGCAGGTCATTCTGTCGCTGGCTATCATGATGTTCGGTGCGCATGTCTTTGTTGGATGCGTTACAAAGGTGGCCACGGTCATGGGAATTTCGGCCATGGTCCTCTCGCTGTTTATTACCCCTATCGCAACCGAACTGCCTGAAAAATGCAATTCTGTCATCTGGGTCAGAAAACGCAAAGACATCATGGCCTTTGGCAATATAAGCGGAGCCATGGTCTTCCAAAGCAGTTTCCCAGTTGCATTCGGGGTGATTTTTACGGAATGGGATTTGCATGGAGCGCCGATGGTGTCAGCCATTCTGACTCTTACGTCGGCATTCATAATTCTAATGTGGGTTAAGTTGAAGCGGCCGATGAATGCTTACATTTTGATGGGAGGCCTGTTGTTCTACCTTGCGTTTGTCGGTTACATCCTTCACTCGTGATGACCGGGCCCGGAGGCCGGCGGATGATATACCTTATCTGAGCGATGAAGATGGCCGCCACGGCGCTAGAACCTGCGCGTAAGGCCCAATGCCGGCACCGCTTTGTTGGCAGCGTCGTTCAGAAAGACGAGATTGACCGACGTTCTTCGCTGCTGCGAGTAGTCCTTGGCAATTATTGGCCCCTCGAAGAGCGCGATAGCCAGCCCTACCAACTCGCCGCCAAGAACACCCCAGGCCGCGCACTCGCCAAGCGTTTCCGCATCATCGGTATCTATCGCCCTGATCCCACCATAGATGACGCCAACCACGAGGCCGAGGTCTGCGCCCAGCCTGAGGTCCCGAAGCATTATGCCAGCCATGCCCTTCTTTCCATCGGATGCATCTTTCATGCCCATGACGATGCCTGCGCATACGCCACCAATAGCACTATACCCGGCACCCTTTATCAATGATGTCGATTCCCGATCATTAAGGTATTGGAGATAGCCGATACTGCAGCCTGTCAGGAATCCGATGTGCAGACCATCCCATCCATAGTTGAGGACAGATGGGGCACCCTCCGGTCTGACTCCGAAATACTGACCTGCTTTTGCCGTTGATTGCAGGCAGATGGTGGCTACAAAGATCGCAAGCAGGAACTTCTTCATGGCAAATTGTTCTCCATTGATTCTGCGAGTGAGTGCGAAGACACTGGACAATCCCGGCAACATAGCAGGCGCACACCACAAAGCACCATCACAAACTCTGAGGAATTCCGCATCATATAGTGTCATTCGACAGGCGGCAGTTTCAAGAGCTCGTAGGCGAGATAAGACCAGGCGCCAAGCATGAACATCCACTTGATCAGGCCGAGCAAGTCGCGTATTCGAGATTGCGGCTCTTGAGAAGGTGCCGGCGCAGTGGCAGGCTGTGGTATTGCGACAACCTGTTTCTTTCTGGATGTGAATGGCTTTGCCAACGCCGGTGACGGTTGCCTGGCAGCCGCCTGTCTGACGGTACTAATCGCGTTTTCGTCTGCCTTGGGCACAAGTTGCCGGTTTGTGGATGCCCGCTCGATGTCATCGAGAACGGCTTCCCATGAACCGTACCGTTGCGAAGGATTCTTTACCATCATGTTGGCGATCAGAACAGCGAGCCCAGAGGAGATATCGCGGTTGATCTCTTTCGGATTTTGCAGGGAACCCCAGAGGTGGCACTGCATGATTTCTTCGCCAGGCGTGTCGGAAAATGGCACTATTCCCGTTGCCAGTGTATACAACGTTGCACCAAGCGAGTATATGTCCGTCCTGAAATCGATGTTTCGACTGCACTGGACCTGCTCAGGGGACATGTAGCTGGGCGTACCGAGTGTCACGTCGTGACTCTCGCCTGTGTCTGGATCCTGGTATCGCTCTTTGCGTGTCATGCCGATGTCGGAAACCATTGCTCCGCCATCTTCATTGATCAGGATATTGTCAGGCTTGATGTTACCATGGTAGATTCCAGCCTTGGTCCATGCGTAGTCCAAGGCCTCAGCAACATCGTTTGCTATGGTGAGAATGCTCTCTTCTGAGAGATGTGGCTTCCTCTTCAGTTTCTCGGTAGCTGTAAGGCCGTCAGATGCGCTTGTTACAATGAAGTATATCCCGTTAGAGACTCCAATATCGATCAGTTCCAGGAAACCACTGTGCTTCAGAGAAGCAACCTTGCGCAGTTGCGTGAGAATTGAGTCCAGCTTGGCCTTATCCTCAGGAGTACCGTCGGAATTCAAAGTCTTGATATTAACCGTTCGCTTTAGCGATGTCTGGATGGCCTTCCAGGATGTAGCGGTGCCGCCTTCGCGCAGTTTCTCGACGATATCATATCCCGGTATTTGCGGTGCTGTCATTTTGCATTTCCGACCGTCGTATTCCACCTTACGGCTGCTCCTGCAGTAGTGCCAGTGCAGATTACGGTCGTATATATAGCAGATGGCCGCTTTTACGAATAGAAAAACTTTCTATTCAATTCGGTTGGCACTATCATGATAGACGAACTCACTGGAGGGCTGTTACTTGAAAGTCGCGATTTGCTGTGGTGGTACCGGTGGCCATGTATTTCCCGGGTTGACGGTTGCCGGGGAGCTGTTCGCCCGCGGCCACGATGTTGTGCTCTGGCTCGCGGGCAGAAACGTTGAAAGTTCGGTGCTGGCTGGCTGGAAGGGTGATGTTATCACTGTCAAAGCGGAAGGATTCTCGGGGGGCGGATTTCGCTCGGCCAGAGCGCTTGTTCTTCTTTTCGTATCCTTCATCTACAGCCTCAGGAAAATGCGGACGTCACGACCTGATGTGGTGCTTGCAATGGGAAGCTACTCTTCTGTCGGCCCGGTCCTGGCGGCGCGCATTCTTGGAATACCATCGGTCCTGCACGAGGCAAACGCTGTCCCGGGACGGGCGGTCTCGTTCCTTTCCCGCTATTCGAGCGCGATAGCGACAAGTTATGAATCAACGTCCATGCATCTGCCAGGCTGCAATTGTGTTTACACAGGGTTTCCCGTGCGCCAGCGAATCATCGCTGCGGATCGGTCAAAGAATGACTCTGATCACTACACGGTGCTGGTTCTTGGCGGAAGTCTTGGAGCTCATGTTCTCAACGAAGTTGCTGCAGCAGCGGTGTGCGCTCTTCATCGGAGTGGCATGAAGATCAGGACTATTCACCTCACCGGGTTGAAAGATGAGTCGGATATGAGGTCCAGATACCAGAAAGCTGGAGTTCCTTGCGAGGTCCATGGATTCCTGTCTGAGATGGAGCGTGCCTATTGTGCCGCTGATCTGGCCATTTGCCGGGCTGGTGGTGCCACGTGCGCAGAGCTTGGGGTGGTGGGCCTGTTTGCACTGCTGGTACCATTGCCCAACGCACCCCGCGACCACCAGATGGCGAACGCGCTGGCTGTAAGAGGGCAGGGCAGGGCCGATGTTGTGGAACAGAAGGATCTCACGGTGGACTGGCTCGTTGAATACCTCCAGAAGAAGATATTGCATCGCTCCGATATCGTGAATATAAGGGCACCACAATCTGGGCGTCCAGTGATCGACGGGACCGTCAATCTTGCCGGACTTGTTGAGACGACCGGGAAATCGGTGGCTTGTCCGCGATGACAACCCAGTAGGGACACTCGGTGAGGCGTTTGCAGGTTGTATCTTCAAAGCCCGTCTCTGCCAATATCTGCCGCACTTCGTCCTCGCAATAGACCCGTCCAGCCGGACTCGTCAACATCATGTTGATTGAGAAGAGAACTGAGAATGCCGGTGCAGTCCTGTCGGATTGGAGCATCATGTCGACCACGAAAAGCCGACCGCCCGGTTCCATGGCGTCGTAAATCTTCTTCATGAGATTGACAGCGTCGTCATGTTTCTCCTGATGCAAAGCACCGGAGAAGAGGACGGCGTCATGGCCGCCGGGCAGCTTGTCGATGTGGTAGTCTCCAGAATGGAAGGATATCCGTGACGCGCTGGCGCGAACCGCCGCCAGCTCCTTGGCAACCGCCAGGATGGGAGGCAGGTCAAACAGCGTAACCTGAAGGCCAAGGTAGCGGTCTGCGAGTTGTGAGCTGAATGTTCCCGGACCGCACGCAATGTCAAGAAGTCGCGATCGGCCCTTCATGTCGAGAGAGGGAATCAGCGACGGGGACATTGCCAGTGCCCGGCTGTGCATTCCCATGGTAAACCGGCGAGTCCGTGCCGGGTCACCGCCAAGGTGTGCACCTGGCGGAATGACAGGACTTCCGCTCTTTACGCTCGATGCGAGACGACCCCACAATGGGTAAAGATCAGAGTTGTATTTGAGTGCGTCAAGAATGCAGAAAGAGCCTGACCGGGTAAGGAACTGAGCTGCACTCGGTTTGATTTTGTAGATAGCCGCACCGCTTTCTGATCGCTTCTCGAGAACTTCGAGCGCGGTCAGGGCATTCAGGAGTTCCTCTGTATTTCTCTGCGCTGTGCCCAGCCGCGAAGATGCCTCCACGGCGCTGGCGCCCTTTCCATCGAGCACATCGAACAGACCCAGTTCCACGGCGGCTGACATTACACAGGCTGGCCAGTAGCCTGTGGTCAACTCAACAAATCTGTCTATTGTCCAGCTCATTGCTGCTACCAGGGTTGGTTTCTATACAGAACACATCCGGATATGCCTGAGGAAATCTCACTTTCACGATTCAGGCTCAACCTCTTCTATGTTTCTTCTCGAACGGAAATACATACTGGGAAAGACGAAGTTCGTCTCGCATGGCGACAAGGTCAGCCTGAACCGCGGGTGGTACAGGAATGCCCTTCCTGGTACGTTCCTTTTCAGCCAGGTATTCCTTCTCGCCGGCAGTGTATATCCGCTTATGCCCCGGTGCCTTGCGTGAGGCCCTCAAGGCTCGAAGAATATCGCCTGATGTCTTCTTGAAATCGGCCAGATCAATGAAAGCATCGATCTTCATGGCGAGGAAGAAATGTCCGATTGGAATCGGCACCTTCTTGCCGTCCTTGACACCGGTCAGTGCTTTCATGAAACTGCCTGCCTGCAGTGCGGCCGAAAGTATTTCGACAACTGTCGCGTAACCATAACCCTTGTATCCCGCCATTTCCTCGCCGGGGCCGCCGAGCGGGGCGAGGGCGGCCATGTCTTTCGTCAGATCCTTTAGTATTTGGCTGGTATCGGTTCTGGCCTTGCCATGGCCATCAATCACCCATCCCTGCGGAGTCTCTTTGCCAATGCGTTCATATAGCTCGATCTTGCCGCGTTGAGTTATGGATGTGGCACAGTCAAGGACGAACGGAAAGGCCTCATCAGTGGGGATGCCGAATGTAAGAGGATTGGTGCCGAGCATATTTTCAACGCCGAAGGTCGGAGCGATGGAGGGTCTGGCATTGGTGACGGAAATACCTATCATCCCGGCTTTAGCGGCCATCATAACGTAATAACCAGCAATGCCGTAGTGGGTGGAATTGCGAACCGCTACAGCACCCAGTCCCAGCTTGCGGGCCTTCGAAATAGCCATCTGCATGGAACGTTTGCCGATCACATGCCCCATCCCGTTGTGACCATCAATCACTGCTGTGGTCGGTGTTTCCCTTACGATTTCAAATTGCGTCAGTGGATTCTGGGTGCCGGCCTTGATGCGGTCGTAGTAGATTGGCTTCAGCCGGTTGAGGCCGTGTGAGTCAATGCCGCGCCGGTCGGAGGTGATGAGTACGTCAGCACAGATAGCCGCTTCAACTCGTGGGACGCCGAGAGCCGAGAAGACATCAGTGATGAATTGTTCGCAGTAGCCAATTTCAAGATGTGACAGTTTCACCGTTCGGTTCTCCTTTTGTGAAAGAATAACTTTTAGCATTTTCACCATTTGGCTTGCCACTCATTTCTTCATGTGGATCGAAGTTAAGGATTTTCTCGCTCTCCTTCGCGGAGCAAGAGGCCCAGACAACCATACTCTAGCCAAGTAACTACCCTTTTATGTTTCGCACTTGTCAAGGCATGCTCGCCTATTTGCTCAATCCTGACACAATAGAATGTCACAACCAACAGCTCCATTGTATAATGCGGCTGGGAGATTAACAGGGAAGTGACCTATCCATGATGAACTTACGCCACGTAATTGCGGTGATGGCGCTGTGCCTGCCATTGATTGTGCAGGCGAACAGTGTCAATACTGCGCCCTATACCGAGGCATTTGAGAACTACAGCCGCGGTATGTCTTTGGCCGGGACCAACGGGTGGGATGTTGGCGGCGGCAGCAGCGCAATCGTCACGAACATCGTGGCTGGTTCAGCATTCCGTGGGTTGTTCTGCCTTGAAACGAATCATGAATACAGTCTTGAGATCAAAGGTA
>Ga0247841_10002404_pt1 | contig 37597 bp, 23 predicted proteins | sample LaCruzMarch2015__2_FD_192410 | JGI IMG/M metagenome (GOLD analysis project Ga0247841, IMG submission 192410) | Freshwater microbial communities from meromictic Lake La Cruz, Castile-La Mancha, Spain - LaCruzMarch2015_18m | ecosystem: Environmental > Aquatic > Freshwater > Lake | place: Spain... | reverse complement strand
CCGGTCAGCCAAATAGTGAAGCCCCTCCCCCCTCTGCTCTGGAAACCGGGCACATCAAACTCATCGGCAGTCCGTTTAATCCGTTGGCAAATGAAAGCATGCATTTGCAATACAACTTTCGAGATGCTGCCAATACTATAAACTGCTATGTCTATGCTTTGAATGGCAGCAAGATACATACAATTGCATCCGGTCAGGAAATTGGTAGTTCGGGTGAATTGGTCTGGAACGGCAAAGATAAACAGGGCAAAGCTTTTCCGAGAGGCATTTATGTGCTTTTAGTCGAAGCTAAAAACAGCAGTAATCAATACTTTTTACGGAAACAGTTAACGGTTGTGCTTGCCACAAAATAATCTCCTTGATAAAGTGCGCTAAGGCTAAAATCTGAAACAGTAAGAGGCAATTATGCTTGGGAATGCTCTTTCCTATACGACAGTCGGTATTGATGCCATGCCGATTTCAATCGAGTGCGATGCCGCCAATGGCTTATGGTTTGTCATGATGGTCGGGCTGCCAACCGGTTCTGTCAAAGAAAGCAGTCACCGGGTCATGGCTGCTATCAAGAACTCAGGCTGGGATACACCTAATAAAAGATATACTATCAATTTGGCACCGGCTGATTTGAAGAAGGAAAGCGCTTCTCTGGACTTGCCGATAGCTATCGCAATTCTGCAGGCTTTGAAAGAAATTCCCAAAGACCAGCTCGACCGTATCGGCATTATCGGTGAACTTGCTTTGGATGGAAATGTCCGTCCTGTCAAAGGTGTGTTGCCTATTGCTCTGGAAGCAAAAAAGAACAATCTGGATGCGCTGATTGTGCCTTTTGAAAATGCCGAGGAAGCTGCTATTATTGAAGGCTTGAAGGTCATCCCGGTAACGTCTTTGCGTGAAACTGCCAACTATCTGATGGGCAAAGCGATTATTCCACCCAAGACCGTTGACCGTGAGAGCATCTTTTCTGTTTTGAATGATTTTCCAGTGGATATGGTTGATGTCAGAGGACAATTTCAGGTGAAACGGGCTTTGGAAGTGGCAGCAGCAGGTGGGCACAATATTCTGATGATTGGACCTCCGGGCAGTGGCAAAACCATGCTGGCAAGACGTGTTCCCACCATTTTGCCGGAACTTACTCTGGAAGAAGCTCTTGAAGCAACAAAAATCCATTCTGTAACAGGGCACTCAGCCAATTTTGTCAATGGTATTTTAACCACCAGACCGTTCCGAAGCCCGCACCACACCATCTCAGACAGAGCCCTGATCGGCGGGGGAACCTTCCCCAAACCGGGAGAGGTTTCTCTGGCTCACAGAGGCGTTTTGTTCCTCGATGAACTGCCTGAATTTCAAAGAGCTGTGCTGGAAGTCTTGCGTCAGCCTTTGGAAGATGGAGTTGTCACTATCTCCCGTGCAGCGCAGAGTTTATCCTTTCCTGCGGAGTTTAATCTGATTGCTTCCATGAATCCATGTCCCTGCGGTTACTATGGCAGCAACATCCCGAACCACACCTGCAACTGTCAGTGGGCGAGTATTTTGCGTTACAGAGCCAAAATATCAGGTCCACTATTAGACAGGATAGATATTCATGTGGAAGTTCCTGCAGTTACTTATGCTGATTTGACTTCCCTGCCGACAGGTGAAACATCTCTCCAAATCAGAAAACGTGTGAATGAAGCTCGCTCTATCCAAAGAGCCAGGTTCAAAGCAGATAAAATCTTCTGCAATGCCCAGATGAGTTCCAAAATCTCCAAAAAGCACTGTCAGCTTACTCCTGAAAGCCACTCCCTTTTGCAAAACGCCATAGACCATTTGGGCTATTCTGCCCGTGTCTTTGACCGCATCCTCAAAGTCTCACGCACCATTGCGGATTTGGAAGGCAGTTCAGACATCAAACCTGAGCACGTCAGCGAAGCAATTCAGTACAGGACATTAGACCGCAAGTTCTGGGAATAGAATCACTTAATAAAAGGATATTAGCGTCAATGGAAAAAGATAACGAGTTATTTAGTTTTTGGTCTGACGAGCAACCTGAACCGGAATGGCAATTAAAAGAGGGTGAAAGGCGTGATGTAGCTGTCCTTTTTGCTGATGTGCATGGTTTTACCAATATGTCCAGCCGGCTTGACCCTGAGCTTGTGCATCACAAAATGGACGAACTGATGAAGGTATTCTCCAAATGCACTCATTATTATGGTGGTTTCGTTGATAAATATGTAGGTGATTGCATCATGTCCTTATTCGGAGCTAAAATAGCTTCCGAAAACGATACAGAACGAGCCATTCTTGCCGGACTCAAAATGATACACCAGTTAAAGCTCTACAATGCTTTGCTTAAAACCCAACCCCAGTTTAAGGACGAAGAGCTATCTATTCGCATTGGTATCAATACAGGCTTAGTCAGCGTTGGTAAGGTCGGCGCTGCCCGTGAAGGGGATTTCACTGTTTACGGACATACAGTAAACCTGGCGTCGCGTCTGGAAAGCAATGCTCCTTTGAATAACATTATGCTGACAGCACAGACCAAGCAGACAGTGGAGCATCTGTTTGAATTTGAAAGAGTGGGTTTTATTCAAATCAAGGGCGTTGAAGAGCAGGTGGAAGCCTTTATTGTTAAAGGTGTAAAAACCGAACGAGCCTATCGCTGGAGTGTAAGTAAAACATCTTTCATCGGCAGAAGAAACGAAATTTCGCTCTTACATAATATCATCTCAACCTCAATTAAACAAGTAAAAGACCAGGAAGTAAAATCCTTTATACATACAAAAATAAGTATCACAGGCGAAGCCGGTATTGGCAAATCCCGCCTGCTATATGAAACACTGGCACAACAGCAAAGCAGTTTCATCTATCTAAGCGCTTTGTCTTCCAATGTCAATCCTGCTCCCATGAATACGCTAACCAGCTTGCTGGAAAATTTCTTTCATGTGCACGTTAACCAGCCTGTGGAAGCCAAACAACACAAACTGGAAGCAGGTATCGCCATGTTATGCGATACGTTGGGAGAAGATAGTGAGAACAATGTAGATGGAGCGCTCCTGTTCCACTCCAAAGCCCTGCAAGATGCTCTTCCAATTCTGGGTTACATATTGGAAATTCCGTCTGATGATATCAGGCTCAAACAAAAAGGTAAGGACATGCTATTACATATTCAGCATGCCATCCTGGTTTTGTTTGAATCAATATTAGCACTGGCAGAAAACCAGCATAAACCGCTGGTGATAAGCTGGGATGATTTGCACTGGGCAGATGAGGTTACTCTAAATACGATAGATTATTTATATAAATCACCCAAGCTGAGTAATATTGAACCGCTTGTTCCAATAATTAGTCTGATGCTATACAGAGCTTGGGATTGCAAAGAGGACATCCTTGATACTATTAACTTCACTAACAAAATTGCACTGACTGCACTCAAGGACTCAGAAATTATCCAGTTGATTAAACAGCAAGCCGGACATATGGAATTGCCTCAAAGCACGATAGACAAGGTAAAAGCGATGTCTGATGGTAATCCGTTTTATCTGGAGGAGTGGTGTAATTACATCTATAATCTGCCCCGCTATGAGACCAAAGACTTCCCTGTTCCGACCAACCTGCACGCTTTGGTATTGTCTCGTTTGGATAGATTGCCTGATGCTGTGAAAATGCTGCTTCAAAAAGCCTCGGTTATCGGGCAGGAGTTTTTCGTTGATATTATTCATGAGATAGAGAAACGTCTGCATAGTTCTGAGGATACAGATAAGACTCTGGCGGAACTGGAAAATCAGTCTCTCATCCTGAAAATGCTGGGATTTGATTACAGCGCCTATTTCTTTAAACACATCACCACGCGGGAAGTGGCATACCAGACTCTCTTGCAGATAAACCGGAAGATGCTGCATCAACTCACGGCAGAAGCCATTGAAACTATCTTTCCCAAAAGACTGGACGAATTTCTCTTTGCTCTGGCTGAACACTACCATAGGGCAGAATTACCGGATAAAGCTGTCTTCTACCTTTCCAAAGCTGCTGCGGCTGCAAGCAAAAACTATAACAATACTCAGGCTATCGATTATTATAACCATCTTTTGACAGTTTTGCCTGAGACAGATACAAAACAAATAGCTGATACACTACTCAAAAAAGCTGACATTTGCTGGCTCATCGGGCAATATAACGAAGCAGAGAAACTTTTTAATAAAGCTTTGATTCTGGCTGAAGAGATAAACAATAGCGATTTATGCTTCGAAGCCTACCGCCAAAGAGGCATAGCCGGCTTCTACAGAGAAGAACTGACTCGGGCAAAGCAGGACTTTGAGCAATGCCTGACTATAGCTGAAGGTGTCACTCTGAGCACAGTCGAAGAGTCGACACGTATTCCTGTGCAGACCGAAGGTCATCCTGAGCCTGTCGAAGGACAGACCGTCATTCCTGCGCAGGCAGGAACCCAGCCTGTTTTAAACAAAACCACAGCAAGTCATTCCTCGCTTGACGGGGAATCTTCCATTCCTGTGCAGACCGAAGGCCATCCTGAGCCTGTCGAAGGACAAACCGGAAGAACCCATAAAGCCATCGCCTATGGCAACCTCGGCATCTGGTACCAACACAGTAAAGACTATGACCAAGCCCTGGAGTATCATAATAAAAGCCTTGAATATGCCAAAAAGCTTCCCGAACAGCACCGCACAGCCAAGACCCTGAACAACCTTGGTTTGATTTACCTGGGTCAGGGCAAGTATGTCGAAGCCCATGACCATTTCCAACAATGCCTGTCTATCTCCGAAATAAATCGCTACCTCAAAGAAGAGTCATTAGCTCTGGGCAATCTGGGCTTTGCTTATCAGAAACAGAATAAACCCGATGAAGCAAAGCAATATTATGAGCGCAAATGGCTGCTCTGTGAAAAGATGGGAGACCAGATTGAACTCATCAAAGTACTGGGCAATATCGGCAATCTTCACCGTGACAAAGGTGAACACCGCGAAGCACTTGAATTCTACCGAAAAGTGCTTAGAATCAAAGAAATGCTGGGCAATCCAAAAGAATTGGGCATCACTCACAGCGTAATAGCCAATGAACTTGCAGCCTTGGGTCTTAATTCCGAAGCCCTGACAGAAATAGACAAGGCTATCGACTATGCTGTAGACTATCCGAATAATCTATCTAAATATCAGGCATATAAAGCTGAGGTTGAGAAAAATCTTGACCATACAAAAAATTAGTCTTCTGATGTCTTTGGGAAGTTGACTTACTCCATTATGAGAGTATAACCGATTTAGCAGTAATAGAGTATATAGACAGGGTGGGCATAGTACTTTCATGAACTTGAAACATAAGATAAACAATAATCCAAACGGGCATGCCACGCGGGTGCCTCCCCGGCTTTTGCCCGGGTGGGATGGGGGTGGAATCGGCGTTTTAATTATTGCTAATAACGGTTTATTTTAATGTGACTTCAATATCTGTCCTTCTATTATCCCTTGTCTCTTGCTTAATAGATCCACAGGACCAAAAGCAGAGATATACGGGTCATATACGGGTCGCACCCGTATATGACCCGTCCATCTCCTGTATATCTCCAACGGATTGTATAATGAATAAGAGAGAGATAAATAAGGAACAAGGAATCTGCTTGACAGAAAGATTAATTGTAAATTGTTTCTTTTTCAGTGAATAAAATATAAGGGATGATAGTGAGTAACATTATTGAGCTTGATTTTGCGTATGTTTATAATTCCAAAAATGATATTGTCCGAGCTATCGACTATGCCGCAGACTATCCCAATTACCTGTGCGGATATCCCTATAACAAAACAGATTTATTATACAATATGAAAGACTATGCCACATCTTCAGAAGTAAATCAGCAAGCTCTGGATATGGCAAAAGAAATGAAGAAACAAGCCATGGTTGAGGCTTGTAATAGCTTGGCGGAGAAGATTGGTCAAGTCCAATAGAAAACTCTTTAAATTAATGAGGTTAACTATTATGTGGAATCCTTTAAAAATCCTATGCCTTGTATTGGGCATAGTTATTAGTTTTGAACTTAGTTCTCAGTCATTGCTACTGTATGATGATTTTACAGGATTCAATGTCGGTTCAAATCTTGCTGGTCAATCTAGCTGGACAAAAACTGGATTAGGGCCTGATCCAACTATAAATAATGCTAGTCCTCTTACATCTCCTGATTATAGAGGTGGATCGGGTGAATTTGTTTTAATGCCTACGGGTTCTGGGACTACTTCTAGGATATCAAAGGGATTTACTCCAATCACACCGAATACTAATACTATTTATTATTCTGTATTGATCAAAATATCAACAGTAACAGCAACAGGTGACTATTTTATGTCTTTAGGTGATCCAAGTAACGGAACAAATTATTTTGCCAGATTATTTGCCAAGAGTAGTAGTTCAGGTTATGTTATTGGAGCTTCAAAAGCTGGGCCTGTCGCATCTGCAACCTTTGGAACAGGAGTCCTGACTTTTAATCAAACTTATCTAGCCATTGTAATGTACACATTTGTATCAGGTGCAACAAATGATATTATGACGTTGTGGATTAACCCAGAATTGAATTCAGAGCCTTCAACGTCATCGTGTTATTTAAATGTATTTTCGACGACATCTGACACGGCAGCTTCCAATGTTGGAAATTTTCATTGGCATAACAGATCATCAAATAACCCTACAGGCTCTTTCGATGCAGTTAGAATAGCCTATGGTGCCTCAAGTTCAGAATCTTGGAATGCACTTGATTTGTATGATAGAGAAGTTCAACCAGCTATTGAACTTAGCCCTTTAAATAATGCTCTTGTAAAATCATATTCAATTTTGCTATGGCAACAGGGAGTTGGGGGACGAGCAGATGGTTATAATCTGTATTTTGGTACTGATAACCCACCATCGAATATTGTGAACGGAACCGATTTAGGTAATGTAACAAGTTATACTCCTCAATCTTTGTTAATACTTGGAACGACATATTATTGGAAGGTAATACCTTATAACTCATTCGGAGTGGCAGATAATTGTCCAATATGGTCATTTTCTGTAAGTATGGATATCCCAACGGTACTTACTCCAAATGGTGGAGAAACCTGGGTATCAGGGACAACTCAGGCAATTCACTGGATTAACGCTCCGCCACCCCTTATCAATATATATATATCTTATAACGATACATTGAATTGGCAACTTATCTCTACAGCCCAAGGTTCTGCGCATTTTTACTACTACAATGCAACTGAGACCAATGCAGCAAGTTGCAGGATAAAGATAACAGATGCTGCTGATGAATCTCATTATGACATCAGTGACTTGGTGTTTAGTAATACTGCCTCGACCTCAGCACCAAAAGCTGTTATTACCTACCCTACGGCTTCAGGGATAAACCTGACTCCGGGACAATCGATAAATATCACCTGGACAAGCGCTAATATTACAAATGTTTCACTGGATTATACGACAGATAATGGTCACACCTGGACTCCCATAGTAGATAATCGTCCGGCAACACAATCCCCCTATGCCTGGACAATTCCGGATATTATGACTAATCAGGCAAGAATAAGAGTACGTAAAGCAGATAATGCCGGTTATTATGATGTTTCAGATAATACATTTACGATTTGTAAAGTTACAGTGCTCTCTCCCAACGGAGGAGAAGTAATAACGGGGGATTATTCAGGAATATTATCAGTTCCTATCACCTGGACAGCACCCTATATTGATAATGTTATTTTGTACTATTCCACCAATAATGGGTCTAACTGGACAACACTTGCTACAGTTACTGCGAGTACTGGCTCTTATAATTGGTATTTACCTGCTGTAGAAAGCGCGACCTGCCGGGTGAAAGTTACTCATTCCAGCACTTCCTTTATCACAGATATCAGTAATGCTGTCTTTACCCTGAGAGTACCGGTCAAGTTTGTCAATGTTAATGGTGGAGGCTTTGTTAATAACAACTGCAACTATACCCTGCGCTGGAAAAATATAGATATTGCCCCAGCTTCCCAGGTGCATCTGGAGTACTCAACTGATAACTCCACCTGGACCAGGATAAATACAACAGCCGTACCGGTTACAGATAAAGCATATACGTTCTATCTGGCTGTTGGTGCCGCGACTAATGTCTGGTTCAAAATGGCTGAAACTACGACAAACAGGATAATTGCCTTATCTGCCAGTTCTATGACTGTGACAGGCAAGACTTTGCATATTACAGCTCCAGCAGTAACTCAGGGTCTGGCTGTTGATAGCTATACAACCATAACATGGACAGCCGATGGCTGTACCAACCTCAATATTGATTACACTTATGATTTTGGTACTACCTGGACACAGATTGGCACCAATGTACTTTCCACCCAGGGCACATTCGTCTGGCTGGTACCCAATACAACCTCAACCCAATGCCGGATACGTCTGCGAGATACAACCTATTCCTATATGAATATCGAGAGTGATGGTGAGTTTACTATTCTGGCAGAAACTTTGATAGCATCCTTCTATGGCAGTCCTACCAGTGGTGTATCGGATTTGGTGGTTGATTTCCATGACCAGTCAGTTGGCTATATCTCAGCCTGGTCATGGGACTTTGACAATAATGGTTCAACTGATTCCGATGAACAGAACCCGACCTGGACCTACCGACAGGCAGGCTTTTACTCTGTGAAGCTGACTGTCTGGGATGGACCAACCAGTGTAACCATGACCCGTAATAACTACATTTATGTCATGCCTATGGTGGCAGATTTTCTTGCTAATACCTTTAGTGGGCACGCTCCATTAACTGTTTCATTCTCTGATACAACCCCCAGTGATATCACCGACTGGCAATGGGATTTTGATAATAATGGTACAACTGACTCTGAAGCTCAAAACCCGTTTTGGACTTATCTCTTCCCGGGAGCTTATACCGTGAAGCAAACCGTGACCAATGGCTATGATACCGATACAGAAATCAAGACAGACTATATTACCGTATCACTTGACCCTGCCCTTACGCACTATGTGCCCAGCCAGTATGCAACCATACAGGCAGCGATTGACCACTGTGTGGATGGAGACTATATCATCGTCTCAGACGGTACTTACTATGAGAACATAGTGATAAATGGCAAGAGCATCATACTTGCCAGTAATTACTTAGTGGATAGCGATACCACTCATATCGGCAATACCATCATAGACGGAGGACAATCTGACAATCCGGACGAAGGCAGTGTAATCACCATGCTGCCGGGGACAGGCAGACCCACAGCTACTCCCTATATCATCGGTTTTACGATTCGGAACGGCACAGGACGCAGGATATTGCAGAATATTGGTGGCAATACTGTAGAAAAAAGAGTAGGTGGCGGTATCTATATCAAACAGACTAATCCTGTCTTTGTAAGCAACCATATTGTTGATAACGAAGCTGATGATGAAGGCGGCGGCAGCTATGCCTTCCAGAGTTTACCCAATCTGGGTGGAACTGTTGATGTGGGCATAGGCATCATAAATCCCGGCGGTAATACCTTTTTGCGTAATCATTCAGACATTGGCAATGATATCTACGTCTATGGCAGTTCAGGCACCAGAGAAGCCATCCAGCTCAATAACTGCAGCTTTGAAGTGTTCAGCAGTGCTGATACGACTTTATCTAATTACTGGGCAAATTCCTCTACGCCATTGAGCTTTACAGGCAGTTCAGGTTTACGCGATGTAATAACCACAGATATCTATGTGTCTACCGATGGCAATGACAATACTAATACAGGATTAAGCGCCGGCAGTCCGTTTAAGACCATCGACTATGCACTAAGCAGAGCCTTTGGCACAGAAGAAAACACAATCACTATACACATAGCTCCAGGCACCTACTCGCCTTCTTTAACCGGAGAGAAGTATCCTTTGCAGATGGTGAAGTATGTATCCCTGCAAGGAGCCGGACAGGATGAGACCTATCTGGATGCAGAAGCTACGGTGGAAACACCCAAACGCGTGATAGCCATGGACAGATGCACGGGAGTGAATATCTCTGATCTGACCATAATGGGAGGCTTTGTTACCCTCAGCAAGAACTATAATGGCGGTGGTATCGGAATACTGGATTCAGACTTAACGGCAGAGCATCTGCAGATAGTCAATAACAGCGCAGCGGGAGACGGAGCCGGTATCTATGCCAATAACTCCACAGTAATTATCGATAGTACAAAGATAGAAGGTAATTCCACTCTGGGTTCAGGTGGCGGACTGTGCTCGATTGCCAGCAACCTTTCTTTCCAGAATGGCTATATCAGCAATAACTCCTCCAGTAAAAACGGAGCAGGTGTCTTTATTGATAATGGCATAATAACTATTAAGGGCTGTGAGCTAAGCTCTAATAATGCCACCGGTATCCAAAGTAAAGGTGGTGGTATTTGTTTATCTTCAACCTCAAATGCATTAATTGAAGCAAACATAATCAAGAGTAATAATGCTGACAACGGCGCAGGTATCTACTTACAGGCAAATACAAATATTAAACTTAACCGCAATGAGATAGCCAATAACCTGGCTGACTATAACGGAGGTGGTATCTATGCTATTACAACCACAGGCAATCTTACCAATAACCTGATTGCCAATAACACTGCAACACAGAGAGGTGGCGGGATATATACCTATAGCTCACCTACTTCGCAAAACAACACTATTGCCAATAACAGAGCAACCTTGCAAGGTGGCGGAGTCTATATCAATAACAGCTCTCCCAACTCAGAGAATACAATCTACTGGGACAATACATCCGGTAGTACCAATGGTGGCAATCAGGCTTATATCTATAACAATAACTCCGCTCCAAACTTCAACTATTGTGATGTGCAAGGCGGAAGCGCTGCCTTTGGTTTATCCGCAGGCGCTACATTTAATGGGACTTATGCCAACAACATAGACAGCAATCCCCTCTTTGCACTGCCGACAAGCTGGGTTGGCATCAATCATGAAACATACGCAGCAGATTATAGCTTAACGGATACCTCGCCCTGTGTGGATAGCGGAGACCCTGGCACTAATACAACCCTCTTCCCGCTTGACCTGGCAGGCAACCCCAGAACCGATAACAACCTTATTGACATCGGAGCTTATGAGCTTATCCACTATTTCGGAGCCAGGATAGAAGCCAATCACTCTACTCTTGACTTTGGCAGAGTCAATATCAATAGTTCAACATCGACAAGACAGCTAATCATCACCAATATGGGTAATCTACCCTTAAGCATCAGCAATATAACACTGCAATATTCCACTACTGCATACAACTGGACTTACATTCACCTGAATCAGGACATAGCACCCGGACAGACAGATACCATCTACATCAGCTTTGACCCCAGCATTGTTGGCAGCATTACTAACACTTTAAACATAACCAATAACTCGCTCAATGATAATATCCTAAGCATTACTCTCTCAGGCACAGGTCTTGATGCCGGTACTTCCTCACCCGGTAATGCACAGCTTACCATCATCGGTGATGATGTACACCTAAGTTGGAACCCTGTGCTTTCAGACTCATTAGGAAATCCCTTCACTCCGAGCGGATACGTCATCCGATACAGCGAAAATGCTGACTCCCATCCAAATAACTATTTCTATTTGTCCTTCACTACTGATACTACTTATGTACATACCAGGGTAGTGCAATATAGTAATAAAATGTTCTACAAGGTAATTGCAGTGGATGAAGAAACCAGAGCGATTTTAATCCAAATGGGCAGCAGAAATGAGCTAACTCCAAATATGACTTGGGGTGAAGTAAAAGCAATCATATCTGCCCGACAGAAAGAGAAGCGATATTAGGAAAGCAAATTATTTGATGGATAGCGAAGCTTTTCAATTCAGAACTCTTGACCGCAAGTTTTGGGAGTAAAATATATGAAGACAGATTACTTTGCGCATGATAAAGCTTATCAGAATAAAAAAGCGCAGGGCGATCCCGGATGGGATTCACAGGAACAATTAAATGAAGATATCTCTGGTCTTGAAGAACTGATTAGGGAAGGCTATATTCCCGATAGAGGCAAATTTCTGGAATTAGGATGTGGGGCAGGAAACATTACGATCTGGTTTGCCAAACGTGGTTATGAAGCGTATGGTGTTGATATATCACCATTTGCCATTCAATGGGCAATGGAAAATGCAAGGGAAACAGGCACTGTAATTGACTATAAGCTTGGGAATGTCGTTGATTTGCCGGATTATCAGGATGAAAGCTTTGATTTTGTTCTGGATGGGCATTGTCTGCATTGTATAATCGGCGAGGATAGAAGGAAGCTTCTTACAAATGTGTTCAGAGTTCTTAAACCAGGAGGAGCTTTTATTGTCAGGACTATGTGCGGAGATGTAATTGATGAAAAGCTGAAGCATAATTTTGACCCGATTAGCAGAACCCTATATAATGAAGGTATCGCTCAACGCTATTTTGGTTTTCCCGCTGACATCCTTGCCGAAATCAGGCAACCCGGTTTTCGGATTGATAAATTCAAAATAACCCCTGCTTTTGAAGAAGAAATAGTTGTTGTTTCCGGCGAGTTATTTGTTTCTGCCACAAAAACTCCACTATAACCCAATTACTTGTGATTGGATTCAAATCAAGCTGCCTGCAAGCATTTCTTTATCAATTATTTAATTTGACAAAATGTTCGTTTGTAATAAGGTTGAAAAAGTGTAAAAATGTGTCTAAATAAGCGAGGTAAGTATGAAACACGGGATTAGAGTTCTGGTTTTAACAGTTCTGTTATTGTTATGGGCTTACACGATTTCAGCAGTGTATCTAACAGATGTTCCAACAGTGGTAATTCAACCGGATAAAACTGAATTGTCTTGCCTTGCCAGTGGTGATGAATTTCATAATTGGCTGCATGATAAAGATGGCTACACAATAATCCAATCTCCCAAGACAGGATATTATGTTTATGCTGAAAAGTCTGGAGATGAGTTGGTAGCCGGAACTCTGATTGCCGGCAGGGATAATCCCCAAACGAGGGGTTTGGTGCCCGGGCTAAACATCAGCAGAGCCGCATATCGGCAGAAATTTAATGCTTTTCATCAGGAACCTCAAAATACCAGAACCCAGATTACAGGAACAGTGAACAATGTAATCATCTATATCCGTTTTAGTGACCAACCGGAATATACACGCACAGTAGCGGGAGAGCTTGATAGATTCAATTCCACCGATCCAGATATGCCAAGTATGAAGAACTATTTTACCGAAGCATCCTATGGCATAGTAACGGTAAATTCCACTCTGCTGCCTACCCAGACAGGCACTACCATCCTATCATATCAGGACATCTATCCCCGCAGCTATTATTGCCCTTACAATGCAGTAACAAACGAAAATGGTTATACATCTAATATAGGGGCAAGACAATCCGCTCTGTTTACCCGGGCAGTAAACTATGTAAGCTCTATGCTGCCGGCTGGTATTAATCTGGATGTTAATAATGACAATTTTGTGGACAATGTAGTCTTCTTTATCCAGGGACCCACAACTGCCTGGGCAGATTTTCTGTGGCCGCACATGAGTAGCATAGGGAGTTTAGGGCTAACCCTGGGGACAAAAACAATTGGCATTTATAATCTTGCCATGGAGGGTATGAGTGCGGTCTCGGTTTTTTGTCATGAAATGACTCACACTTTCGGCGCTCCTGACTATTACCACTACAGTGAAGATGGATTAGAACCGGTAGGGTCATGGGATATAATGGCAAGCAATGCGTGGAATCCTCAACATCCCAGCGCTTTTACCAAATGGAAGTATCTGGGCTGGATTAGCGAAATTCCCAATGTTGCATTTGACCAGGTTAACACGCTCAACCCGCTTACCTCTCCCACCGGCAATGCTTTTAAGATACTCTCCCCCAATACGTCTGATGAGTATTTTGTTGTGGAATACAGGCGTAAAACCGGATTATTTGAAAATAATTTATATGACTCCGGATTGCTGGTCTGGAGGGTGGATACCACTTGTGGGAATGGCAATGCAGGTGGACCTCCCGACGAGTTGTATGTCTATCGCTATAATGGAACAGCAACCTCAAATGGTATTTTATATCAGGCAACTTTTTCGGCAGACGAGGGACGAACGGTATTCAACGATAGCACTAATCCACCTTGCGTACTCCAGAGTGGTAATCCCGGAGGAGTATCATTGCAGAATGTAGGTGTGGCTGGAGAGACCATAAGCTTTTATTGCGGTCCTTTTTACTATAATTTCATCAATAATCCAATAACAGATAATTTCGATACAGGGAGCTTTCCCACGACAGGAGCTGCAAATGTACCCATTACCGGGACATCTGTTTTTACAAAAGTTGATGCTGGGGTAAACCCTACGTGCACTCCGGTTTCCCGCAATAGCATGATTACATACAATAGCCGGGGCAATGCCAGCGGGAACTCTGCCTATTATTCTTTCCCCAAGCTGGTAGTTGAGCAAGCAAACGTAGCCCGTTACTCTGTAAGCTTCATGATGCATAGAGATGCCGAATATTCCACCTCTACAGACAGGATTGAAGTTTATCGCAATACTGTAAATAGCCTTTCCGGTTCTCCGGTTTTATTGGGAACAGTTCATCGCAGTCTTGCTCTTGCTCCCGGTGGTTCTGTGAATGGCTGGAACCAGTTTGCCTTCCAATTCAGCCCTGTTACAAATGGAAACTACTACATCATCCTGAAAGCTATTAGCGGAAACGGAAACAATATATTTATCGACAATGTTAAGTTTGAACGCCATTGTCAGGCTCTGGTCAGCAATCCCAGCCCAGTAAACAATGCAGTTGACGTTTCCTCCAACCCTGTTTTTACTTGGCAGACTGCCGGTTTACCACCTACTGGACTCAGGATTTCCCTGGGTACTGATAATCCTCCAACAAGTGTTCTAAAAAATGTGTTGCTGGCAAATGTAACCTCTTATACTCTGCCGAGAACACTTGGTTCTAACATGCAATACTATTGGCAGGTAGTGCCCTATGATGATTATGGAAATGGTTTTTCCCCACAGGTATATTCATTTACCACCACTACCCTAAGCCCCGTTACGAGCCTGCCATATCTGGAAAACTTTGAGTATGATGGCTTGTTTTATCCTCCCGGATGGTCAACTCTGAATGTAAATAATGACTCCAATGAATGGAGAATAACATCAATGTACCAACCTCCCAGCGGAACTAAAGTATTCAGTGTAAGTAATGGAAATTTTAGTAATTCAATAGATGACTGGGCAATAACCCGAGGGATGAATTTAACTGCCGGAAGCAATTATCAGGCTTCGTTTAGCTTCAAGCGTACTACCCAAACGGGAACAATAAAAATTGCAGTTTATGTCAGTGATTCCGCTAATCACAATGACCCCAAGACGCTAATCTATCTTAACGAGAATATCACAAACTCCTCTGTTTATGCAAAAGCAGAAATGAGTTTCACAAGCACTTTTACCGGCACTCATTATATACTAATCAGAGCTTATGTAACAAGCGGTTCCTCCATTGGGATTATCATTGATGACTTTAAGTTGATGGGTGCAATATCTGCAACTGTCACCAATCCCAATCCGGCAAATAATCAATTATCCGTGGCAATAAACAGCAGTCTGGGTTGGCAATTGGGCAGCGGGACTCCCACGGGATATTATCTCAGTTTGGGGACAGACAATCCCCCCACAAATATAGCCAATCGTCTGGAGATAGGCAATGTCACATCCTGGACTCCACCGGCTCCACTGAGTAATGGAACGCTCTATTACTGGCAGGTGACACCTTTTAACAGTACCGGAGAAGCTCTCAATCCTCCCATTTGGAGTTTTAGAACTACTGCAGATGCCAGCATTGTGCTTCCCTATACAGAAAATTTCGATGCTCTGACAATTCCGCAGGTGCCTCAGGGTTGGACTGTTTTAAATTTGGATGGCGATGGCAATAAATGGCAGAGCAGCACAGTCAATTCATCATCCACGCCAAACTGCGTAAGGACGCGTCGCAATGCATCCCAAACTGCTAATGACTGGCTGATTACTGCCCCTGTGAGGTTGTTTGCAGGCTCGGAATATCAATTGAAATTCAAATTCAGAAATGAAGAATTTACGGGGATTATGTTTGAAAAACTGCTCGTAGCCATTGGATTTGCAGCACATCAGGACTTTTTAACCACTGTAATTTACGATAATCCGACCATAGGCAACAATAATTATCAGACAGCAACGGTGAACTTTACCCCTGCGGTGGATGGAATTTATTATATCGGTTTTAAGAACTATGGAGATTCCTATTACTTTGATAAGTACTTGTATCTGGATAATATAGAACTAACTTCACTTGGTGTTCCCTCGGCAGTCTATGATGCCAATCCATCAGATACCCAAACTAATGTAATGATCAATGAAACCACACTTAGTTGGGAACACAGTGGCGATGTGACAGGATACAGATTAAATCTGGGAACAGATAATCCCCCCACAAACATTTTGCAAAATTACGCTTTGGGTTTGCTACAAAACTATGAACAATCGGGGCTATGGAATTTTAATACACAATATTTCTGGCAGGTTATACCCTTTAACTCAGTCGGAGATTGCACTACTGCTCCGGTCTTCAGCTTTACCACCATGGCTGCAAATCCCATTGCTACTTTCCCATACTTCGAGGATTGTGAAAGTGCCACAGTTCCCATCCTGCCCGGGGGATACTTCTCTCAGGATATAGATCAGGATGGAATTACGTGGAAAACATATGGAACCACAGCCAAATCTTTGAGAATAGACAGCTCTCTCAGTCAAGATTCGGATGACTGGCTGTTCTTGCCCGGATTGTCAATAATTGCAGGCTCATCATATAGCCTGGACTTCAGTTATAGACAAGGCGTGGAAGGAAAGACCGGAGAACTTGAAGTATTCATTGGCGCCACTCCCACTCCGGCTTCCATGCTGCAAAACCTTTTTACCAATGAACAGATAGAATATTCTGCGGGTTTTAACACAGCTAATATAAGTTTTGTGCCGGAAACAGCGGGCACATATTATGTAGGTATTCATTATAGTTCCCTGCCTGATCAAGGTTATATCCTTGTTGATGACATTTCGATTGATAGAACTCCGGCACCGGTTTTGTCAGGTTTACCGACAGATAATGCCTTGGGCGTTAAATTCTATCCCAGCTTTTCATGGGGTCCTGTAAGCGGAAACCCGGATGGTTATCTTTTCTATCTGGGGACAGATAATCCCCCCACTAATCTGATTAATGGTTTGGATTTAGTTACTATCACAGAGTATCAGGTATTAGAGATGTTACAACCTGATACACAACACTTCTGGCAAGTAAAGCCATACAACAATCAAGGTTCATCAAGTGCCTGCCCTGTATTTAGCTTTACCACTATGCGGGATATAACTGTCGCCCAGTTACCATATAGTGAAGGTTTTGAAGCACAAGGTGCACCCAATATTCCCATGCATTGGCAAAAGCAGGATGTGAATGCTGATGGCGTAACCTGGCTGGGCTCAACAATATACCCAAGGTCAGGCTTGAATTGTGTGACCATTGAAGCTTCAAGCCAAGTCATGAACGATTGGCTGATTTTACCTCCCATCTATCTGGAGCAAGGTCTGCAATACCGTCTGGCTTTCTATGCAAAGAAATCAAATCAACAGAGCAATGAAACCCTTAAGATTTACTATGGCAATGCACCCAACCCGGCATCAATGACAAATCTGATCCGTACTACAAGTGTGGCATTTACCAGTTATAATCTTAACCTGGTCAATTTTACTCCGACTTCTCCCGGAGCTTATTACATTGGATTCAAGGGGTGCAGTCTTGCTAATCAGGGCTCGATTTATTTGGATGACATCAGCCTGGGGCTAATTTCCAACCCTTACAATTCACCGCAAAATCTGACAGCTATTCCAAGTTATACCAGTATTGAACTTAACTGGCAGGCACCTCAAGGTAATACTCAAACCTCATACAAACTCTTTCGCAACGGTTTGATGATTGCCGCAATTCCGGCTAATCAGACCTTCTTCAACGATATCACAGCAGTAACAGGCGAGGACTATGTCTATTTTCTGAAAGCAGTTTACAGCAGCCCCAGTGGAGAGTCTGCTACATCCAATCATGTCTATTCTGCTCTGTATATTGTTGGCGTTGTGCAGGACTACCCAGCGACAGCGCATACCCCTCTTCCAGCAAATAATGCCATTGACATTCCTGTGAATACAAGCCTGAGTTGGACATACACTTCTCATCCTGCTTTCTCTGATCCAATCGGTTTCAGAGTGAAGATTGGGACTAATCCAAGTCTTGCCGGTGCCACGGAAAGCTATGTTACCGGAGGTGTTGGAAATCACAGTATAAACGTATTCACAAGCCTGGCATTCAATACTACCTACTATTGGCAGGTAATACCAACCACAAACAGCAGAGGTGACGCCCTCAACTGCCAGGTATGGTCATTTACCACCCAGGAAAGCTCAGGTGTGATAAGCATTTTTCCCTACACAGAGTACTTCTATGCGGGTCCGGAAGGCTGGACAACCGGTGGAGCATCAGCAGGCGATTTATGGCAATTGGGAGAACCAAACCAAACCAAGATAAACTCTGCCTACTTTGGCGATAATGCCTGGATGACAAACTTAACTCAGAATTATCCGGATAATGCTAACGCCTGGTTAATGTCACCTGCTATGGATTTTAGTGAAGTGGTACTGCCAAAGCTATCTGTGTGGTTGAATATTTGGTGCGAAGCAGGTTATGATGGCATGATTTTGGAATCCTCAATCGATAGTGGAGCTAGCTGGCAGAAAGTGGTGGGAGACATTAATTTTTATAATAATACCAGCGCAAGCGGACCTCTTGCTCCCCCAAAATGGTCAGGTAGTACCGAAGGGGTAAACGGGATCTGGACGCAGTACAGTTCTACTCTACCTGGACTTGGAAACCAGGAACTGGTTTATCTGCGCTTCAGGTTTATGTCAGATTTCTCAATTGCTATGGAAGGGATTGCCGTTGATTTAATTCGTATCTGGGATGCCGATGGACCAACCTTTGGATTAAATCCCACTTCCTATGATTTTGATGAGTATAATACCGGAACAACCTCAGACTGGCAGGAATTTGTAATCTCCAACCTTACGATAGAGACGGTAGAGCTATCTCCTGCTGATATAACAATTGAAGGTAGTGATGCTATAGATTTTAATCTTACCAATCTGGAAGAAACTACGTCTTTCGGCCCCATGGATATGGCATCTGTATATGTGCGCTTTGCCCCCCTATCCATTGGAGCCAAAGAAGCAAGCCTGCAAATTACCGACAGCAGGTCCGGAAACCAAAGCACAACCTTGAGCCTGACAAGACAAAATCAATCCCGTAGTAGAGAAGTGTTGCAAGCATCTCTCACAGGGATAGGTATTTTGCCAAGCTTCTACTGGGCACAGGATTTTGCTCTTGTGACACCGGGTCAAATCCCGGCAGAATGGACGGCTACAGATGCACACTGGAGCACAACGAACTCTAACTTTGCCGGAGGGGCAAGCCCGGAAATGAGGTTTAACTGGAACCCTCGTTATACAGGAGATTTATATCTTAATACAGCACCCATAAACACAAGCGGCTTCGAAAACCTGACTCTTAGCTTCAAGCACAGTCTGGATGATTACAGTGGAAGCTACACGTTGAAGGCGTTATCTATCGTGGGGACTACCCAATATCTGATTCACGAATGGGTTAATCCGACGGGTGATATTCCCGCACAGACGGTAGAGTTTGAGCTAAATGCAATTGATCATGGGATTGGAGCCAGCAATCTACAGATTGCCTGGGTATTTTCAGGTGATACTTACAGAATCGATAATTGGTATATTGACAACGTAATTATTAGCACCGAAGCTCCGCCTCCGGCAGCGGCTCACAGCCCCATCCCGGCAAACAATGCCATAAATATTTCTGTTGGGACTCATTTAGGCTGGACATACAGCTCACAGCCTGCTTATACAGACCCGGTTGGATTTATTATTAAAGCCGGAACTAATCCCACCCTGGCTGGCTCAACAGATACTTATATTGCCGGTGGAATTGGCTCTTACAACATTGCTGCGCACATAGATTTCGATTACGGCACAACATATTTTTGGCAGGTAATCCCCACGACGGATGCCAGTCCGGGTGGCAGGGCTGATTCCAGAGAAGAACGGACTAATGCTTCAAACTGCCCAATTTGGTCTTTCACAACAGCCTCCTTATCTCTGGTAATCGACTCTACCACTTATATCGAAACTTTTGATGCCGGATATAGCGGTTGGACAAGTGGATTTATCACTGGCAGCAATCTTTGGGAACTGGGAACTCCGGCTCAGGCAAATATCAATTCCGCTCATAGTGGAACCAAAGCCTGGATGACCCTGTTAACTCAGAATTATACCAATGATGCCAATACCTGGTTAAAATCCCCCAAACTGGATTTTAGCAGTGCTTCAAATCCCAAGCTTTCTGTTTGGATTAATCAATGGTGTGAAGCCAACTATGATGGCATGATTCTGGAGTCGACTATCGATGACGGATTATCCTGGCAATATGTAAGTGGAGATGGTGGTTTTTACAACAATTTCATTCCCAGTGGACCTATAGCAGCTCCCAAGTGGTCTGGCTTAAGCGGAAACTGGGTGAAATACAGCACTCTTTTACCGGGATTGGAAAACCAGGATTCGGCGTATCTGCGTTTCCGTTTTGCATCGGACAATTCTACAACTCTGGAAGGAATTGCTTTAGACGATATAAGTATCTGGAGTAGTATAGAGCCTGTATTTTCAATATATCCCACAGCACATGATTTTGGCATGGTTGCTTTAGGTGGCTCGAACCTCAGGCAAGACTTCTACATATCCAATCAAGGCGCAGGGGTTATTAGTCTGGCTCCGGAAGATATTCTGATTACAGGAACTAATGCCTCAGAATTTTATCTGATTAACCTTACAGAAGCCGTGAATATTGAATCATTCGAGTCTGTGATGATAAGCGTGGAGTTTTCCCCTGATTCATTGGGTCAAAAATCCGCCTCCTTGCAAATCAGCGATAATTTAGCTCGTGCAATGCAAATACAGTTAAGCAGAGACGATAATACACTCAGGTCTTCTACCGGGCGCAGTCTTCACCAGGTTTCGCTTTCAGGAGAAGTATATGAGCCTATTGTCAAACTCTTGCCATGGGAAGAGGATTTTACAGGTATTGAGTTTGGCTTATTACCGGCAGGATGGGAGACTACAAATCAAAACTGGAGCGTTCAGGATATGTCACAGAGTGGAGGTGAAGCTCCGGAAATGGTCTTTGCATCCAACCCCGTGGCAAACACTGACTTTTACCTCATATCTCCTTATATAAATAGTTCGGGTATGGATGAATTGCTCTTATCCTTCAAGCAACGCGTTAATCACTATGATGGAGATTATTCTTTGAAAGTAATGGCTATGGTCGGATCTACTGAGTATTTAATCGGGGAGTGGGTAAATCCCAACAATGGTTTTCCGGCACAGGGGTTAGAATTCACTCTGTCTGCTCTCAACCATGGTGTTGGTGCCGCCAATCTCCGCATTGCCTGGGTGTTTTCAGGGAATTCCAATAACATTAATCAATGGCAAATTGACGATATTCTGCTTGAGGAAAAAGTGACCACTCCAATACCACCTAATCCTCCGCAAAATCTAAAAATTAACTGTTCAAACAATGCCATTAGCTTAAGCTGGGATGCTGTGAATTTAGCCACAGGATACAAAATTTATTCATCAAGTATTCCCAGTGAATTACCAGAAGACTGGAGGCTTGAAGCATCTGTTACAGGATTATCCTGGTCGGCTTCAACGATTGAAAACCTGCGATTTTACAGAGTGGTTGCTATCAAAGCGTCCCCTGCCCGGGTACAACAGGAGTAATATAAACAGGATTTTGAAAACTGATTGACAAAAACGGCAGAATATTTACTATACTTTTCACTGGAGAATATATGAATATCACAGATTACAGCAGTTACTTCAAAGTCCATCAGGATTGTGCTTTCGCAACTGTTTATGAAAATTTGCCCTACGTCCGTCCAATGGCACTTCTCTATGTGGACGGAGAGTTTTATATAACCACTGGCACCAACAGAAACAAGGTCAAACATCTCAAGACAAACAGCCACTTTTCGCTTTATCTGTTAACGGAAAAAGATGATAAGGATTTGCATATTCAGGGCAGTGGAACAGCAGAAATAGTCATGGATGCAGCTGTTAAAAGCCGGGTTTTTCAGGCAGAGGAAATGATAGGCTGCTATTGGCAATCACCTGAGCATCCGGAATTTACCCTGCTCAGGCTGACCTTTGCTGATCTCTATACCTGCGAATAGTGTAGCTTCATCTCAACTTCAGTAAACTTTTCCCCAAAAGATTAACCCGGTTATGCCGGGTTAATCTTGTTATAGTCTCTGATTGATTACTTTGCTCGCGATAGAGCTTATCAGAACAATAGCTTTGATTTTGTTCTGGATGGGCATTGTCTGCATTGTATAATCGGTGAGGATAGAAGGAAGCTTCTTTTAAATGTGTTCAGAGTTCTTAAACCAGGAGGAGCTTTTATTGTCAGGACTATGTGCGGAGATGTTATTGATGAAAAGCTGAAACATAATTTTGACCCGATTAACAGAACCCTCGTTACTGAAGGAATAGCTCAACGCTATTTCGGTTTTCCCGATGACATACTTGCCGAAATCAGGCAAGTCGGTTTTCGGATTGACAAATACAAAGTAATACCTGCTTCTGAACAAGAAATCGTGGTTGTTTCCGGCGAGTTATTTGTTTCTGCCACAAAAGCATTGACCAAAATGCAACCGGAATTAATCTGCAGGCAAATAATGATTGGTTAGAGTGTGTTTGAAAAGAGCGTAACTCTTAGTTGCCGGAAAAATGATATTGGAGAGAGACTAATTTGTAAAGAACAAATAACGAACTGATGCTGGAGCTGGATTTATAGGCTGACAATGAACGAGAATGGATAAAAACAGATTAAGCTTGACTTAAGACAAAGAGTTGGATTTGTATAACAGTGTTTAAGTTTCAGCTCAGGGAGTTTGAATAATGAAAAGTAGCATTATCTTTTTGATGGTATTATTTTGCATTCAGATGTTATTCGCACAGCCGTGGCAAGCGGATAATTCTGTCTTTAACCCAAGCGGTATTCCAAGTCTCACCTTCTCACAACCCCGGTTCGCAGACCTTGACGGTGACGGAGATTTTGATTTCCTGCTGGGTAACACCAGCAACCCTCCTCTCTATATAAAAAACACGGGAAGTGCCATAGTGCCGGCTTTCATTATCGGAGATAATCTCACAGCAGGTATCTCTTCACTTGATGCGGAAATGGGCGTTTGCGCAGATATAGACGCGGATGGTGACTTCGACCTCATCACCGGAGGATACACCGGGTTGCATCTTTTTCTCAATACCGGAACGGTGACTGTGCCAGTGTTTTCCGAGTCAGCAGGCTTCTTTGCCGGCTTAGGGGTTGGCTCCAATCCCGTTCCTGATTTGGCTGATGTGGACAACGATGGAGATTTGGACTTGGTGGTGGGTCTCAGTGAAGACGGAAATGTCCGGCTTTATACAAATATTGGAACCTCTATCAACGGTCTGTTCAGCGAAACTGCCATGCAACTCATTGGCGATGTCGGTTTGTATGCTTATCCCGTGTTCTGTGACTTTGACGCTGATGGTGACCAGGATATCATGGTTGGACGCGACTCCTTTGGTTTTATCTATTACCAGAATGCCGGAAATTCCTCAGTTGCCGACTGGCAACCAAACCCCGATATCTTCTCAGGTCTTGGTTTATCGACTTACTGGAATTCCCCTGATTTGGTTGATTTGAATGATGACGGACTTTATGACCTCGTGTTAGGAACAGCTTCCGGTCCGCTGCAATATTATGTGAATACCGGAACAGCCTCGACTCCCGTCTGGCAAGCCAATACTGCTCTGTTCGGTGGTGTCTTGGATGTGGGAGGCGCCAGCTCTCCGGTCTTCTTTGATTTCGATAACGATGGTGACCTTGATATGGTTAGCGGTAGTCAATTGGGAAATATTAAGTACTATAAAAACACCGGCAATGTGCACGGTCCTGCCTGGGCAGAAAACAGCGCTTATTTTGCCAGTATTGACCATTCCATCTATTCAGCTGTAGCCATTGGTGATGTCAATGGTGACAATCTGCCGGATGCCATTATCGGTGACCTGAGCGGACATTTATACTATCACCGCAATACCGGCTTTGGTTTTGTGCAGGAAACAGCGGTGCTGGCTTCTGTGGCATTGGGAGGCTGGTCTGTCCCAAGGCTGCTGGATATGGATGATGACGGGGATTTGGACCTCGTAGCAGGTAATGAAGCAGGAAACCTCGTTTACTATGAAAATCAGGGCACTCCTCTAATTCCTGATTGGGTGGGGATAACCGGTTACTTTGGTGGGATTGACATTGGCTCAAATTGTGTTCCCACCTTTGGAGATATTGATAACGATGGTGATTTGGACTTTGTGGCAGGTGATGGGTGGGGTGATTTGCACTGTTATCTGCGTCAGGGTACGGATTGGGTGGAGAATGTATTTTTACTCAGCGGAATAACCGGAGACCAGAATACTGCTCCAGCTCTGGTTGATTTGGATTTGGATGGAGACCTTGACCTCGTTTTGGGCGACTATGACGGAACTTTCCGCTATTACCTCAATCAGATGTATTCCGGAGCTACTCTCAATCCGCCTTTAAACCTTGTAGCAGCAGAGCATACAGAAGTTGTTCTGCTGACCTGGTCTGTGCCTGCAACCGGCAGCACATCTCCGTTTGAACACTTTAATGTGTATCTCAACGGGGAATTTGTGGCATCCACTAATGAGCCGGCTTGGAGCTTCCAAAACCTGATTATCGGTATAAATTACACTGCTTTTGTGACAGCTCAATACATTGCGGGAGAATCAGTTCCCATAACCATAGACTTCCAGTTAACCGGCAACCAAGATATCCTGCAGATTCCTGTGGAACTGCAAAATATGCCCAATCCCTTCAATTCCGCCACTACAATCAGTTTTATCGTTAAACCAGACAGCAAAGCCGCTCTGGACATCTTCAATGTGAAAGGACAATGCGTGCGAAGCTGGAAAAGTTTTGACCCCGGCAAGCACAGCGTGATTTGGGACGGATGCGACAATCAGGGACGTTTGGTTAGTTCGGGAGTCTATTTTTGCCGTCTGCAGTCTGCTGACAAAACGCTGGTGCGCAAAATGATGATGCAATAAGTCCATGCACAAAGTCCACCTGTCATTCTATAGAATAGGCTACTTTTCACCACAAGGTCAAGCATATATCAAGCGTAATATTACGCTTGATATATGCTTGACCTTGAGGTAGAATAGATGCCCTCGACTGTGAAAAGACTTGACAGTACTTAGATAATTAAGTAATTAGTTAAATATATGGAGAATGATGATGGCACAAGATGAAATATTCAAGGCTCTGGCTGACGCCAACCGCAGAAAGATACTCAAACTTCTGAGTAAAAAGGATTCCATGTCTGCCGGGGAAATTGCCGACCGGTTCACGATTTCCAAGCCGGCAGTCAGCGACCATCTCAAAATTCTACGGAACGCAGGTTTGATTTATGCAGAAAAACAGGGACAGTTTATCCTGTATCAGCTCAACGCCACGATAATGCAGGAAATCACCACCTTACTGTTTGACTTTCTGAATATTCAAGACAGAGAAGAGGAGAAACCAAATGAAAATGCATAAGTACAATAAGGCTACCTTGGTAATCCTGGTAGTGCAATTGATTGTCGTTCTATATCTTGGCTACACTTTACCCAAAGCCACGATGATTCCGGTGCATTGGAATGTCCAAAACCAGATTGATGGATATGCGTCACGGAACACGGCAATTATCCCCTTCTGGTTGTTTAATCTGGGTTTGGGTTTGCTGATGATGTTTTCGGAAAAATTGTCGCCAGTTTTTAAGCAAAATAAAGAAAGATATGATGCAATTATTCCTCTGATGACGATGGGCATGGTCTTTTTCTTTGCGTTATTTCATATCTATATGCTGCTTTTGGGACACTATCCGGTGTGGCAGAATAAAATTCAGATGCTGTTTATTTTGATGGGCGGGTTGTTTATATTTCTGGGCAATATTCTGCCCAAGCTGCCCCGTAACTTTATAGCCGGCATCAAGACCCCATGGACTTTTTACTCGGATGAAATCTGGCGCAAGACTTCCAGAATGGGCGGATATTGCTTTGTGATACTGGGGTTGTCTATGTTAGCCAGAGGATTTTTCAATATCAGAGCTATGTGGATGAATTATGCCGAGTTAATCATGCTCGTTGTAGTGATTGTTTTCCCCGTGCTCTATTCCTTTTTGTTGTATCAAAAAAGCAAAAAGGGGTAATGATAACCTGATTACCTGCTTCTCTTTATACCAAAGACTTGGATTTCTTCCTAAGCGGAAATGACTAGTGAATATTTCTACTTGACAGCATAGCCTTTACAGGAGTTGATGATAATCTGTATAAATAGTTGAATTGTGGGCAGATATAAAGGAGCAGAACCATGATTACCATCGATTGGAAAGAACGGCTGACCAAAGATACGGAGTATTATTTGGTAAATAAACTTCCCAAGCAGGACTATGACTTTGAAATAATCTTTAACTGGTATCCTGAAAGGGTAAACGGTCGCATTCCCAATGAAGTTATCCAATTGGTAACAAAAGTGATAGCGCACAAAATCGGCAAGACGCACGAGCAGTATCTTCCTTTTTATCAACATCTGTGGGATAAGAAAGGCGAAAATGGCAAAATGGCATTCATTCACTTTATGTCGCACTTCCTCACCAAAAAGCCTGCCACCTATCTGCCCATCATCGAAAAAGCCATGCTCAAAGCCAGCGCACATGATATCAGCGTTATCTTTGAAAAGATTTTCCTGCCTTTATTCAAGAAGCAGACCGAGCCATATCTGACTCACGTTTATGCCTGGATAGAAAGCAATTATGAGCCTTTGCGTAAGCAAGCAACCATTTTCCTGATAAAAATGATAAAATGCAAGCCCGATATTGTGACTGCTGTAATTAAACATCAGCAGAATCGCTGGGTTTATCCGATTGTGGATGGGGTTTTGACCAATGTTACCATTCTGAAAGCAATCTGGAAGCTCAATCCGGAAGCAATTTTGCAGATATTCCGTGAATACCATTCAACGCGTGACCCGCAAACGGTGGAAATCCTTTGCGGTGCCATCACTGATTATCAGCATGAACTGGTTCCGTATGTGGAAAACTGGACACACAGCGGCAATGCCCGGCTCAAGAAAGCTGCCACTGCTGCTTACAAAGTGCTTCAGAAAAAGAAATCCTGACAGGAAAAGAATGGATTTCACCCAATTTATCACCAAGCCCGGAATGGACAGCATCCAAAACCGGATATACGATTTGATGAATAATGAAAGACCGGATGTGATCAAAGCTGTAACTATTGCCAGAGAAATGGGCGACCTGAGCGAAAATGCAGAATACAAAGCTGCCAAAGAAAGACAACGCGCCATTGACCATGAAATTGACTTTCTAAGACGCAGAAGCGCTCAGCTCAAAGTTATCGATACTTCAGTTTTTCCCAAAGACACAGTCAGATTTGGTCTTTACTGCCGTACCAAAGACACTGACACCGGAGAAGAGCAATGGTTTCACGTCGTCGGAGTGGATGAAATCAATTTTCCTGAAGACGAGGGCGTCATGGCAGTCTCAATCGCTTCGCCGATTGGGAAAGGCTTGCTCGGTAAAAAGCCGGGAGAAATCGCTTTGATTCAAGCTCCCATGGGCGAACGCAAGCTGGAAATTTTGGAAATAAAATAAACCTTAGTTGAAACATTCGCCCCGAATGAATAGAAACAGACGAGGCGTCAGTTACTACGTATTATAATGTAAATAAAATAGATGCATAGAGGTTAGCAACCGCGCTTTTATAGCAAAAATGGAGTAGTAATGCCGAAAAAAGGTGCAGACAAACCCAAGAATCCTCTGCTTTATGAACGGTTAAACTTTTGGAAAACCGCAGACAATACCTTGCAGGACAAGGCTTTTGCCTTTGCTGAGAACTACAAGGACTTTCTCAATAAAGCCAAAACTGAAAGAGAAACCGTCGCTTACACTTTGGACATTCTGACCAAAAAGCAATTCAAGCCGCTGGACGGTAAAAAAGGCATCAAGAAAGGCTATCAGGCTTTTCGTGGTAAGACGATGGCTTTTGCCGTGATTGGTAAAGAGCCGGTCAGCAATGGCGTGAATATGATTGCTGCCCATATCGACGCTCCCAGAGTGGATTTGAAACAAAATCCGCTCTATGAAGACGGCAATACTTCGCTGGCTGTAATGAAAACTCATTACTATGGCGGTATTAAGAAATATCAGTGGGTTTCCACTCCGCTGGCTTTGCACGGTTTCGTGGTGAAGGCAGACGGCAAAACAGTCAATATCAGCATCGGTGAAGATTTGGCAGACCCTGTGTTTGTAATTCCGGACCTGCTTCCGCATCTGGCACGTAAAGAGCAATACACCAAGACTTTGTCGGAAGCAATTGATGCAAGTAAAATGAACCTGGTCTTTTCCTCCCGGATGGAGATTGGCAATGATGATAAAGATGCAGCCAAGCTTTATGCTCTGAAGCTGTTGCATGATAAATACGGCATAACTGAGCACGATTTTATCTCTGCAGAACTGGAACTGGTTCCGGCTGCTTATGCCCGTGACGGCGGTTTGGACAAAAGCATGGTGGTCGGTTATGGACAAGATGACAGGATTTGCGCCTACGCCGGGTTGCAGGCAATTCTGGAAGCAATGAACGAAAAACCCAATAAGACATTGGTGGTCTATTTCTCCGATAAAGAAGAAATCGGCAGTACCGGTAATACAGGTGCAAAAAGCGTCTTTATCCAGGACTTTATGGCAAATCTGCTTAAAACCAATGGTGAAGATAATGGCAGCGATAACCTGCGCAAAACATTTATGAACAGCCACATCATCTCAGGTGATGTGACGGCAGCCATAGATCCAAACTATCCCGGTGTGCATGAAAAACAAAATGCCATCCTGATGAACTATGGCGTCGGACTTTCCAAGTTTACCGGTTCCGGTGGAAAATCCGGCTGCAATGATGCCAATGCAGAATTCACAGCCAAGGTTATCCGCACTTTAAACCAAGCCGGAGTTTTCTGGCAGATGGGTGAACTTGGCAAAGTCGATGAAGGCGGCGGTGGAACCATAGCCGGCATCCTGGCTGAACTGGGCGCCGAAGTAATCGATTGCGGCACGGGTCTGATGGGTATGCATTCGCTGTATGAACTGTGCAGCAAAGCAGACCTGTTTGAAACTTTCCGTGCTTATAAAGCTTTGTTACTGGTTGATTAGTAATATTTTCCAAACTTAGCGGGGTGAAGATATGATAAAGTATATTGGTCTCATGCTTTTGGCTTTAGGGTTGATAGCTTGCAGCAGCAACGAAATCAACAATCCTAAGAGCAGGAATGATTATGAGCATTCCCAAATTATGAGCAAGATTAAACAGTATCAACAGGAAGACAGCCTCAAAATTGCTCAGATGAAACGTGATATCGTGTTCTACAGACAAGCACTGTTGGCAGCCATTACAGATTTGGATATTCTTGCTCAACGCAGGGAACTTGCCAAGACAGGTGCGGTGGTTCAATATGCAAGAGATGAAGCGGATTCCCTGAAACAGCAGGTTTTAAAAGCGCAACAACAACAAATCGAAGCGATCAGAACCAAACTGTTTTCCAGTATCTCGGATTCATTATTTACCTCTGCCACCAAGATAAATCCCATTGACTATCAGAATCAGCTTGCTGAACTGAACAAAGAGTTAGCCAAAATCAGGGATGATGTCAGTAAACTTGATAGCAAAGTCAGCAATCCCACCACTGAAAAACCCCAGGTCAAACCAGAACAACCTAAAAAGATTGAAACCTTAACGCCTGCAGCAACACCTCCTGCAACTGCAGAAGAAAAAGATAATCCCGAAGCTCAGCTTGATTATGGCAATGCCAGAATCTTGTTCAATAATGGCGATTTTCAGGGCGCTATAGCTATCTACAGGGACTTTTTAATTAAGTATCCCAAACAAACGTTAGCTGCCAATGCCCAGTATTGGTTGGGCGAAGCATATTATTCTTTGGAGGACTATCAACAAGCCATAACTGAGTTTGAAAAGTTAGTCTGGAAATATCCCGATTCCGCCAAAGCACCTGACGCCCAGTTTAAGCTGGGCTTGTCCTATCTAAAATCAGGAGATAAGCCCCAGGCAAAGCATGAACTGGAAAAACTCAAACGCCAGTATCCCAATTATGAGAAAATGAACCTGGTTGATAAGTATTTGCTGAGTTTGAAGTAACCAATATATGCACATCATTCTTGCACGGTTGTTTAGTAATAGGTCTTTGCTGCTATTGGCAGTAATGATGATGTTTTTTGTTGTGGATGTTCAGGCTCTGAACATGCCGCAGAAGACTCCTGAAATCGTCTCCGGCTTAGTAGATTCGCTGGTCTTTACCAATCCGGTCATTGTGGATATCCGTTGCGGAGAATGGACGCCTGCTTTGGAAAGAGACCTGCGTCAAAAACTGCTAGCTCTGGGGATTGACCTGCGTGAGACCAATATCGGACTTGTCAAAGATAACTCTGATACTATGCCGTTTGAAACTGAGGATGCAAGTTCCGGTACTCAAATATTGAAGAAGCTGAATTTGCCGAAAGCTGACCTGCTGGAACTAAGCCTTGAACAGACTATCGAAACCGGAGAGAAGCGCAATTTCTTTTCCTATGCCCGTTACAGTGCGCCTGTTTATCGCTTTGAGCTTAAACAGATTGCGCTCCCTGAGCAGAAACTGATTGCTCTGAGGGAATATAAACTTATCGGAAATCCTGAGATAGAGAACCCCGGCAGCTTGCTTGCCATGAAATGGTATGAGCCGATTATCGCCAGTGCCATTCTGGGTTCGCTGATTCTGATGCTCTGGACGCTTAAGTAAACATTGAGGATAATTATGTTGAAAAGAATATCGTGGTTGTTACTGGTCTTGCTGTTATGCAGCTGTGCCAGAAATAAAGTGGAACTGAGCCTGGATAATAAACTGGCAAAAGCCAATGATTTGTTTGGCAAGAAAAAGTATGCCCGGGCTGCCTTGCTGTATGATGACATCTCTTTTGAGAAGAAAAGTGCCGGCAGTGCTGTTGCCCTGATGAGACTGGCAGAGTGTTATTATGAAATGCACAAGTTTACCGATGCACGGCTTAAATATACTCTGATGACGAGTAGCTATCCCGACTTTAATGATATTCAGACTGCTTATTTCCGCATTGGAGTTTGTTTTTTTGAAGAATCCCTGGCGCCTCAATATGACCAGAACGAAACTATCCAAAGCATTGAAGCTTTTCGGGTGTTTGTGGACAAGTTCCCAGCCAGCCCCATGTTTACTGAAGCGGTGGATTATATCCGCCAAGGACAGCATAAACTCCTGCAAAAGAAATTCTTTAACGGCTTTATTTACTACAGAATGAAGGACTATAGCTCTTCACTGATGTACCTTAAGGAAATAACCGACCTCGGCAATCAGGATGAACTTGACCGCAAAGCTCTATACTATTCCATCAGGATTCATATTGCCCAAAAGAATAATACAGCAGCCAATGAAGCCTGGCAAAAGCTTCGAAGCTCTTATCCTGACAGCAAGGAAGTCAAGAGACTGGTTCATCACTTCTAACTTATGTATAATCAACCCGCAACTCCTCTGAAAGTAGCTATCCTGGGTGGCAGCTTTGACCCTGTCCATCTCGGACATCTGCACATTGCCGGACAGGTGCTGGAACTGGGCGCAGCTGCTGAAGTGTGGTTTATCCCTTCCGGCAAGCATAGGTTTAAGCAGGATAGCATCATGCTCGATTTCGAAACGAGAATTAGCTTGATTCAAAGAGGCATAGCTTCTGAGCCTCGCTTCAAATGTCTTGATATTGACAAAGCCGGACTGGGTGACGGCTCAACATACGAAATCATGCAAAGGTTGAAAGCCACCTATCCCCTACACAATTTCTCTTTCCTTATAGGAATGGATAATTTGAGCCAGCTCCCCAACTGGTTTAATTTCCAATGGCTGAAAGAGAATGTCCGCTTTCTGGTTTCCATCCGACCCGGCTATAGTCCTGACCCGATGATAACTGCCCAGCTTAAAGATTTTACCTATCTCAATTGCAAACCGCTGAATGTTTCTTCCACAATAATCCGTCAAAGGCTCTTAAATGGCTTATCCATTCAGGGCTTGGTGCCGCACCAGCTTTTGATTGAGATAACCAGACTCTATAAAGCAATCCTTAAGTAACATCAAATAAACAAGCCGGTGTCCAAAATTTGACCTGGGATGGCAAAGACAACCAAGGTAAAGAGGTTTCATCCCGAATGTACTATTACAGATGTGAAACTGATACAAGCAATCTGACCGGTAAAATGGTGCTGTTGAAGTAAGGTTATTGGGGTTGCTCTCAGGAAAAGAACATATTGACCATGCCGGTCAGGCAATTCGGATTGATTCTGTTTTTATAAATTGAACCTCTTGCCCAAACTGTAACTGTGTCAGGCTCCGTGTCGTTCAGTTCGATGTAGTACAACACTCCGCCGGTGCTGAAAGACATGCTTTCTTTGATATAAGCATGGGTGGAAGAGATTTCCAGCAGGATATATTTCCTGTGCAGGCAGAGCTTTTGCACATGTTTAATAAATTCATCACCCTTCAAGGTGCATTTACCAGTAACCTTCTTCCAGGATTTTCTTCTGCCATAATCACTGGTGCGCAGAGTTGAGATTGCGTAATAAACAGGTATCACGATTATCATGGCTATTATCATTGACGTTATCAGATTGATATTTTGGTAATAAAGCATGTTCACCTCACAGGGTAGAGCTTATGCTGTGAGGTGATTATGTCAATTAAATTATGGGTATCCAAAACCCCTATGCCGGTTCGTGCTCTTTTTCCACATTAACCAGAATCTTGTAGATAAAGCCAAAAGCCAGACCAGTAGTGAGAAAATCGGTCAGGGGCAAGGCTAAAATCATGCCATTGAATCCGAAGAATTTATTCAGCAGGATAATTGCCGGAATGTATATCAAACCCATTCTGGAAATAGATAAAATAAAGGATGCCATGCCTTTACCCATAGCCTGCAAGCCACTGCCAAACTGCATTTGCACAGCGGCAAAGATGATGGCAAAGGTATAGACCCGCAAAATCTGACTGCCGATGGCGACGACTTCCGGATTCTTGATAAAGATTATCATCGTGTATTTGGAAAACAGGGCAAACAGCAGGGTAAAGACAAACGACAGCACCAGGGCATAAGCAATGGCAGTATTAAGGACATGCTTCAGGCGCAGTTTATTTCCGGCACCATAGCTGTAACCAATCAGAGGCTGCACCCCGATTGCCAGACCGATAAAGATAAAGATGGGAATCGTGAAAACCCGCATTGCCACACCCATAGCTGCCACAGTGTTATCTCCATAACCCGATGCGATATGATAAGATATGGCATTGCCCACGCTCATCATAAACTGACTGAGTGAAGAAGGAAAGCCGATTTTGAGGATTTCCTTTAGGGTACTCCACTGCAAACTGAGATATTTGAGAGCAGGAGCAGCCAGGCTTTTCCCCCTGAGATAGAATGAAAGATAATAGCATAGTGCCACGCCGTTGCCGATAACCGTGGCGATGGCAGCACCTTTGACGCCCTGATGCATCCAAAGTATAAAAATGGGGTCGAGGATTATATTGGTGCCGGTACCCAGCAACATGCCCATTAAAGCATATTTGGCAGCACCTTCCGCACGAATCATCTGGCTGGTGGTAAAATTTAACATACTGACGATGCTGCCGGCAAAAATGATAGTCAGATAAGAAGCTGCAAAGCCAAAAGTATTGTCACTGGCTCCCGACGCTTTCAAAATTGAGGGTAAAAGGACGATGCCAAGGATGGAAACCAGCACAGAGACAATCGCCGTGCAGAGCCAGGCAAGCGTTGCTGTAGTTCTGGCACCTGCATAATTTTTTTCTCCCAGAAGGCGTGATATATAGGAGGCAGCACCATTGCCAAAAATGCCGGATAGTGCCATCTGCATCATAAAGATGGGCAGCGTAATAGTAACTGCTGCTACCTGATATGGGTCATTGAGCTTACCCACAAAGAAAGTGTCTGTCAGATTGTAAAGAATTTGCACGACCATGCCGAGAATAGTGGGAATAGCGAGCTGAAGTATCGCTTTGGACACCTTCATCTCACCCAGTATGTAGAGTCTTTTTTTATCCACGCAAAGTCCTTAGATTGTTATTATTTCTTAGCGTGAGGAATATTTACCCCTGTTATCTGTCAAGCATCCTTGCCGTTATCTGATTTTTCTTGCCAATAAACTCAGTTTTGTAAAAAGGTTCAGGGTAGATTTGATTTTGTCTAACCAAGGAGATGTAATGAGAACAACCCTGATTATCCTGATGACCATGCTTGTGCTATGTCTGCTTTTAACTGCCTGCGCTCCGGGTTCAGCCGAGTTTAAGCCAAAGCCGGCAGGTTTTTTCTGGGGCTTTTGGCATGGAGCCATTGCACCGGTTTCGATAGTCTGGCATTTCTTTAACCACAAAATCCGCATATATGAAACCAACAATAGCGGCATTTGGTATGACATCGGATTTTTTCTTGCGGTGGCGGGCTGTTTCGGTGGAGCTTCTTGCAGCAATCGGAGAAGAAGAAGAGATTAACCCGCAGATTTATCCTTATTTTTTATCCAGATAACTCCTGACTAAAGTATAGAGGTAGTAAACTTCTTCATCAGGCAGACCGGCTCCGAAGCTATAAAGATTTTGTTTACTCTTGATGATAATGCCTTTGGAGCGGGAAAATCTTTCCAATATAGACATCCACCGGGGGTATGCTCCGCCGGGAGCGGAAACTCCACCGCTCTTCATATACCTGTTATTATTTGTTTCAGAGCTTTTCCAGCCTGCTGAAACTGAAGACTCCCGTGTGCTGTAATCAATCCCCAAAATCTCTTCCACAGGGATATTTTGAGTCTTATTTTGAGTTAAAGTAATATGTTCAATCGTTATCCCCTGTGCATTTACAGATACAACAGTCGTAAAACTGCGGGATAGAAAAAATGTTTTGATTGTTTGCAGAATGGGCAGCAGTATGAAAAACAACCCGATGAAGCCGATAAAGAAATACTGCACATATGGCGGAGTGTGCGTATTTTGGAAGAAAGAAAGCAAGGGTATGACAAATAGCAGGATAACGAAAACAGGAAATACCAAACCTATCAGGTTGATGGCTGAAAATGCAGGTCCCGGCAGGCGGATTTTGAGGCTGTTACCATCCTCAATTATCTTGGTTCTCATAATTTCCGGCTGGGAAGATATTTCCGGCGCTTTTTCCTGCAACACAGGCTTTTGGCTTGCCGCAATACTTTCCGGCATTAGTGTGCTGGAGTGGTCTGTCGAGTTATCTTCCAACGGCAAATGCAGAAAAGAAGAAAGCAACATCGCCTGCGTCAGGGAAGTACCGTAAGTGCCGGAGCTGCTCATTTCCAACTCAGCGGTAGCATTATCCGTTTTTAAGACAACAGGATAACTATCTGCAGTATCGGAATCTCCAGCCTTAAAATTGAGTGCCACCGTCTTGTAATTATCCAGTTGATATTCCGTGCCCCGCATGGGTTTGAGCAAACCCCAGGCTATCCAGATGCGTCGGTTGGTTTTATTAATCGAAATCCAGTTGCGTCCAAAAATGAGACCTGCCCCGACAGCGGTAAATACCAAACCCATAAACAGCATCAAGATCCAGCTCCACCAGGGAATATCTTTGGCATTGGAGACCGGGATAATCTGCAAACTCATCAGCATAATAAACAAACCAGCCAGGAAGAAAGGCGCGCCGAAACATCCGATGCAGCCGCCACCCTTCTTCATTTCAAGCTTGTCTGGCGCAGTTTGTAGAAATTGCGCTTCATACGTTTTTTTCATCCAGATAATTTCATCCTCTGTAATTTTGAACAGAGCCTACTTTATCCGGTCATGGCTACCTGTCAAATAAAATGCTATTGTTGCTCGATTTCTTTCATAAAATCATCCAGCCAGCGCGCTTCACCTTCCAACAGGTAAATCGGACGGCGCGATATGCTGAGAGGGTAAATGGAGCATTTGGGATCCAGCAGGAAGGTTTCCAAATCCCGGTATTCAGCGATTTTCTTCATAATGTTACGGCGGTAGTCACGCAACATGGCGAGACGCATGTCTTTTTCAAAGACGTCCAGATTATAAAATGCAATATCTGCCTGCCAGCGAATATGCTCAGGCTCAAGCAGAATTTCCGCCAACTTTTCCCGAAAAGCAGTTTCACCTTGCTCGGTGATGGTGTAAATTTTACGGGCGCGGTTTTCTTCCGTAAGCTCCGTTTCGCAGGAAACATATTCTGCTTCTTCCAGTTTGCGTAAGAGTTTGTAAATAGCAGACATAGACAGCTCAGTCCAAAATCTCATATCTCTGAACTGCACATCTTTTTCAATCTGGTAGGGATGCTTGGGACCTTCAGTCAAAAGTCCCAGTAATGCGGCTTCAGCGGATGTGATACTCATGGTTTACCTCCAGGTTTTTCGTTAACAACGTTGTTATGGGAACATATTGTATCAATACAATATTGTTGTCAAGATATTTCTCGCTTTCTACATGAAAATATTTCTGTAATGTTTCTGTGATAATTTCGGTCAGACAGACGGGGGCGTCTATCCTACGCAAGTAGGTCATGCGCCCTCGCTTGACCAAAAAGCTCAACTGTTGCATATAGAGAGCTTTTCCGTAATACTTGGAGCGCTGGATTTATCCGGCAGGAACCACCAGATTTATTTGGTTTTTATTTACAATACCGTTTAAGCAGGATCGGCATCCTGCTCTACAGCCTAAAACCGTTTATGCAGAGGCTTTGCACAACGTGTTTAGTTCTGCCTTCAGGCAAGTTTTTGCAGTGAAAAAGCGTTACAGTGAAACGGTGTTTGTAGTCATAATTTCAAGCAGTCCTTTCAAGTTGGAAAGCGAGTTTACACAATATAGACCTGCATAAATGCAGAACTACACCTTGCCCGCATGCGACACTCGATTACCCTCAAAACAAAACCGCATAAATACGGTACTACATACTTCTCAGAACTCAGTGTTTATATAAACAAAACCGCATAAATGCGGTACTACATACTTTCCGGAACTCAGTGTTTATATAAACAAAACCGCATAAATGCGGTACTACATACTTCTCAGAACTCAGTGTTTATATGAACAAATCCGTTAAAAGGCGGAATATAAAGAGACACCGTTAAATGCAAATAGGGACACATGGACATTTCATAGATAACGCTTTAAGTGGTGGAGAGATAGATAAGATATGTTTTAGATATTTGCAGATGGTCATTTGGACTGTTTTGGCA
>Ga0247841_10002403_pt1 | contig 37604 bp, 42 predicted proteins | sample LaCruzMarch2015__2_FD_192410 | JGI IMG/M metagenome (GOLD analysis project Ga0247841, IMG submission 192410) | Freshwater microbial communities from meromictic Lake La Cruz, Castile-La Mancha, Spain - LaCruzMarch2015_18m | ecosystem: Environmental > Aquatic > Freshwater > Lake | place: Spain... | reverse complement strand
TGAACTCCAGTGCTACGCAAGCAACATGGCGTGCCACCACCGAAGGGGAAACAACTGGCGTGTTTGATCCCGAATTTGTTTCCGTCGATCCAGGCGAGTCGTTTCCAGAGCCTCATCTGATCTTCGTGATTCACAGCATCAGGGCGGAGTTCCTTTGCTCGTCCAGTATGCAGAAAGTTTTTTAACACCACAAAAATGTTGTTCTCCCTAGCATACTGATGGAGACGTGGAATCTCGGTGTAGTTACCCTGTGTGATGATGGTATCGAAACCGAGTCGCGTAGGCACTTCATCTGCGAAGCCGAGCTCCTGACACAATGCAATCGCTTGGTTGCGACGACCAAAGTACTCCGAGCGAATTGGTTGATTACCCGCCACAAGAGCATTCTGGTATTTTTCATTCCACAGCGAATTGACTTTGATCACCACCGTGGCATCAAGGTCGTAAAGACGTTGGACGAAAGCCTGATCAGTCAGTCGGAAAGAGGCTTCCGAAAAGACGATTGGGATCATCCCCACGCGGGCCACACACTCTACAAGCTTCCAGAAGTTCGGATCCAGTGTTGGCTCACCTGCGCCGATGAAGTTCATACTCTTGGATCCAAGCGCGGCTGCTTCGTGAATAATTTCCAAGCGTCGCTCCAAGTGGAGCTCTGTCGCCAGCCGCTGCTTGTGAGCGTCTGCGCTAGATTCGCGCTCGGTGTAGCAGTAGTCACAGTTCCAGGGGCAGAAGTTTGTCATGCCTTCAAACGTAGGGTTGAGCATTTTTCCCGCGTTGATGGCCTCAGCCAACTCTCGCCGCGAGAAACTCCACCCATGCATAACATAACCACGTGCGAGCAGGTCAAACTCCCTGGGCAGATCGTCGATCGTGATCATGGTGTCAGTCCTCTCCAGTCCGGCGGTTTCCAACCAAGCCGCATCACCTCGTCCTTGAGGTTGAGGCTGGTGCCAATTTCGGCCAAAGCGGCCTTGATTTCCTCGAGTGTTTTGGCACCGCAGTTTTTTTGTCTCAACATATCTCGGTCGGTCATCATTACCAGTTGGCCAACATAGGTGAACCCCAATTTAGCGAGGCAATTCTGAGCGCGAGCGCTATAGACTTGGAGGATTGTGATTTTTTTGTCAAAAACTGTGTTCGTCCTAGCCAAAGCAACGCGGATCTCTTTGAGCGTTGTTCGGCCACAGTTATGCCAATTCAATATCTCGTTATCGTTCAGTTTCATCAACTGGCTAATAAAGACGATCCCCGCCTTCGAGAGACAGTGGTTCGCACGTACAGAGAGGCCGAGAGTGTGAACGCTTCTGTCAGAATCTTGAGGTACGAATACTTTTACTACTTCCGCTCCGCGGTTCCATAGAAATCTTTCAAAATCCTCCTCGGAAATTGTGCCACGATTGTTCATGTTCAAGAGCCGCGCGATCTGGTTTGCTGTGATGGTGATCATCCCTTCCTCCTCGTCCGTTGTAAAAGATCAGCCACGCTACCCAGTGTGGAACTAATAATAATGCCTTGAATTTACAACTTTATCAATACAAACACCGACAATATACGTAAATATTGACAAATCTTGGCTAATTTTATACAATATTATTGTCGACATAATTTCCACAACATATGCAATATACACAGGTATTAGAAAACTTAGGATTTTCTCCCAAAGAAATTTATATTTACACAGCTCTATTAGAATTAGAGACTGCTACAGCCACAGACCTAGCCAAAAAAACTGAAATTAATCGTACCAGTTGTTATGATATTTTGTATGCCTTAATTAAACGCGGACTGGTTAGTAAAATTGTTAAAAAAAAGAAAATTTATTTTCATATTACTGACCCGCGCAAATTACTAAATTATTTGGATAGAGAAAAAGAAGAAGCTTATAATAAAATTGAAAAAAATAAAAAACAGATTAATGAAATCATGCCCGAACTATTGTCATTATTTAATCCCAATCCGACTAAACCAAGAATACAATTTTATGAAGGTGAAAAAGGTATGCGGGAGGCTTATGAAGATACTCTGACCGCTGACAAAGTTTATTATGCTTATGCCAATTTTGAAACCATGTACCAGGGTTTACCCAATTTTTTCCCAAATTACTATGAACGACGAATTAAAGCTAAAATTCTTGGTAAAGGAATTTTTCCAAAAAATAAAACCACTCTTAATCAATTAAAAAATAATCAAGAAGAATTGCGAGAATCAATTGTTTTGGGAGATGAAAGTTTAACTTATTCACCAGAAGTAATTATTTATAATAATAAAGTTTTAATTGCTTCCTGGAAAGAAAAAATTGCCATTATTATTGAATCAAAGGAATTGGCCGATTTACAAAAAATAATTTTTCAACAACTCTGGGTCTCTTTACAAAAAGATCCAAAAAATATTGTGTCATTGTTAAATAAATACTAATTAAAAAACGAACAAGGACACCGCTACCCGTGGTGTCCCTTTTTCTTCTCCCTTGCCGTAGCTACAGCGCAACCTTTTGCGTCGATTGCTAAGGAGTTGCCTTAGAGATTGCTTCGCCACGTAAAAATGCTTTGACTTGCGTGTCTCGCAAATCGGTTGGAGTAGCCTTACGTTCATCCGCCATTTTTGCTATAATCTCTATATATGTCTAAACAAAGGAAAAAATTCGTAATCGTCGATGGTAATGCATTGCTCCATCGCGCCTGGCACGCCCTGCCACCAATGACCACCAAAGATGGTCGCTTGGTTCATGCTGTTTACGGATTTCTAACAACATTATTTAAAGCTTTGACTGAATTTAAACCAGAATATTTGGCCGTGACTTTTGATCGCAAAGAAAAAACTTTTCGTCACGAACTTTCGGTTGATTATAAAGCGACGCGCGTTAAACAACCCGATGAATTGTATGATCAAATCCCAATTTTGAAACAAGTTTTAGAAGCTATGAATGTCCCGATTTTTGAAAAAGCTGGTTTTGAAGCTGATGATGTTATTGGAACTTTGTGCCACGAAAAAAGTGTTGATAATGATGAGGTTCTTTCAATTATTGTCACTGGAGATAAAGATGCTTTGCAGCTTGTTGACGACAACACGCAGGTTTTTACTTTACGCAAAGGTATGAACGATACAATTGTTTACGATGTTAAAGCAGTTAAAGAAAAATATGAGGGAGTAGGTCCAGAGCAACTCGTCGAGTACAAAGGTTTGCGTGGTGACCCGTCCGATAATATCCCCGGAGTTCCCGGAGTTGGCGAAAAAACAGCGCTGGGGCTTGTTAAAGAGTTTGGCACCATGGAAGAAATGTACAAAAAAGTTAAAGTTGGAGTTTTTAAAAATATAAAAGTGACTGAGCGCTTGTATCAATTGCTTATTGATAACAAAGAGCAGGCTTACCAAAGTCGCGTGCTCTCGACGATAGTGCGCGACGTGCCGATTGATTTCACTTTAGAAAAATGCGCTTTGCAATCTTATAACAAAGAAGATGTTTATGCTCTTTTCCAGGAATTAGAATTTAAAAGTTTATTAAATCGCTTGCCAGTTCTTGGTGGGAAAACAGAAATTGAAACAGAAGCGCGAACTGAAAGACAATCCAATCACGTTTACACATTGGTTCAAACTGAAGTTGAGTTTGAAAAGTTTTTGAAAAAATTAAAACTACAAAAGTTTTTTGTTTTTGATACTGAAACTGACGGACTTGATGTGATCCTCGCCAAACTTCTTGGCATTAGTTTTTGTTGGGAGGAAGGCGTGGCGTATTATGTAGAAGCCAAGCCTGAGTTCCTCGAGAAGTTAAAATCAATCTTTGCAGATCCTCAAATTAAGAAGGCCGGTCAAAACATGAAGTTCGATGTCAAGGCGCTTAGATGCAATGGACTGGAAGTCGAAGGCATTTGGTTTGATACCATGATAGCTTCATATCTTTTAAATCCTGGAACTCGTGCCCACAATCTCGATGATATGGTTTTTCGCGAACTGGGTTATCAAATGACTAAAATTACAGAACTTATTGGTAAGGGCAAGGGACAAACGACGCTCGCGTTTGTCGACAAAAATAAAGTCTCGGATTATTCTTGCGAAGATGCTGATTATACTTTTCGTTTGATTAAACCTTTGCAAAAAGAATTGAAGGAAAACGAATTGGAAAAACTATTTAATGAAATCGAGATGCCTCTTATCGAGGTTCTGGTTGAAATGGAATTGACTGGAATTAAAATCGACGAAGAGCAACTAAGTGTTTTATCAAAAGAATTAAGCAAACAATTAAAAGCTTTAACCAAAAAGATTTATAAATTGGCTGGTGAAGAATTTAATATTAGTTCACCATTACAACTTAAAGAAATTTTATTTGAAAAGTTAAATATCAGTCGCGAAGGCATCGGTAAAACTAAGACAGGAATATCAACGGCGGCCGTTGAACTCGAGAAACTGCATGATCAACATGAAATCGTGCCTCTTATTGAAGATTATCGTGAACTTTCTAAATTACAATCCACTTACGTCGATGCTTTACCGAAATTGATCAACCCAAAAACCGGACGTGTGCATACAGAGTTTAATCAAACAGTTACTGCGACAGGTCGTTTGTCATCATCTAATCCAAATTTACAAAATATTCCGATTAGAACAGGTTGGGGCAAGGCAATACGCAAAGCGTTTGTGGCGGATAGAGGTCAACGCATAGTTTCGGCTGACTATTCTCAAGTTGAATTGCGGGTGATTGCTTGTCTCGCCAAAGACAAGAACATGATGGATGTGTTTAAACGCGGAGAAGATATTCATACCACCACAGCAGCTAAAATTTTTGAAGTGCCAGTAGAAAAGGTTGATAAAGAAATGCGTTCGGCGGCGAAAGAAGTGAATTTTGGTGTTTTGTACGGCATGGGTGCCTATGGTTTGGCTTGGCGCAAAAAGATTTCGCGAGAACGCGCACGTGAATTTATTGAAAAGTATTTTGAAACCTATAAAGATGTTAAAATCTATTTAGATAAAATAAAAGAGGAAGCGCGCGATCTTGGTTATGTCCAAACTTTATTTGGTCGTCGCAGATATTTACCAGAAATAAATTCCGGTGTTGCCCAGGTTAGATTATCTGCCGAGCGTATGGCGATCAACATGCCGATCCAGGGGACAGCAGCTGACCTTATGAAAATCGCGATGATCGAAGTTTATAAAATAATAAAAGATATCAACCAGAAATCAGCTAATCATTTAATCAAAGTAAAGATGATGCTACAAGTGCACGATGAACTTGTTTTTGAGGTCCCGATGGAGATGGTTGATCAAGTGGCGAAAATTATTGACGAAAAAATGGAGAAAATTCATAAATTAGAAGTGCCAATTAAAGTGGAAACCGAGGCGGGGAAGAATTGGCAGGAGATGGAAGCGTTATATTAAATCTTAACGTCATTGCGAGTCCGCTCTGGGCAGGACGAAGCAAACTCCCATACGTAATATTTTCTAAATATATTTTGAGGTGGGAGATTGCTTCACCCCTGTTTCACGGGTTCGCAATGACGTTTCGCGCCTGCCTGCCGGCAGGCAGGCAATGGTAAAAAATACGGAGCCAAGCAGAATGCTGCTGGCTCCGGTTGCGTTCTTACGGACGATTGACGGCGGGCGGGTCGAACTCTTCCACGCGGAAGAAGGATAGGCTGACCCCGGTGAAGCTCTGGCTCGAAGCCTGGATTCCTTCGGGGCTCTTGTCGAACGTGATGGCGTGCTTCTCGTCGGTGGGCAGTCCCATGATACCGGCGATGCGCGTCGCGTCGTGGCGGTAGCCGTAGGTCATGAACTCGAAGCCCATGGCCCGGGCGATCTTGACCTCGTCGATCAGCTTGGCCGGAAAGAACTTGCGGTCGGAGTCGGTGTCGTCGCCATCCGTGAAGATGCCGAAGACAACCTGCAGGTCACGCCGCTGTTCGTCCGAGATCTCGCGGTAGATGCTCGTGAAGGTGCGGATCAGCCTCCAGAGCGGCATCCACAGGAGCGTGTTGTCCGCGGTCGTGAAGTTGCTGATGGGGCTGACGTTCTCGGCACGTGCGAAGGGCACGAGCAGGGAGAAGTCGCTCTGGATCTTGACGACCATGACGGCGTGCTTGACGCCCGGCTGCGGGGTCTTGAGGTTCTCGAGGAAGCTGTTCAGTCCGTCGCGCAGGGGGGTCTCGTAACCATGGAGCGAGGAACTCCCGTCCATGAGTACGAGGTTGATGACCTTCTTGCCCGGTTGGGACATGAAGGCGGCGACGGCGCCGAGGAAGCTCGACTCGGCTTGGCTCTGGGCGAAGCGGACTCGTGCCGTGGGGTGTCTGGGGGGCGGAGCCATGATGCACCTCTCTGCAGTTTTTCTGTCTTCCCGCTTTTGGCGGTGAAGGTTATAGATTAACAATTAGAGGGGGAGTTGTCAATCTCAACGTCATTGCGAGTCCGCTCTGGGCAGGACGAAGCAAACTCCCATACGCAATATTTTCTAAATATATTTTAGAGGTGGGAGATTGCTTCACCTCTGTTTCACGGGTTCGCAATGACGCTTCGCGCAAGGGGAAAAAAACCGGAGCCAAGCAATGATGCTGGCTCCGAGTTGCTTACGAGGGTTTCCTCAACGCCATGACGATCTTGAGCATACTGGGACGGTCGCACTTGGCGAGGCCAGCGGCGAAGAACTCACGGCAGAGGAACGCGTTCAGCGGATGCAAGTACTCGTCCTCTCTGCCTTGGAGCAGTCGTTGGACCTGAGCCAACATGACGAGCTGCAGTTTGTTCGGGTGTTGATCCGCCGCATTCTTGGGGAAGCTTTCGAGAGCACTCGCCAGTTCTTGGCGGAGTTCGTCCGCGACGTCATGTCCGTAGCCGTCGCGGAACGGATAGGACAGGTACTTCCACATGGTTTCTTGCGTGGCGACGATGAGGGCGTCACCTTCATCTTTGTGCTTGTTGGCGAGATGAGCTCGTGGCATCCAGTAGGTCAGGAAGTGCACGGCGCGGAGTAAGCCGATGAGGCTGTAGAAGACGCGTTCGCAGAGGTTTCTCCGCCATTCGTCGCCATGAGGGTAGTCTTCATCGATCCGCTTCAAGTAGTCGCGCAGGTGAGCGACGCGGTTGGCGTAGAAGCCACCGGCGCTGAGGATGTACAGTTCCACGGCAAAGGCGAGGTCTTCGGTTTCGGCTTCACGAAGGTGGTGCAGGATGTCAGCGAAGGAACTGGTGCCCTTGCCCCACTCTTTGCGGATACGGTCGAGGATGTCGGTGCGGTTGTCGAGCGTTGTTCTGAGCGCCGGTTCCGTGTTGAAGGGCAGTGCCAGGTATTCCCCGGAGCGTTTCACGAACTGCAGGAAGATGTCTGGATCAATGTGTTCGACGTGCATCTTTTCCTCACGTGACTGTTACCGTTTTCGCGGTTGCTTATAGTTTATGGTGGGGGCGGGAGGAAGTCAAGAACAGGAGTAACCAGAAACCTGGTACTACAAACTGCCTTTGGGTGTCAGGCAAGCAAGCAAACAAGTGTTTTTTTATTTCCTAAGCTAATCATAGTAATCATCTCGTAATCAGGGTAATCATATTAAAACAACAAATAAACAACTAAACAATTAAACAAGAAGTTATTTACCATTTCCCAAACTAATCATAGTAATCACCTCGTAATCAAGGTAATCATGGTAAACCAGAGTAAAAAAAAGCGGCGCTTGCTCACGAGAGCAAGCGCCGGAAGTCACTTAGCTGGACTTGGGGATGTACTGGTTCAGCCATCCCGAGAGGGCGAAGACGAGTAGTGCTGCGAGCCCCGCGAAGGCGAACAGGCCGAGGAACAACGCCTCATGCGAGATCGTCTCCCATAGACCCGAGGCCAGTCCCGCGAGCCGCATGCCGATGGAGCTGGCGATGATGAACCAGCCACCCATCATGACTGCGGTGAAGCGCTTCGGCGACATCTGACGCACCAGGGCGAGGCCGGTCGGTGAAACGAAGACCTCGGCGGCTGTGCTGAAGAAGTAGGCGAAGACGAGCCACCAGGCCGTCACCTTGACCATCGAACCGTTGGTGTAGGAGGCCTTCACGGCTGCGTACATGACGAGCATCGAGAAGGCCGCGATTAGCAGGCCGATCCCGAGTTGAACCGGAGTCGAGGGTTCCTTTTTCCTCCTGCGAAGGAATGCCATCAGGAATTCGAGCAGCGGGATGATGGTGACCACGAAGAACGGGTTGAGGCTCTGGAAGAGCTCGGCCGACACCAGCTTCACTTTTTGCCCCTCTTGCGGAGTGGCCGTGATCATGCTGGGGATGTCAGCTTTCGTTTCCGTAGCGTTGAAGTAGGGCGAGCTGGAGTCGACTTCGTCGGCGAACTGGAAGGTGTCGAGGGTCCAGTTGATGACCGGCGTGTCGATTTGGCGCTCGGTGTTTTCTTCGGCCCAGAAGGTCAATGCCGTCGAGCTCATCCCGTAGATGGTGAAGAACGGCATGATGGCGATAAAGAGGACGAGTAATGCGCCCATCGGACCGCGTTCTTCTACTTTGGCCGTAGCCCAAAGTCGGTAGTAGAACACGATGATGGGGATGCAAGCCAGCAGGTAAGCCCAGGTCATCCCTCCGATCCAGTACCCGAAAGCGGCCAGGAGAGCCAAAGGTGGCAGTACCCACTTGCCGAGGTACGCGAAGCCCACTTCATTGGGATCACGCTTTGCGCGCATCTGCTCGAAGATCTGCTCGTCGATCGGGCCGAGGCGCTTGTAGATGAGCAGGATCATCAGAACCGCGATGGTCATGCCTACGCCCGCACCAGCGAACGCCGTGCCCCAGGTGTAGTTGTGGCGAAGGTATGCGGCCACGAAGTTGCACGTCAGACCGGCGATGTTGATCCCCATGTAGAAGATGTTGAAGGCACTTTTGACGAGCTTGCTGTCATCGGAGTAGAACTTCCCGAGCAAGGCCGAGATGTTCGGCTTGAAGAGTCCGTTGCCGAGAGCAATCACGCCGAGGCCCGAGTAGAACAGAACCTTGCTCTCGGTGAAAGCGAGCATGAAGTAGCCCGCAGCCAGCGTGAACGCGCCGATCAGGATGGTTTTGCGCAAGCCCAGTACTCGTTCGGCGAGCATGGCGCCGAGGAAGGGGGTCATGTAGACCAGCGCGATGAAGGTGCCGACGATGCTGCCGACGCTCTTCTTGTCCAGACCGTAGCCGCCCTTGGCCGTGTCCATGAGGAACAGGGCCAGGATGCCGAGCATGGTGTAGAAGCCGAAGCGTTCCCAGTGCTCGATGCCGAAGAGCCACTTCAAGGACCATGGATGCCGTTCTCGCTCTGCCATTCCACACCTCCCCAAGTTATCACTCAACGAACACTTTGCCACACACATGGCAAATTATATAAGCTTACTGCATCTAATTTTTTCGTCAAGTGAATGTCAAGTTGTCATTTAACTAATTTCTTTGTAAGATAGGTCTATGGCTGAAAATCAAAAACAATTATTCCTGTGGTTCGGCGCCAATGATTACGAAATTTTCGAACAAGTTAAACGCTGGTCCGAGGTTTTTAGTAAAAAATATTCCGGTTTAAACATTGTTAAGTTTGATTACAAAGAAAAAGGTAATAAAGATGAATTACTCAAAGACATTAAAAATGCTTTGCAAGTTAATTCTCTCTTTGGGAATAATAAATTAGTCATCTTGCGAAATTTTTTGGACATTAAAATCAATAAAGACCTTCAGGAATTACTCATGAGTTCAATCGATAAATTAGCGGATGGTTTTTTTGCGATTTTTATTGAAGATGATAAGCCAGATGCCCGTGGAAAACTATTTAAAGCCATTAATGATTTAGCCAAAAAGAAAATTGCGGAAGTTAAAGAATATTTATTGCCTCGTAATCAAGATTTAATTGCTTGGGTTAAAAAAGCTGCGGAAAAAGAAGGCGCTTTGTTTAATCCAAAAGCCTTAGAACTTTTAATCGCCATGGTTGGTAATGATTTATGGCAATTAGATGCTGAGATTAAGAAACTGGCAAATTATAAAAAAAACCAAGAGATAACAGCCGCTGATGTCGACTTGTTAATCAAGGGGAAATTCAACGACGACATTTTTCAACTCATGGATGCTATCGGGACAAAGAATAGAGTTAAGGCTTTGAAACTTTTTCAAGATCAAATAGATAGTGGCGCCAATGATGTTTATTTATTGACTATGTTGGAGCGCCAATTCAGAATTAATTTGCAGATTAAAGAATCTTTGAGTAACGGAAATCTTTCAGCCAATGAACTCGCAAGCGAGCTTCACATGCATCCGTTCGTTGTCCAAAAAACCATGCAACAATGCGGCAAGTTTTCTTTAGCCGAATTAAAAGAAATTTATAATAAACTTTTAGACTTTGAAATAAAATTAAAAACAACCAAAATTAATTTTGAGTTGATGTTTGATTTGATGATTGTTGGGTTGAAATAAAAAATGTACGGTACAACGCATTCGCGTTGTAGGGAACAAAAATTTTTGTTCCCTACCGTCCTGATGGACGATTCCGTACATTTTTTTATTTGACCTGAGTCTTGTTAAATTGCTTCATGATACGAGATTTCTTGCGGCTAGCTGTATTCTTTTTAAGAATCTTCTTTTGAGCAGCCTTATCGATTTGCTTTAAAGCCTTTTGTAAGTCTTCGAGCTTCATTTCTTTAGCTACGATGGCTTGTCGGGTCTTTTTAATAGTAGTCTTTAAAGTCGCTTTAATAACATGATTTTTCTCAGCGCGTTTCTTACTTTGGCGTAAAGCCTTGTAAGCTTGTCTTTTTGTTGGCATATTCTTGTGAAAATATAAGAGTTAATTGTTTTGTCGATTTATCGTGAAGTCAGAAGTAGGCTGTACTTCACGGGTAATAATATCCATTTTTAGCCAATAAGTCAAGGCTTAGTCAATTTTAGGCTTTTCTATTTCTAACGTCTCAATTTGCCCACCCTGGCCGGAAACACTGAGAACGTCTTTATCAATCTTTTTGAACTCTTTATAGGCCGAGTTGTACATGTTTACGGTTGTGCCTAAATTATTGCCAACTTTCTTCATATAATCATCGTAAACTAGTAGATGTTGTTGCAGTTTTTGAACGTTCTTAATAATTTCCTTGGTCTGTTCTTCAATCTGCATTTTACGTAAACCATGGATCACTGTTTGCAAATAAGCGTAGAAGGAAGTTGGTGAAACGATAATGACCTTCTTGTCATTGAAAGCATATTCAATCAAATCACGCGTATTGACTTTGACAGCACCGACTTGGTTAATGAGTAAATCATAGTAGATACCTTCGGATGGAATGAACATAAATGCGAAGTCAGTGGTGCCTTCACTGGGGCGAATATATTTGGAAGTTTCATCAATTCTGTTTCTCAAATCTTGTTTAAAGATTTTTTCTAATTGTTCATGACGAGTTGGATCTTTTTCAGCTAGTATTTTATTGTAATTCTCGAGAGAAAATTTGGAATCAATTGGAATTATTGAATCTTTGACTTTGATAATGGCATCTACGATTTCGCCATCAGCGAATTTGTATTGCATCTGATATTGCCCTGGAGCAAAAACATTTTTTAACAGTGTTTCTAAAAAATATTCACCCAAAATGCCACGTTGCTTTGGATTTTTTAAAATATTTTCTAGACTTTGAAGTTGTTCAGCAAAACCCATGACTTGTTTATTGGTTTCGTCGAGTTTGGTTAAGCGCTCAGTCACATCTCGGACTATTTGCGTACTTTGAGAAAATTGAGTTTGTAAGGTTTTTTGCATGTCGCCCTGTTGGGTGTTTAGTGTTAGGCGGAGTTCCTTCATTTGCTCTTGCATCAAAAGCATTGATTCTGGATTTTGTTTTTCTTTTCTGAATAATAACAAATAAAGAATAACGGCAAAGCCAGCGACTATTAAGATTGTTTGGAGGGTGCTCATATAATATAGTTAGGAATTAATCAATAAAGCAAAGAAGCAAGAAAACAATAAAGTAAAAGCTAAACATTCAACAATTTGAACAAGCGTAGCGATATAACAATTAGAACAATTATCTCCATTTTACATTAATATCGATAAAAACGAAAATCTAGGTTGGACGCACGGGATATTTGTGCTATAATTACACTATTAAAACAATATTTTATGCCTAAAGCAAAATCATTTAATGAAGCCACTAAAGATTGGCGCCTACTCTTGGCGGCCGATATTGTGGTTTTCGGGTTCATCGAAAATAAATTAAAAGTCCTCTTAGTTCGACGCAAGTTTGAACCAGGCGTAGGGCAGTGGGCCATCCCTGGTGGTTTTGTGCGTGAAGATGAAAGTTTAGAAGCTGCTGCTTTACGTGAATTACACGAAGAAACTGGTTTGAGTCAAAGCGCGTATTTGGAACAACTATATACTTTTGGTGATGTTAAGCGTGATCCTCGCGGTCGTGTCATCTCTGTGGCTTATATTCATTTGGTAAATAATCCGGAAAAAATAAAATTAAATGCGAGCGATGATGCTGCCGAAGCCAAGTGGTTCGACATCAATAGTTTGCCAACCTTGTCGTTTGGTAAAGCGCATCGAGATATTTTAGAATATGCTTGGCAGAGATTAAAATGGAAATTTGAGTATAGTAATGTGGCACTTTCTATGCTTCCAGATAAATTTACATTAAGTGATTTACAAAAAGTTTACGAAGCGGTTTATCATAAAAAAATTGATAAGCGCAATTTTCGTAAAAAGATCTTGGCGATCGATTTTGTTGAGCCAGTGGATCAAGTTAAACAGGAGATGGGTAGACCCGCACAACTTTATAAAGCGACTACAACTAAACTCAAGATTTATAATCATGTGATTTAGCAATATAGTATGAATGAAATTTTTCAGAAGACAAATGTTCCAGCGATTGGCGAACAGAGAAAAAAAGAGATGATTGCTGAAATCGCTGCGGCTCGACCTCAGGCTGTTTTAAATCCTGGAAATCCGACTGAGGGTATTCCTGATATATTAACTATATCATTGCCTTATGAATGTTATATCGATGGGTTGGTTAATAGAGAGAGTAAAGCCGCCAAAATAAATTATTTCCAAACAGATACCAGAGTTGCAGACTTTCGTGGTGCAGGTATCGGCAGTAGATTGATGCGGACTTTCGCTGCTGAAGCCAAGGCTTTAGGTGCAGAACGAATTGAAGGAGGAAGTTTAATCTCTCTGGCAGCCTTGAAGACTAGAGTAAAAGTTTTTGGAAAAGAAAATGTATTCTTTTTCTTGCATGATATGAAGGGTGTTTACCCTATTAGTTTTGAAGAAGCAGAAGAAAAGATTAAATTTAATGAAGGGGCGAGAGCTTCCAGGGAACAGGTAGAAGCTAGGTGTGATTTGTCCAGGGTTGATACTTCTGGTTGGGAAAGACCAGTTTACTAAAGTGAGGACTTGAAATCATGTAATTTAAATTAAAACTGTTAAGACGTCTCTGCTGAGGGGACGTCTTTTTTGTTTTGCTTAATCATGAAAATCCTGGTAATTGTTTTTGTCTTAATTTAGCTATTAAATCATAGCAATCATGTGTTTAATCATGAGAATCATAGTAAGGGGTTGACATTGTGTAAAAAATACGCTATACTATTTTGTTGGATAGAAGTTACGCAAACAACCTGAACTGAGAGGCTATCATGGAAATCCGCATTAAAGTGGTGGAACAAGACGGTCGGAAAGTGTTCGAGTGTGACGGCGTGCGGTTCAACGATCGGGTCAATGCCCATGCCTTCGGGAACAGCGCAGGCCCAGTGTATTTCTACCGTGCTGGCGAGACCCTTTTCCAGGGTCGCGTTGGAGAGCGGAAGATCTGGCCTGAATCTGATAGGACCACGATCGCTTTCATCGGTTTCACTGATGGGCGACTCACGGAGCTGGACTATCTTGACGATTTTACGGCCGGTGATCTGGAGTTGGGCGACGAGATCGTCATCACGGTCGAAAAGGAAATCGACTTTCTGCGTGGGATCATCGAGCACTTTCTGCGTTTCAGCTGGAACCCGATCAAGAGTCAGCTGTACCACCGCTTCCCGTACCCGGAGAACTGGCGGACGGATCTGGCGGCAGCGCGAGCTGTCTTCGAGAACAAAGTGGTTGCGGTTCGTGCGGCCCTTGCGAGTGGGGAACTGAAGTTCCTCGACTTCAACTGGATGCGGCCGGTTCCGGTGAAAAAGGAAACGACCTACACCATCGAAGTCGTGGATTACTGCGGACTGAAGTACTTCCGCTACAACGGCGTTCTCTTCAACCGGCTGCCTGTGATCGCGCCGTTCTGGCAAGCAACGCAGCATCGCCTCGGTGGCTGCTCGATCGCGGTGTACATCAACACGAGCGAGAACAAGCTCTGTGACATTCACGTCGGCGAAGTCAGTCGTGATCCAATGGTTATGTTCGATGCTTGGGATACGACGGCACGGTTGTTCTGTCCGCGCACTCAAAGTACCTTGGACGCCAAGGACTTCTGTGCGCAGAACAAGCTCGTCGTGACCTCGCCGTTCGAGTTCGACCTGTTGGCGGAACTCGCAGACTGCTTGGACGTGAAGAAGATTCCCGAAGTGGCCGATCTCGTGGCTCTGATTCCGGATCATGACGAGGAGAGAGCGACTTTCCACGATGCGGACTTCAGCTTCGGGGGTGATCTCGCAAGGGCCTTCTCTTTGCGAGTGCGTGACAAGATCATCGAGTTGGTTCTGACCGAGCAGATCACATTGCTCGAGTTCGGACCGAACGACTGAGAACAAAAAGGTTCCTGCGTCAGACGTAGGGGCCTTTTAATTTTCCCTCATTACTTTTTGCAAACAAAAAGTAATCAAAAATTTTCGGGGGTACTGAAACTCATTTCGCCTCAACTAACTAGTTCGATGGTTCTGATTGTGACATTCGAACATCAGTACCCCCGAACCCCCAGGGTGGGGTTTAATACGTGTGGATAAGGTTTTTTGAATCATGGTAATCACGGCTCCAATCATGAAAATCATGACAATTGTTTTGGCTTAATTTAGCTATTAAAATCATAGTAATCATTGCCCCAATCATGAAAATCATAGTAGGGGTTGACATAGTGTACAAAGTACGCTATGATGTAGGTGTAAGATGAAAGTGTCAAAAGAACACTAACTAAATAACTAACCTTAATCTTATGTCTACATTCAAAGTTACTGCTTCTCGAAACTTCGCTAATGGCTCTGTGTATGCGCTCCGAACTGAAGATGATTTCCCAATCGAAACTACTGACACTTTTCTTCCGATGATTACGCGCGATGCGGAAGCAAGAGGAACCAACGAATTAGTGCTAGCCAACTTCGGCTCACGGAAAGATCGTTGGATGATAGGTGTCTCGGTCATGAGTGGTTGTCCTGTACGATGTCCCTTTTGCGCGACTGGTGCTCTGAAGAAATGGCGTAATCTAACGGCCGAAGAAATATTAGCTCAAGTCGACTTCATTGTTGAAAAGAATCAAGACAAGTTTAAACCAACAGATGCGGAAGAATTCAGAATCTTGTTTACCAGAATGAGGGAGCCCGTCATGAATAAAAAAGAAGTTATAAAAGCGATCAAGCTCATTAAAAATAAATATCCGCACGCAACTGTAGCACTTAGTACAGTTGGTCCGAAAATCGGGATGAAGGAGTTTTTTGAAGGGGTTAAGAAAATCGTCAAAGAATACCAAGATGATTTCATCCAGTTCCAGTTCTCAGTTCATTCCACTGACGATAAGCAACGCGATTTTCTGCAACCAGTAAAGAAATATCAGCTAGCTGAAATTAAGGAATTTGCGGATGAGTGGAAAAAGATCTCTAGCCGCAAAGTAACCTTAAATTTCACTCTCTGTGACGACAATGAGTTCGATGCCGAGAAGATAGAAAAATATTTTTCAGCGGACTCGATCTTTATCAAGTTAAGTCCACTTAATGAAAACAATATTTCGACCAAGAATCATTTATCTGGTGTCATAACAGCCAAAAATTTAGCCTAATAAATAACATATATAAGTATGAACCGCGAAAACAAGTTAATGGAGCAGGTTAAAACATTGAAGGCCCATGGTTACAAGTTAGCTCTCGCCATCGCTACTGAAGCTGAAGTTAAAGCAGGTGCAGCTTGCGGACAGTTATCAATCATAACTGAAAACAAGTAATTAAGTTCTTACGTTGTGGATTCAACTCGGTGGGAGCTTGAATCCATACTCGTGGGAGATTATTCCACAACTGTTCGTTACAAGAAGGAGGTGATCATGCACGCGGCAACAGCTAGGCAAGAGTTTCCTCCATTCATGCAGTTCGTTACACCAGACATGGTCGACAACGTGATTCCGTTGTTTGGCCCCTCAACTCACATGGAGGCTATCATGAAAACGAAGCGAGCGTTGGTCCTGGTCGATCTTTGCGGCGCGTTCTTCAAGAAGGGCGGGCTGCCCGTTCCTGGCGCCGAGGACACCATCCCCGGCATCAATCGCCTCATCATGGAAGGAGACGAGAAGGGTCCCTTCGATCTCGTGGTTGCGTCCTACGAAGAACACCGGCCTGGGAATCTCTACCTGGCCTCCACGCACGGCGTGGCTCCTTTCACGGACGTGGTCATAGCCGGCAACCCCAAGAAGGTCTGGCCGGATCATGGCATGACCGGAACGGACGAAGCCAAGTTTTATCCGGGGTTGCGCATCGACTTGGTCGATGCCATCTTCCGCAAGGGCTACGACCTGAACACGCACCCGTACTCGTCCTTCCCTGGAAAGCTGATGTGGAACGGCGTCGAGCTTCCCGTCGACCTGGTGCAGTTCCTCCGGGCTAACGGAATCACCGAGATCGTGGTGGTTGGGCTGGCCTTCGACTACTGCGCGGGTGAGACGGCCCTGGACGGAATCGAGTTCGGCTTCAAGACCTCGATCCTGCGGCAGTACTCGCCGGCCATTGCGGACGAGAGTGCCGGCTTCATGTTCAAGCGCCTGCTCGCGGCTCGGGTCGAGATCGTCAACTGAGCCTTTCGGCGAATTACGTCACACGTAATTCGCCACTCAATAAAGGTTGTGAAGCTTCGCAATCTTTTAGAGGAAATAATATGAATAAATTAATAAAACTAGATTATGGTTCTGGCTATCAACCAAAACCAGGATTCAAAACAGCCGATATCGTCGGACGACCAGACTATTATGTTAAAGATTGTCAGGTGCTAGATTTACCGGATCAAAGTTGCGAACTGGTACGCATGAAAAATGTTTTTCATCATGTGCTCGATGCAGAAAAATTAGATCAAGAGATGAAACGGATTATTAATAAAAAGGGGAAGTTAATGATAGTGGAGCCAGCCGCAGAAAATTATGAATCCAATAAGTTTTGGGATCGGCTGTGGTATAGGGGAATCGTTCCACGGCCCGAAATCGTTTGGAGTGAAGAGTATCGCAACCCCGAAAAATATTTTACAAGCTTTAAATTAATTAATAAGAAGAAAAACAACCCATATGAAATTCTTATCTTTGCGCCACGATATTAAAAAAATGTTAGGTTTAAGAATTGTTTTGACTTATCAATGCAATTATCGTTGTAAGTTTTGTTATCAAAAAAAGAAAACCGGAGCGATTATGCCACTGGCTGAATTTCAGCAACATATGATTGAGATCTCAGGCGAATATACTCCCACTTACATTACTTTAATGGGGGGCGAGATATTCACGATCCCAAATTTTAGTAATTACATTAAAGTTTTAAGACAAATCTGGCCAGCTGTTTCAATTTCTGTAACAACCAATGGCAGCGGGTCGGTAGAGTTCTATAAGAATCTGTTTAATGTCGGTGTTAATAATATTACTTTTTCTTTGTCGACTTTAGATGAAGTTGAATACTGTGATATAGTAAATGTACCAGTTTCTTGTGCTCAGTATCAGGTAAAAATAGTTGAAGTTTCCAAATTTGGTCAGGTTCGAGTGAATGCCTACATCTATCCTAAAAATATTGATTCAATTTACCAGTTTTGCAAAAAAAACAATTTAAAGTTAACCTTTTGTGAAGAGCTTAAAGAAGATAATCAATGTGTTTTTGCCGATTTAGAAAAAGCGCATCAATTCACTGTGTCACACAAGAGTAAGTTTGAAATTATTTACACGGACACTGACGGTTTCGAGTTTTGGAACTATATCCATCAAGATCATTACGATTATAATAATGTGGTTATGTTGCCAGATGGAACCTTCAGTGATGACTTTGGTGACGTGGTTCAGCAAAAAGGAGATCGTTTGGTAGCAAGCGTCAAAATAGAAGAGTTCGTCGCATTAAAGAAATAATATGAATTCCATAAATAAACAACCTAAAAGAGTAGTCTTTGGTGGTAGTTTTAATCCGCCGGGAATTCATCATCGAGAAATTATTAAAGCATTATCGAAAGTTTTTGATTTGGTGATTGTTCTGCCTTGCGGTTTCCGTCCTGACAAAGACAGTCATAAACAAATTAATGATGAGCAGCGAAAATTCATGATCGAAAAAACATTTGCTGGTTTAAGCAAAACTGAAATTTCCTTCATGGATATGAAAAAAGGCGAGTACACGCGAACCTATGAATTAGATAAACAATTGCAAAAAGTTTATGGAGACAATCTATGGTATGCAATTGGGACAGATCTTATTCAGGGTGGTAATCGAGGTCAGGCAGAAATTCAAACTTCTTGGTTTCGTGGCTCAGAATTGTGGCAAAATTTAAACTTTGCAGTAGTCACTCGAGGAGATATGCCTGCGAGCCCGGCTGACTTCCCACCCAAAAATGTTTTGATTCAATATGATGGTGTTGGTTCAAGTTCAGAAATTCGCAAGCGAGTGGCTCAAGGCAAATCAATCTCCGATTTAGTAGTTCCAGAAGTAGGTGAGTACATTATTAAAAATAATTTATATAAAAATTGATTATTAGTCATTGGTAATTAGTTATCAGTCGACAAAGACTGGTCACTGGTTACCGGTTACTGGTTACTAACTATTATGTACAAATTAAAACAAGAGAAAATTGAAGAGTTAGTTACTCGCGCGACAGAAAGTTTATATCATTATTGTGTCGAAAGTAATTTGCATTTCTTGGTTACGGGTTCATCAGGTGGATTGGACAGCGCTATTACCTTAGGATTAGCAGAACGAGCATGTAAGTTGGCTGAAGCTGACAATTATAAATTGGTTTCTGTTGGTTTGATTATGCCCTGCCATTCCAAACTAGATGCAGAACGATTAGGACGTGAAGCTATCCAAAAATTTAATGCCAAAGAAATAAAAATTGATTTATCTGATGTTTATGATTTTATCGAAAATAAATATTTAAATCCGATCGAAAGTTCGGTTCTAGCGATTCGTCGCGAAGCTGGTTTGGCGCCGGATGATCAAACCCTTGCTTGGGACCAAAAGATTGCGCACGGAAATATCAAAGCTCGATCTCGTATGATGCTGGGCACTTACAATGTAGCGCGTTTACTTGGTTCAGGTTTAGTTTTGTCGACAGATAATCAATCCGAGTGTTGGATGGCATTTTGGACTCATCATGGCGATGTCGGTGACTTTGGCATGATTCAAGAGTTGTTAAAAGGTTTGGAATTGTTCGACGTTGCGCGATTCTTGGAAGTTCCGGCTGAAATAGTTGCGGCTAAACCAGATGACGGTTTGGCCATTGCGGGCGGGGATGAAGATCAACTTGGCGCGACCTATCCAAACTTAGACACCATCATGATTTCATTAATCCAAAAAGGATTTGATGTTGACGGCAGTCGCGAGCAATTAAAAAACTTGCCAGCGATAGCCGGCTTTGATCAAAAAGTAGTAGAGAGTTTGGCGCGTCGTTGTTTAAATGGTGCGCATAAACGTCGTGGATGTTTAAATCTCAGCCGTAAGGAATTGGGTGTAGAGGATTTTAAAGAGATTACTTTGTAAAAAATAAAAAATATTGGGACAACACGTTTGTGTTGTGGGGAGCCTCGTGTGCGGGGTTCCCTGTTTGTTTTATTAAAAATCATAGTAATCATTTCCGAAAATCATGTTAATCATAGTTTTGCCTTGAATTCCTCATCATTTATGTTAAGGTCTAGATAATAGTCGCTCGTTTTAGCTGTTCACGCACAAGGAGGCACGATCATGGGAAAAAGACTGGACGCGGTGTTCAGGCGCAGACCTCGTGAGTTGGTCGGAATCGACATCGGCACGCACAGTATCAAGCTGGTGTTGTTGCGCCAAGAAAAAGATGGCTGGCATCTAGTTCACGCGAGTTCGGTTCCGTTTCCTCCGGGAGTTATCGTCGATGGCCAGATCATGGATAGGGAACTCCTGACGGCGCACCTGCAAGGTCTCGTGCGCGACGCCAAAGTCGCCGGCGCGAAATGCGCCATTTCAGTTTCCGGTCACGCGACGATCATCAAAAAGATCACTCTGCCTTACATGACCTTGTCGGAACTGCAAGACTCTATCGGCTGGGAAGCCGAGACGTACATTCCTTTCGACATCAAGGAAGTGTATCTCGACGTTCAGATCGTCAGCGGGAACGAAGCCAGCGGCCAGATGGACGTGCTCCTGACCGTGGTCAAAAAAGATCTCGTCAACGATCTGGTGCAAGTCGCCACTGCCGCTGGTCTCAAGGTCGTGATTGCGGACTTAGCTCAACTCTCGGCCATCAATGACCTCATCTTCAACGGGTACACTGCCCCTGGTGAGCTCATCGCTTACGTCGATGTTGGTGCCAACCTGACCAGCCTTGGCGTTTTGAACGGAAACATGTTGGCTTTCTCCCGTGACATTTCGACGGGTAGCGGAACACTGACAGCTGCGCTCCGGCAGAATCTCAACGTCCGTTACGAAGAGGCAGAGCATCTCAAGTTGTTGGCATCTCGCGGAGAGCAAGTACGACCTGAGGTAGTTGAGTTTTCTGCGCGAGTCGCAGATGTGATCGCCACAGAAGTGATGCGGTCTCTGGATTTCTTCACCGCCACTTCCATCAACTCGGACATAAAGCGGGTGGTGGTCATGGGCGGCGGTAGCGCCATGCCGGGGTTGGTCGAGGCCCTCGAACGACGCATAGAGCTTCCCGTCAAAGTCGTGAATTCGTTCGGTAATGTACTTTTAACAGCTAGCCAGATGTTCCACCTGGCTGCCGAAATCCCGAGCTACGCGGTGGCCGTTGGCTTGGCTCTGCGTCACGAAGGTGACTCGGCCATCGACTTCAGCGTGCAGCCGGGGTATCGCGTCAACCTGATGCCGCAAGTTCCAAAGAAGCCGAAGCGGTCGTTCTTGCCCAAGGTGCTTCGAAATGATGTGCAGTTGCACATTTGGGCCAGTCCGATTGCGTTCGCCCTCTACCTCCTCTTCATCCTTATCGCGATTGCCAATCTGGGAGCTGACATCATCGGTTGGTTGGGACCCAAGCCACCTGCGCCCGTGTGCGAAAGCGTCTGCCCCAACTTTACTCCGCTTTCCACGGATACGCCCAAGAAGCCCGAGACGCTTGATCTCGATCGATAGTTGAATTTTCCTCCTCCGTGCCAGGCATGGGGGAGTGTTTTTTTATTCAGACAAGGCCCAAAACGCCTCAAAAATACTCCTAAGCATTTTGACGATATATTCATCTTCAATAAATAAAGCGACGGGAGCTTTTGGTTGCCAAATAATTATCTTATTAGCAAATAAATGAAAGGAGGTTTCAAACGGAGCTATTTTTTTAAGTATACGTGTTTCGCGAAGTTCAGATTGATCTTTAGGTTTCAGAATTTCTGCTTCTTCACTGGGTAATAATAAAGATTTAATTTTAATTCCTTTTTTGATACGCTGTTTGATCCATTCTTTTTCTTCTGCCCAACTTATGAATCCAATAAAGTTTTTGGCAGAGCCAAAAAATTGAGTTTCTGATTTTTCTTCTTCTAGAATATTTCGAAAGAGTTCTAGAAATTTTTCTTTACCAACGATAATCTTCATCTTGGTCGGGGATGAGCCTTGATGATATTGAGCTAGGAGTGTCGGCATCAAACTTATAAGTTTATTACAGTTGTTAACTGTTTCATCTTTTTGTTCTCGATATTTTTCTAAAACTAAACTAGGCGATTCCACGATAAAGTTTCGAGTGAATTTCTTTTCACCAGCAAATTTGGCTAACCCTTTGCTTTCTAATCCTTGAATTAACTTGTAAATGTTCGGTCGGGAAATGCTTAAGTGTTTAGCCAGGTTTGAAATTGTACTTGGTCCCAGTGACAGGGAAATAAGATAGAGATCAACCTCATTCTTAGTTAACCCAAGCGCCTGCAAAGAACTGTATAAAACTTCGTCATGATTAATTTCGCTAGACATAGGGTAAAATTTAATAATCTGTATACTTATTATATACATAATGTATAGTTTTGTCAAATTTTAGCCAATATATATTGACAAAAATGTAAAACTATGCTATAATACACACAAGATTAATAACACAACTACATTATGACAACAGCCAAGAAATTTAACAAAATCGTTATTTTGGACACAGTCATTTTTTACCCAGAACACCGTGAGTTATTAAATTCATTAGCTCATGAGGTGGTAGAATATCCATCAAGCTTGCCGGAAAGTTTAGAGCGTCAGTATGTTGATCAACCGGAATTGTTTAAGAACACCAAATGCTATACTGAACTTGGAGCCAATAACACTCCTTTACAATTATTGATGAATCGCTGCGAGGGAGCTGATGTTATTATCAGTTGTTGGACAAACATTCCTGATGAAATTTTAAAAGCCAATAAGGCTTTGAAGTTAGTTGTTTTCTGGACTCACGAAAAAGAACATCGTATTAATGTTCCTTTAGCTCAAGAACTTGGCATTGAAGTGAAGAACGTTCCTGATTATGGAACTCATGCTGTTAAAGAAGCTGTCTTTGCTGGTTTTTGGAAAATATTAGAAAAGAATTATCAGCCAGATGTTGTCAGCCCACAAAATGAAGCTCACAAAGTAGTTGGATTCTTGTTTGATGCTTACAGAAAGATTGATCAAAATGAAAAGAATACCAGAAAAGGTAAATTCTCACACCATTTTCATAAGCTGGGTCAGGCTAGTTTCGATTTTACTGCTAAAAATCTTGATGAACTTATTCCAGAGAAATTAATTGAAAAGAAAAACGTGGGATTGCTTGGTATTGATAACTCAAGTTTGATGTCTATGTTGCTTGCTTTGGATGTCCGAGTGGAAACAATGGAGAAAGTTGATTTTAATGATGCTGAGTTTTATAAGTTCTTGGTTGAGAATGAATATGTTTTCGTTAATGCTAAGAATTTTGAGGCAAGTGACATCAAACAAATGCAAATGATCAAAAAAGAAAAGTTGGTTGATATCAATACATTAAAAAATATTGAATATTCTTTTAGCGATAAAACGTTTGGTATTGTTGGTATGGGTAGAATCGCGACTGAAGTTGCTAAGATCGCCAAGAAATTAGGCTTTACTGTCATTTACAATTCCAGAACCAGAAAAGTAGAACTAGAAGAAAAGTTAGATATTCTTTATGTTGATCTTGAGACATTGTTAAAACAAAGTGATGTTGTGAGTGTGCATGTTTCAGCACACAAAGCAGAAAACTTACTTGATGCTGATAAAATTGCTTTAATGAAAACTGGTGCTATCTTTATTAACACAGCGGATGGTAATGCCTTGGATCAAATTGCTTTGACTAAGAGAATGGAGAAGGGTGAGATTGTTGCTTACCTTGATGTTTATCCTGGTTTACCACGTAAAGATATTCTTGGTTTGCCGATGATAGATAAAGATGATTGGAAGCTTAAGGATTCTCTAGGTAAAAGTGTTCTTGGTTATCGCGTTGGTTGGAAGACTCAGGAATCGATTAAGGTGAAGACATATAAGACTTTGGGGTACTTGATTAGTTATCTTTTGACCGAGAAATAAATTAAATAAAAAACACGGCAGATGGACTGTCGTGTTTTTTATTGTTATTTAAATGGGGAGATTATTTTCTTGAAACATAGTTTTCAACTTGCTGCACTAACGTGGCGGTTATCGAGGCGCCTTCCACCCGAGCAGTTTCAACTTTATCAGCTAGATCTGAAAAATCATTATTACGTCCTAATCTTTCCCAAATTTCTTCTTTGCTGATGCCGGCCGCATCCAAAGCAATAGTTGTTGGGTTCTCTTGTTGTTTATCAACTTCATTTATTTCTGCTGGTCTAAAGTCCGGACTATATATTTCAGAAACAACGCCATAAATTATTGGTGTTTCTCCAAGTTTCTTGGCGTAGAACTCTGCCAATCTAACTTTTGCTTGTGCTGAATCAGTTTTCATTTTTGATTTGATAGCATCGGGGAGGTCAATTAAAAAAACTTCAATTACATTTTTTCTAATTTCATAGCCATGGTCACGAAAGACTTTGCCAATTAGTCCGCCCTGTCTGATTTCGTCATCAATAGTACACAATTCTTCATTGGATCTATCAAAAGTAAAAAAAGTAATGGCATAGGTTCGCGATATTCCTTGAGCATCGATTAAATGTGCTTCGCGGACTTCATCATCATGTCTTACTACTTCTGAATGCACTGGTCCGTATTTTTCTTCCAGTACATCGGTGTGAAGTTTTTTGGTTAGATTAAAGTGTTCCATATATTTGTTTTATTATATCATAAAATGATTTTTGTTTTATAAAAACCGCCCCACCACATTGATGTGATGGAGCGTTTCGTTATTTGGGAGGCTCTCTCAGGTAGCTGTTCATTAAACGAAGGAAAAGATCGCTGACCATCGCCCTGACCATGGTCGCGTTCGGAGGAGCTTCTATTAAAAGCAGCCTCAGTCCCAAGGTCAAATATTCAATCGCCTCTGGCTCGAGATCAGATTCCTTCAGCACTCCACACAAACTCTGTGCACCAAGCCAGGCATTCGTCACTTCTCCCTTGCTTTCTGAATTGGCAGCAGCATTGAGATACCTTAACGCCACTTCGTAAAATGGTGGTTTCATCATCACTCCATCTCCTTCGTTTTTTGTTTGAGAGGCTCTCTTAACAGAATACGAATGACAAAAATTTTACCGAGGTCTATAATCACGCCGATGATTGTATAGAAGCCAATAACCCGTGGAGCTAGATTCCAGTGGATGCCATTTGCTAAGATTTGGAATCCTGTTTTAGCGCTTTCCTCAGACAGGAACGCTGAAAGGAGGATCCAAGCATAAAGACCTAATCCGCAAAGGATCATCGAAAAAATAGGAATCATTATTAATCCGATGAGTCCGGAGAAGAACAGTCCAGGATCCGGGTCATCCATGCCCTTGAGCGCATAAATGTTTAAGAGGATATACCCGAGCGCCATTGTTCCTGCGAGTATCATCTCCCAGCCAGCACTATTGTTACGAGCTTCGGTGACTTGAAGTGCACCAAAAGTTGATGCAAAGATAATAACGATTGCGATGCTGGCGAGGAAAAGGATCGTAGTGAAGTGTAGATACTTAAGCAGAAAGCGTTTTGTTTTTTCGAGGTCGGATTCATTTTCCATGAGGTCCTCCGTTCGAGTGGGTTGTTTGTTCTCTCGGTTGAGTTTTATTCATTCCGATTTTATCTGACACGAAGCAGAGACTGTCGAGAATTACCCCGAGGGTAAAGTAGAAACCAATAACCCTTAGTGCTAACTCCCAGTGGATTGCTTCAGGCGGGTTATTGAATGTGTATTCAAGGCTGGCTCCAGAAAAGAGAGAAGAAAAAAGAGTTCCACCATAGAAACCGACTACAGAAAAAAACATGGCAAAGATTGAGATACAAAATAGAGCAATAGCTCCATCGTCTTTATCATATGAGAACATCAGAATCAAAAAATTTAGAATAATGTAGACGATACCCATTACCGCAAATAGGTTTTGTTCCCAGGTCTCATAAAGTTGAGGGTTACGAATGCAGTGCAATGCTCCAAACGTTGACGCAAAAATGATGACACAAACAAGAGCGCCCAAGAAAAAGATCGAGGAATAGCGAAAGTAATTAAACAGCTTGTGTCGCATTCCTGTTTCCTTTCAAAGTGATTGTCAACGAACTTGTTTTGACATTATCTTTAATTGGGTCTAATGTATAGATTGTCGTGACAATACCACAACAATATGCAAGTAGATAAAATTTTAGACTTGTTTAATTTAAGAACTTTAGAGAAAAATGTTTTTTGTGTATGTTTAGAATTAGGCGAGTCTGGCGCAACTTTGCTAGCGCAAAGAGCTGGGATTACGCGCACAGCAGTTTATGATGTTTTGGAATGTTTAAAGAAAAAGGGCTTAATCAGAGAATCACAAAAAGGAGGCACGAAAGTTTTTGCTGTTCAAAAACCAGAAGCAATTGAATTGTTAGTTGATGAAAAGCAAAAGGAAGTTTTGGGAGCTAAAGAAGCTCTGACACAATTTAAAGAAGAATATTCTACGTCGCAGAAAGTATCTAAACCACGTTTACAAATATTTGAAGGACAAGAAGAGCTCCGCCAGATGATGAAAGATATGTTATTGTATCGAGATATTACAGCTTATGTTTTGTGGCCAGTAGAAAAAGTTGTTAAATTATTAGGAAGTGATTTCTATCGTGAATTCCATCAAAAAAGAGCAGAGCGAAACATTAAAATTAAAGTGATTTGGCCTCAGGTTCAATCAGTGGCTAAATCAAAATATGATTTTTTAAAAAATGATCTTGAGTTGAAAAGAGAAATTAGAATCGCGCCAAAGAACATTGATTTTTCACTTGGTTATACAGTTTATGCTAACACAGTCAGATTTATTTCTTCTCAAAAAGAAAATTACGGGTTCTTAATTGAGAGCCCAGAAATGGTAGAGATGATGAAAAAACAGTTTGAAGTTATTTGGGAAGCATCAAAAAAAATATAATTGTTATAAAAATAGCCCCACAACTATTTGTAGCTGTGGGGTTTTAGATTACTTGATTCCCAGTTCCTCGATCGTCCTCTCAACGGCTTCAACTTCGCCATTGTGCTTACCCGGATTGTCCGAGATCTTCGCCACATTGACGAGCTTGCCCTTGACCCAGCAGCGCAGGAGCTTGATAACCATGTTGAGTGGCTTCACGCCTACGTCGTTGCTGAACCAGGTGCCGATGCCGAAAGAAACGCGGAACATTTTGCCAAAGGTCTTCAGCATATCTATCACTTTCTCGGCCGAGTCGATGGAGTCGCTGTACACGAGCGACTTGTCGCTGGTCGCAAGAGTGAATCGATCGTACCAAGCCTTGGCTTTTTCCGTGAACCGATACGGATTGCCGCTGTCTTGCCGCAGGCCGCTGAGGCGTTCGGCGATGTTCTTGCCGATATCGCGGAAGAAGACATCCGAGGTGAAGGTGTCGGGCAGTGCAATGGCCAGCCCGCCATCGTATTCTTCGAGCCACGATTCGGTTCCGCGTAGATTCGCCAGTCGAGTTCCGAACATGGCTTGGTGCGCCATGAACCACTCGTGCGCTTGCGTGCCGATTGGCTTCACTCCGTACTTCATGGCGAGGTAGACATTGCTGGTGCCGATGAAACAGCCACCTGCATTCGCAACCATGTACGCCACCACTCGCTCTTGAATTGCGCGCGAGTAGCGACGCCGCGTGCCGAACTCGGCAAATCTTGCGTTGACGGCCACGAGCTTGCTTGTCTTCTCTTTGAGGCTAGTCATGAAGTAAGTTTCGTTTACTTCCTGGCCAGTCATCTTGAAGTACAACTCGCTCACGAGCGCGAGCAACGGGACTTCCCAAAGAATCGTGCGGAACCACGGTCCTTTGATGCGCAGAGAAAGTTCTCCACCACGCTGCGTGACCTTCACGTCTTTGGCTCGGAGTTTGAACGTGCGCAGGAATTCCACGAACTCGGGCCGGAAGAACTGCGTGTGCTCGTTCGTTTTCAGCCAGTTGAACTCTTCGGCCGTCAGTTGAAGCTTTGCGACTTCAGAAATCTGCCAGCGCAGGGCTTCGGCAAAGACCTTGGGGAAGGGCGTCTGGCCGCGGTTGGTGAAGTTGTACTCCACCACGAGGTCGCGGTACTGGCGCCAGGCGCCTTGCATCATCGTGAACTTGTAGAGGTCGTTGTCGAGCAGGGAAGTGATAAGCGGAGTTCGCATGAAAGTTGTCATGATGGTCTCCTTTGGTTTTAAGGTACATTGGTGTCTTTTTGACACTATCTACTACACACCCTTATTATAGTGTAGATTATACACAATGTCAAGGGGTACTGTTAATAAATCAAAATACAGCTAAATTTAGCTGTATTTTGATTGAATAACGAATAATGAATAACGAATAAGGTTGTGCTATTTGTCTTTATTCTTTATTCTTTCTTCGTTATTCTTTGGCTCCCTTGCAGAAATTGTTTGTAAATGTTAAATTTAAATGTTCCTCCTTAGGAACAAGAACAACTGGTTTGGGTGTGATCATGTCGCTTTCCTTGCTCGAACAGGTGACCCTGCCCGCGCCGTCCGGTGACTTCGATGCTTCCAAGGTCTTCGTCCTCGGTCAAAGCATCGGCGCCTTCGAGATCGCCTATCTCGGCGAGCAGTTCAAGGTCTTCCTCGAGAAGGGGTTGTCCGAGGTTCTCGAGCCTCTCGCGACGCGTCCCGTCCTGCTTCAGTACGTCGACTGCATCGATTCCGAGCCCACGGCCGAGATCATCCGAGTCCTGGGTGGTCCGATCGGCGCCGTGCCGCTTCGCTGGCTCGTGGCGGTCATGGCCGACCAGAAGCTCAGCACGAGCCTCTTGAACAAGCTGCTGCTCGAAGGCTCGAAGAACGTCTTCCTGACCCTCGACTTCGATGGCGAGCCCTGCTGGGTGTACGTGTCCCTCAAGGACAACCGTTGGTACATCGGTGGTGGTGTTCCCACGCGAGCCCTCGCCAAGAACGAAGGCCGTCGCTTCTTCGGTCGTCGCTTCAAGTAGTCCTGTCTCTGCTCCTTTCTACCTCGTGGTGGGAAGGAGCTTTTTTGTTGCGAATAGGACTTCAATTGTGAAGTTACGAATTACTTGTTGGTGTGGTTTGTTTAATTGTTTGCTTGATTATTCGTTTAATTGTGTGCTTGATTATTTGTTTAGTTGTTTGCTTGATTATTTGTTTAATTGAGAGGTTTTTCTTGACATCAGCATTGAATATCAGTAACCTATACAAGTTGGCGTTGCTGTTGCTGAGCCGGTCAGGGACCACCTTGTGGATGCGTTTCTCCCCGTGGCGCAAAAGCAAGGTCATTTGGGCTGGGGAATACCAAGATCTGGGCTGCATCCCTCCCCCTCAGCTGATGTGGTACGGCAAAGTACTGGTAGGTATGGTCTCTCCGTCTCCCCCTCGAGGAGGCTAGCTACCAGCTATCGCGTCGCACACACCGTCAAAGGGACTAAGCGTTTCTCCTCCCGACGCGAAAGGTGTTCGGAGTACCTGGATGGGTTTTACTCCTTTCACTCGTCCAGCGAAGAGGGCATCTGGTTGAGTCCCAATTGGGGGACAAACTGAGCAGCAGCAGCAACGCCATCCTTTCGAACGCGCGTCTTGACTCTTCAGGACGCGCCGTTTTTTTATTTACTAATTTAGTGACCAGAAACCAATGATTAGTGACCGGAAGATGTGTCGATATTACTGGTTACAGGTGACGGGTGACTGGTTACTTCTTTTGGTTGACAAAACGTATCAAATAATGTATATTTATAAGTTCAAAAAGAGGAGTACAACCATGAGCAAGTTGCTTGTGATTTTGGGTCTGCTTGCGATTCTGGTTCCGGCTGGAGTGAAAGCCGATCCAGTTTCGGAAGCCACGGTTCGTGCGTTCCAAAAGAACTTGATCCGTCACCATTACCGGAACGACGCGCCGTACAGCTTTCTGCCCCAGGTGCTCGTGTATGCCAATCTGTACAATTTGCGGCATATCCAGGCCAACTGGGAAAGGCTTGAATTGACCTTCCGCCAGAAGTCCTTTCGCGAGTTCAAAGAAGCAGGCCTGGAAATGTTTTTCTGGCTCATGCTTCTCGAGAGTGGCGCAGATCCAAATCGGATCAGTCCGCAAGGCGCCATTGGTCTGTACCAAGTCATGCCTTCAAGCGCCAAGAGCGTTTGCAGCCTCATGCGACCAGACCTGTTTGATCCGCAGAAGAATGCGGAGTGTGCTTTAAAAATCATGCAGCGTTGTCAAAGCCTTCGTGGCTGGCAAGCGCAGGCAATTTGCTACAATGGCAAGCTCGAGTCTTGCCCTTGGCGTGGCTATCAGAATTGTCTGGCGCTCAAGGTCAAGAACGGTAATCGAGGCGTTCTCGAGTCACTGCATTTTCCGGTGAAGTTGTTTCTCTTCCAAAAGGTGGGGGAGACATTCTTCTTGACGGATTTGCAGGAGTTCTTCTCGTTCGAGCGCCTGAATCCGGTTTGCGCAGATGCCAGTTATTAGTTCCTGTTGCCGGTCGTCTCATTGATGACCGGCACAATTTTTTCCATCATTGCAAAACGGATGAGAAGATGATATTATTTTAGCGAAATATTTCAGCTCGTTTGATTTCGGGGTTTACCCAGAAGTCAGGCGAAGCCTGTACTTCTGGGCGGATGGTGAAATTGGTATACACGCTTGCCTTAGGAGCAAGTGGAGCAATCCGTGGAGGTTCGAGTCCTCTTCCGCCCACCATAAAGTACACGCTATGCGTGACTTTATGGTGAACCAGAATCAACTGCATGGTGAACCATTGATCGAGTACTATCAAAACAAAAATATATGTCAAACAAAAATCAGTTTTTAAAAATTATTAGTTTTCTAGCGCTGGCACTCAGTTTACGTTTTTGGGTGATTGATGAAATCCTCTTTAAAACAAATTCTTGGTTAATACAAACGATAGTTATACTAGTCGTTTTTTTTATTGGTATTGGTTATATTTTTCGTGGCACATCAAAAGTTATTGAAGAAACCACTGATGTTTTAAAGGATAGAACAAAATTAGCTGGAGGCTTTTTGCAGGCTTTTGGTACAGCTTTTCCAGACATGGTAATTGGTATCGTCGCTGCCTTTATTTCTTTGCAAGTTCGTGATTCAGATTATACACGTGCTATTAATTTGGCGATTATTGCAGCATCAACTACTTTTGGTTCCAACATTTATAATATTATTCACGCAGTTTGGTGCGTTTACCGACAGAATTTAGCGGACAAAAAAAATCAGATTGTACTCATGTTTCCCAAGTTTAAATTTGGCGGAAGTTTAAAACCACTTAAGGATCACACTGTTAAGCCTTCAGTCCGAGAGATGGATGGGGCGATTAGAATTTTGACAGCTCTAACATTGATAACTGCCTTTGTTGCCGTGGCCATGGTTATATTCGGTCGCGTTACTGATATCGAAAAACAAATTGGTGGAGATCTTTATGAATTAATTTGGCCGGTAGGAATTTCTCTATTTGTTTTGTGCGCTGGAGTACTTTGGTATTTTCGCAAGAGTCATGCACCGGAATCTCCTGATCAAGAAATTATTATTGAAGAAAAATATTATGGCAACTTGGGGTCTTGGCGTATTTGGTTAGATTTGCTTTTGTCTGGCGCAGCAATTTTATTTACTGCCGAAAGCATGGTTAAAACTATGGAAGTTTTTTCACAATTAACCCATATTCCTTTTGTTGTTACGGGCGTGTTAGCTGGCCTGATCGGTTGTTTTGGAGAAATGATGGTAGTTCATAATTTTTCTGTAAATCCAAAGGGCCGTATTGGAGATGCTATTGTTGGTGTGTCCATGGATAATATTGTTACCACACTAGGGGCTTCGATTGTGGCTATAATGGGCGGTATCTTCTTAGGAAGTAATGCCTTGATTTTAATCTTTATCATTATATTAGCTTCAAATACTTTGCTGATTGAGCAAATTTCTAAATTGAAGAATACTCTTTTTGGGCTTAGGTATAAAAAATAATTTTCGATAAATTTACCCCGAACAAAAAGAGTGGTTCGGGGTTTTTTAATAAAATAAGAACTCCCCAACACTATGATGCTGAGGAGTCGTTCGCTAGACTTGCTTGCGCGATTTGCGCGTGATCAGGAATCCGAAGGCCGAACCGCAGATTCCGCCCATGATGTGTGCGAACTGCGAGATGTTGTCATTACTGAGCGCGTTGAAGAGCTCCTTCGAGATCCAGATGCCGAAGATGAGTACGACGGTAATGGGGATCTTGCCCTCTTTCGTGTTGACGAACGAACCCAGCATGATGAACATGAAGACGATGCCGCTGGCCCCAACCACCCCAGTCGAGAACAGGAGCGCGTTGAAGAATCCAGTCAGAAAGGCTGTGACTACGATCATACTGAGCAGTTGCCTGGAACCGTACTTTTCTTCGAGCAAGGGCCCGAGGATCAGTATGAAGGCAAAGTTGCCGCAGTAGTGTTCCCAGCCCGAATGTGCCAGGATGTGTGTGAACAGGCGGGGATAGAACAGCAGCGAGCCGAAATCCAGGCTTGTGGGCGCGGAGAGCATTGCATTCAAGGCTTGTCCCGGGATGATGGTGTTCAGGATCAGAACGAACAACGAAAGGAGTCCAAGACCCAGCGTCACCGGCGCGTTGAACGAAAGTTGCAGCTTCATTCCTTCCTCCTTACGGTCAACGTTGCAATTTACTTTGTTTTATTCTTTTTGTCAATGCTTATCAAATGTTTTAAAATTAGCTAATTTTAGACTAATTGGAGGGGATAACTAAGCTCTTGACATGCTGATAAAATCATGTATAATTTAAGGCACAATTTGTACTATAAATTTTCCCACAAAACAAGTTTTCGAGTTTGACCTCTGATCGGGACAGAAATCAAGTTCGGTAACTTTTTTTATTTGTCTAAATAGATGTATGTATTAGCATACAGATTCCGCAGATTTTATTTTATTATATTGATCTGCTTCTCTGTATGTTATTACGTGCATCCATTCTGGGCGCACGAAAGTACTTTGACAATATAGATATATGTATATTGAATGCAATTTCAATATTAGTATTCGAACCAAACAAACAAATAACGCTGTCAGCGTACAGCGATAAAATAAACTACAACAATGTTAGTGTTGTAGTGGTTATACAAGCATAAGAGCATATGGTGGATGCCTTGACATCAAAAGACGATGAAGGACGTAGCAATCTGCGATAAGCTTCGGGGAGGTGATAAGCAACCTTTGATCCGGAGATTTCCGAATGGGGCAACCCGTTCCGCCTCTGGCGGAGCATCTCTACCTGAATACATAGGGTAGTTGAAGAAGACCTAGGGAAGTGAAACATCTCAGTACCTAGAGGACAAGAAAATAATAATGATTCCCTTAGTAGTGGCGAGCGAAAAGGGAAAAGCCCAAACCTAGTAAACCTTGTGGTTTCGTGCGAATTTTTCTTCGGATGAATTCAAGCGGGCCACTTAAGGATTTCAGTCTACATGTTTATTAGGGGTTGCGGGGTAATCGCGTTTGAGCTCTGAAAGGCTCAGACAGCTGAAATACAAATTTAATCAAATAGGTTGGGAAACCTAACCAAAGAGGGTGATAGTCCCGTAGATGAAAAATTATGTATTCGCTGTGCGGTTATTCCCAAGTACTGCAGGACCCGTGAAATCTTGTAGGAATCTGCCAAGACTATTTGGTAAGGCTAAATACTTTTGATGATCGATAGTGAACAAGTACCGCGAGGGAAAGGTGAAAAGCACCCCGGTAAGGGGGATGAAATAGTATCTGAAACCATATGCTTACAAGGCGTTGGAGTCCTGATTTATCAGGATGACAGCGTTCCTATTGAAGAATGAGCCAACGAGTTTGTGTCTATTGCAAGTTTAAGTCCGTGAAGGACGAAGGCGCAGTGAAAGCGAGGGTTAATAGCCCGTTTAGCAGTAGGTACAAGACCCGAAACCGGGTGATCTAGGCCTGACCAGGGTGAAGTTAAGCGAAAGCTTGATGGAAGCCCGAACCCACTAGCCGTGCAACACTAGGGGATGAGTTGGGTCTAGCGGAGAAATTCCAATCGAACTCGGTAATAGCTGGTTTTCTTCGAAATAGCTTTAGGGCTAGCCTTTGGCGTTCCTTCCGGGGGTAGAGCACTGGTTGGGGGTGGATGGGAAACCTACCTCTCCCAGTCAAACTCCGAATACCGGAAATTAATAGCCAAGGAGTCAGACTATGGGGGCTAAGCTCCATCAGTCAAAAGGGGAAAAGCCCAGATCGCAATCTAAGGTCCCTAAGTCTAGATTAAGTGTTAAAGGTTGTGGGATGACTTATACAACTAGGAGGTTGGCTTAGAAGCAGCCATCCTTTAAAGAAAGCGTAATAGCTCACTGGTCAAGTTATCCTGCGCTAAAAATTTAACGGGGCTCAAATCTAGCACCGAAGATGCGGGCTTTGTCGCAAGACAGAGCGGTAGAAGAACATTCCATAAGCAGCGAAGCCGTATCCGTGAGGGGCGGTGGAGTTTATGGAAGCGAGAATGTTGGCATGAGTAGCAGAAAGTTTGGTGAGAATCCAAACCACCGTAAACCTAAGGTTTCCTGGGCAATGATTGTCATCCCAGGGTTAGACGATCCTAAGGCGAGGCCGAGAGGCGTAGTCGACGGAAGAGCAGGTTAATATTCCTGCGCTATTGTTAGTTTCCAATGGGTATACGTGGCTGGTGATTTTAGACGAGATTCGGTTATGCTCGTCCCTGTTCGAGAAGTAGTCCTAGGCAAATCCGGGACGATACTCTTCAAAAACGGGGGCAGGTTCAGTTTCGACTGGACCAATCTAAGAAATCCAACCACCAAGAAATCACTCTAGGGCTAAGCTAACAGTATTCGTACCGTAAACCGACACAGGTAGGTGAGGAGAGTATCCTCAGGTGGACGAGATAACCCTTGTTCAGGAACTCGGCAATTAAGCGGCCGTAACTTCGGGATAAGGCCTGCCCCATTTCGGTGGGGCTGCAACAAAAGACATCATGCGACTGTTTACCTAAAACACAGGTCTCTGCTAAGCCGTAAGGCGATGTATAGGGGCTGACGCCTGGCCAGTGTCCGAACGTTAAAGTGAGGGGTGCAAGCTCTGAACTGAAGCGCGGATGAACGCCGGCCGTAACTATAACGGTCCTAAGGTAGCGAAATTCCTTGTCGGGTGAGTTCCGACCTGCACGAATGGCGTAACGATATGATGACTGTCTTAACAAGGGGCTCGGCGAAATTGCAAGACCGGTGAAGATGCCGGTTACCCGCAGCTGGACGAAAAGACCCCGTGAAGCTTTACTATAGCTTGATATTGGATTAGGGATACACATGTTCAGGATAGGTGGGAGTTTCCGCGCAAGCGGAAGCGTCAGTGAGATACCACCCTTGTGTATTTTTAATTCTAATCCTTACCCGTTATCCGGGGAGGAGACAGTATCTGGTGGGTAGTTTAACTGGGGCGGTTGCCTCCTAAAATGTAACGGAGGCGTTTACAAAGGTTGGCTTGTCCCGGATGGAAATCGGGATGAAAGTGCAAACGCATAAGCCAGCTTTACTGCGATTCCAACAAGAAGAGCAGTTGCGAAAGCAGAAGTTAGTGATCCGACCGTGCGAAATAGGACGGCGGAAGCTCAACGGATAAAAGCTACTCCGGGGATAACAGGCTAGTCTGGTCCAAGAGTCCATATCGACGACCAGGTTCGGCACCTCGATGTCGACTCATCCCATCCTGGGGCTGGAGAAGGTCCCAAGGGTTTGGCTGTTCGCCAATTAAAGGGGTACGTGAGTTGGGTTCAGAACGTCGTGAGACAGTTCGGTCTCCTATCCGCTGTGGGCGCGGAAAACTGAGAAGTCTCTTCCCTAGTACGAGAGGACCGGGAAGGACGAACCTCTGGTGTACCAGTTGTTCTACCAAGAGCATCGCTGGGTAGCTAGGTTCGGTTAGGATAAACGCTGAAAGCATCTAAGCGTGAAGCCGTCTTCAAGATTAGTTTTCATTCGAGACTCCTCGTAGACGACGAGGTTGATAGGTAGCAGGTGTAAGTGCAGCAATGCATTGAGCCGAGCTATACTAATTGGTCGATTTGTGTAACCACTATAATGCTAATATTGCATGACTTCGTTACGTATATCTATATTTGTCAGCTTTGTTCCTATAAAGGGAGACAAAGTCCTGGTGATTCTAGCGCAAGGGCCACACCTGTTCCCATCCCGAACACAGAAGTTAAGCCTTGCAGCGCCGATGATACTACTCAGTGGGAAAGTAGGACGTCGCCAGGACCTTGTCTCTCTTTTTTTATTCGAACTTTGCGGTTCGAATATTTTTTTACTAAATCTAGCTAAAGTGCTAAAATTAAGACGATTTATCATATGATTTGGGGTTATATAATTATCTTTATTGTTCTTTTTCCTCTCGCTTTATGGAACATTGCGACCTTTGTTGGTTTATTAAGAGCTAAGTGGGTTCCTTTTGTGCCATTGAATCAAAAGCAATTAGCCTTGGTTCAAAAGTACGTCAAACTAGAAGAGAATGATTGTGTGGTTGATCTGGGTTGTGGTGATGGGCGAGTTCTACGTTTATTTGAAAATCAGGGTGTTAGGAAAGTTGAAGGTTATGAAATAAATTTTTGGGCCTATCTTAAAGCGCAAGTTATTAATTCGTTAGTGAAGTCGCACGCGCGCGTCATTTACAAAAATTTCAATAAATTAAATTTAGAGAAATATAATGTAGTGTTCTGTTATTTGCTTGAAAGTTGTTTAAGTAATTTGCGTCAAAAGTTTGATAAAGAATTAAAGCCAGGAACAAAAGTTATTTCGTTTGCTTTCCCAATTAAAGAATGGCGTAAACCAGAAATTATTTGTACCAATGAAAACAAGAAAAATTTAAATAGAATTTTTATTTATCACATTTAATTTATGACAGCAGAAAAATTTGGTGGGGCGGGCGAGAAGTATCAATCGTTTTTATCTCGCTTTGAAAAATGGGTTACAACTAAATATGTCGATAAAGTCCCAAAATGTATTGAGACCTATCATTTAACTTATTCAACAATTCTTTGGAGTTTATTGATTGTTCTCTTCGGATATTTGGCAACATTTAATATTCAATGGCTCTGGGGCGCTGCTGTTTGTGTGCTCCTTCAATATGTTACGGATTTGTTCGATGGAGCAGTTGGCAGAAAAAGAAATACTGGCCTGATAAAATGGGGATTTTACGCAGATCATTTCCTTGATTACGTTTTTTTGTGTTCAGTGTTAATTAGTTTTTGGTTTATCTTGCCACTGGAATATAATTTATTCTTATTTTTTCTTTTTGCAATTTTAGTTGGGTACATGATGGATTCGTATTTGCGTTTTGCTGCGACCAATAATTTTAAGATTGCTCACTTGGGTGTTGGGCCAACTGAAGCTCGTATTGGTTTTATAGTTGTCTATGTTTTAAACATAGTAGCCGACAGGACGTTCCTCACTACCTTAATCCCATTCATTTTTATTTTTACAACATTAGGATTGTTCTATGTGGTTTATAAAAATCAGAAAGAGATTTGGGAGTTGGATATGAGGATAAAGAAGGAACAAGAAAGTAACGAGAAACCCCGCACCACAAACTAAGTTTGGATGCAGGGCAAGCGAGTAACGGGTAACGAGTAATAAAAAAACAGAATAATGAATAACGAAGAGGGAATATTGAATAAAGAATATAGAATAATGGAAAAGGAACCCAGCCTCTTGCGAAAGGCGGGGGAATAAAGAATAACGAAT
>Ga0247841_10002402_pt1 | contig 37607 bp, 43 predicted proteins | sample LaCruzMarch2015__2_FD_192410 | JGI IMG/M metagenome (GOLD analysis project Ga0247841, IMG submission 192410) | Freshwater microbial communities from meromictic Lake La Cruz, Castile-La Mancha, Spain - LaCruzMarch2015_18m | ecosystem: Environmental > Aquatic > Freshwater > Lake | place: Spain... | reverse complement strand
TCATAAAGATCCCAAAATTAGACTTCACACCTTAACTCAAGCCGGATTAATTAAGGGCGCAAAAATACTTTATGTCTGGATCGGGACTTGCGCGTTGGCCCGGAGAGCTGGGTTAATGCCGGCAACAGTCAAACGTTATGCGCTGGAAGGTTTGCTTGATGAATTTCAACAGGCAAAAAATGGCAATGTGACGGTAAAAAGTGAGTGGCTCAAACGTTTATCGGAACTAAAAAAATTATGTAAAGACCAAGCTCTCAAAAATTCTCGCCAGAATCTGAATAATCGACCAAAAGTAAATGATAAAATTTCCGTGCAGGAAATTGCTAAAGGCGGAAAAGTAACCGAAGGGGCTGTTTATTTCTGGATTAAGGAATTTGGTCTCAAGGCAGAAAAAATCGGCCGATATTGGTATGTGGATATTGCTGAATTCTTGGTTTTTTTAGAACGGGTAGCGTTTGGCGGTATAGTCACAAAACAAAAAACTCGACTAAAACTAACACTTATCTATCGCTTATTGCAAAATAAAAAATGCAACAGAACAAAACGTGCTTAGCGGCCTGATGGCCGCTTTTTAATTATTATTCAATTCACTAACAGTCGCTTGAGCCAAAATTTCCATAGTATCGCAAACTGTCAGGGGACTATTTTTTGCGTTGATGATCAGTTGTAAATCAGTACAACCCAGAATAACCGCTTCCGCACTTTTCATTTTTAAATTTTGAATGATTTTTAATAAATTTGTCTGGTCTTTATTCGTAATTTTATTTTTTAAAATGTGGGAAATTGTTCGAGCAACTATTTGTTGCTCGAATTTATTCGGACAAATTATTTTAAGCTGATCAGTATTATGACTTGTGAACATCCCACTCTTTATTGTTTTGTTTGTCGCCAAAAGACCGACTTTATGAATCCCGGCTTTTCTAATGTGTTCTAAAGTTTTATCAATAATGCTGATGATTGGAATTTGAGTTGTTTTTCGCAATTCATCAATAAAGACGTGTACCGTATTGCAAGGAATGACTATAAAATCGACTTTAGCCAGTTTCAATTGTTTTACACCCGCGACTAAAAATGGCAACATCTGATGTAGGTTGATGCCTTTGATCGCTGTATTTTCTTCTACTTTAAAAGTAACCGGCAAATTGTGAATGACAATTGACGGGTAACTTTTTTTGTTTTTCTCTCGACTTAATTTGATGAGTCTGAGGTAGAATTTGGCGGTGGTGTCGGGTCCTAATCCACCCAAGACGCCAATAGTTTTTGGTTTCATTTTTTCCTTTCTTTCTAATTTATATACAAAAAAACCTCGGTTTCCCGAGGCTTCTTTGTATATTTAACTTATTTTTTAGTATTTTTTAGATAACAAAACTCCGGGAATTGAGGTGATTCCCGATATACCAATTTAAATTAAGATTTAAAAATGTATGAGTCATTGCTAATAGTATAGGAGCCTTTAACCTACTTGTCAAGATATCCTTGACCAAAGCTTAATTTCAGTGCAGTATTAATATACATGAATCAAAATCAAGCGCTCAAAATATTGAAAACCGGCGTCAATGTATTTTTAACCGGCGAGCCTGGTAGTGGCAAAACCTATACTATTAATCAGTATGTGGACTATTTGCGATCAGAAAATATTGAACCGGCAATTACCGCCTCGACTGGTATTGCTGCAACCCATATTGGCGGCATGACAATTCATTCTTGGAGTGGGATTGGGATTAAAAATAAATTAACCAAAGCAGAAATAAATATTATTGCCTCCCATAGTTTTACCCGGAAGCGGATTGCCAAGAGTCATGTCCTAATTATTGATGAGATTTCCATGTTAGGTCCGGAAACTTTACAAATGGTGGACTCGGTTTGTCGCGAGGTTAAAAAAAATTCGTTGCCTTTCGGCGGGATTCAAGTTGTACTGGTTGGAGATTTTTTTCAATTACCACCAGTCAAGAAGGTTAAAGTCATTGACGAATTTTCTCAAGAGAATTTATTTGAAGAAACACCGCTTAAATTTGCTTATGACGCCCCGGTTTGGGAGCAAGCCGAATTTGTCACATGTTACATTACCGAGCAACATCGCCAAGATGACACCGACTTACTTTCGCTCTTGAAAAAAATAAGAAGTAATACTTTCGACGATATATCGTTAGAACATTTAGAAAACCGAAAAGTTGATTCGCTTAGTATTCCCGAGCACGCGCCAAAACTTTATTCGCACAACATAGATGTTGATTCGGTAAACGATCGGATGCTAGCTAAAATTCCCAAGGAAGTTCAGTTTTTTCCCATGATTACCAAAGGTCATGAGGCGTTAATCCAAGTGATGAAAAAAGGTTGCTTATCTCCAGAATGTTTATATCTTAAAGTTGGTGCCTCAGTCATGTTTACTAAAAATAACCCCAAAGAAGGTTATGTTAATGGTACATTGGGCGTAGTTGAAGGCTTCGATCGTGATACGGAATTACCGATTGTGAAAATGCGCAACGGCCGAGAGGTTTTAGTTTCTCCGGCCGATTGGCTAGTGGAAGAAGATGGAAAATTGAAAGGTCGTTTAACCCAGATTCCTCTTCGTTTGGCCTGGGCGATTACGGTCCATAAAAGTCAGGGGATTAGCTTGGACGAAGCGGTCATTAATTTAAGCAAAGTTTTTGAATATGGACAAGGCTATGTGGCAATCTCCAGAGTTAAGCGTTTAGCAGGGCTTTACATTTTGGGTTGGAATGACTTAGCTTTTCAAGTGGACGAAACAGTACTCAAAAAAGACCAGGAATTTCGCCAAGACTCCCAGAGAGCAGAGGAATTGTTTTCCCAAATACCCAAAGCAAAGATTAGAGCCATGGAACTCGAATTTATTAAGACCTGCGGCGGTTAGTACTAATAATTGATTTATTTCCTCTTTTGTGGTATAAAGAAGTCAATTCCGCAAGGGGAGGAACGTACATGCAATCTTATGCCAAAGGTCCGCTTCTCGCATTGATCGCAATGACTCTGATCATTCTCGGGCTGACACTTGGTCCACGGTTGATCCGGAAAGAAAAAACTGTTCAACCGAAGGCAAAACCGGCAGCCGTTGTCCAGAATCCTTTCGATCAGTATTTCCCCATGGCAATCGGTAGTGAATGGGAATATGAACTGACAATCAGTAGAGACTACGATGCTATCATTTACTATTCGGTCTTGTGGCCCAAGGGTGACGGTCTTTACGAGCTTACAACTCGGCGAATCATCTACGGGCTGGATAAAAAGAAAGATGTCTTTAATCTTCATTACCGCGTCAAAGGCAAAGTAGATCAGGAAGGTTTCGTGAAGTTAACCGACGGCCGTGAACTGGAAGTTCTAGAAGACGAGGCGCTGGTCTTTCTCAAGGCCAAACAAGTATTTTTGGCAATTGATAAAAAGGATGAAGACAAGGCCATTGCTTACCGAATCATGGTTTTCTCTGAACAAGAGATGAAAGAATCTGGTAGCGGCTTTGCCGAAGGAATAACTGGCGACGGTTGTTCGCAACAGATTTTATTCTTCCAACGAGAAAAAGGCATTGGCATAGGTACTGGCCCAAATGAAGATGAATGTGAAGAGCTGGTTATGTCCGAAGGTGTAGAAGATGGGCAAATCCATCTGCAGCGCCAGATAAAAGAGAACAAGTCAGTCGGTTATGGCGGTCCAAGCTGGCTTGATAACGCCTTTACTGAAGACATGTGGTTTAAAAAAGGCGTCGGTCTAGTTAAACTCGAGCAAAGAGTCGATGGTCATACAACTATGACCTGGCGCTTGAAAAAATTTACTCCCGGTAACTAACTCCCAGGCATTAGCCTGGTTTTTTTATACTAAAAAACCGCGCGTGAGCGCGGATTAGCCGAACCAACTCATCCAAATCATCTGAGCTATTTTCCAGACGAAAAAGAGACAGATGGTTGATCCCAGTAGGACGATTGTGTGCGTTATGTGGCGAGAAATATAGGCCGCATCGGCTACATCGCCGCCTGTGTAATAGGCCTTCATTTCTTCCTCAACAGCGTATCTTTGCCGTTCTTTGATGATCCATCGAGTGATTGATAGATAGATCAGAACCCACAAAGACCAAGCGAGAGTTAAACCATAAAAGGCTTTCGTCTCCATGTCCAAATCTTTGGCCATTTGAAGGAGCTTTTTCTCGTCACTCGTTCCGGCCAGACTAACAACTGATTTTTCGACCGTTCTCTCGCTAATACTTTGTTTTATAAAGGCGTAAAATCGTTTTTTGCCTTTAATTCTGCTTAAGTATTGCATGATCAAAAGATTATTTTGATAATCCTCGGGCATGACCTCGGAAGTAGTGACAACAGTTCCGTCGTCTTCCATCTTCACATTGGTTACTTCTTTGATTTTATTTTTGGCCAAATAAGAAGCTAAGCCTTCGTAAAACCATTTCGGTAGGTCGTCATCTTTTAGACCAACTAAAGCGTTGGTATAAGCGTGAACTAATTCGTGTGATAGGGTATCATTGCCTTTGCTTTTCGACGTACCATCCGAATTAATCTTTAAATCCGGTTCAATCAGAATATAACGGGTGTAGATCGTCAATCCTTGATGCTGCGCCTTATCCTTTGAATCAAAATCCTTTAAGGATACTCCGGTCACGACATAAGCAAATCCAGGTGGGACCGGCAAATCCAGATTATTGCGCAAATTGGTGATGGCTGGATCATTGGTAGTGGAAAATTCAATCAAAGTGCCTGCCTCGGCAAAATTAATAAACCTTTCTGTAAGTCTTAAGGCCATATCGACATCTTTGCTGTTTTCTTGACTAAGATCGGCGTATTGCAGAGCTTTTAAAACCTCTTTTGCCTGATAAGCTTTGGCTAACTCGGTTTGTACCTCTTCTTTGGTCTTGAAGACCGGATCATTGTAGCGAATGCAGATGTCGCCAATGGAAAAGCGATATTCGCTGGCCCAGGTAAGGCAGCCTAGAATTAAACAAATTGTCAAGAAAGCAAGACGCATCTTTTTCCCTCCCGATGCGAGATTAATCGTATTATAGAACTCGATTGACAAATAATCAAGACTAAGGGGCCAACAGATATTGACTTTTTGCTAATTAAGTATATATTTAATGCAACACGGAAGCTTAACAATAGACAAGACGTCTTTGCCGGGGAGGGAAATCATGAAACGGTTGTGCGTCGCGCTGGCCCTGTTGGGCCTCATCCTGCTGGTCGGCTGTAAACCAAATCAGTCGCCCAAACTCGAAGTGTCCGAAGCGCCTGTGGTCCAGGCGTTTCAACCGCCGGAAACAGTTGTCTACAAGATAGACGGCTTCTGTTTCGGTCCGTTTCTCACGGGCAGCCCGATGAGCGGCCCGGTCACCGTTGAGGAAGCCGAACGGCTATTCGACCAGATGAAGTACTACACCACCTGGGTTCGGATCTATTCGGTTATGCCGCTCAGGGGATCCAAAGAAACCCTGGCCTCGGTTGCCAAACGGATGGGGCTCAAGGTGGCAGCTGGTTGCTGGTTGAGTAGCTCTTCAGCCGCCAATCAACTGGAAATTAAAGCCTTGTTTGACGCCTGTAAAAAGGGCGATGTGGATATGATCATCGTCGGTTCCGAAGTGCTGCTTCGCAAGGATCTACCGGAAGACGAACTGATCACCGAAATCCAGAACTTCAAACAGGCTTTCCCGAAACTGACCGTGACAACGAGTGAAGACTGGCGCGAATTACTGAAGCATCCCAAGGTCATTGCCGCCTGCGACCTACTGATGGTCAATATCTATCCCTGCTGGGATGGGGTGGCCCTGTCCGATGCCCCGAAAATGTTCAATCAGCACTACGAGGAAGTAGTGCGAAAGACTGGTGGTAAAAAGGTCATTATTGGGGAGACCGGTTGGCCGTCTGGTGGTGTGACAATTGGTAAGGCGGAATTTACAGTGGAAAACGCCGCCAAATACTGTCTCAACATTGCCTCCTGGGGCCAAAAAACCGAGCACCAGTATTTCTATTTCGAGGCCTTTGATGAACCCTGGAAAGTCAGCGACGAGGGTACCCTTGGCGCCCATTGGGGCATCTGGGACACCGAAAAGAAGATGAAGCCAGGCTTCGAGAAGGTCTTCGCCGGCCAAACCGTAGCTGACAACTGGTCCCCACCACAGCCGCCGGGGATCAAAATCGATCCCGAATTCAAAGACATACGAAAAGGTATGGCTGTTTCACCTCTATCGGGCACTGTGGCTGGTGTAGATACAACCAAATATAAGGTGGCTGTCTATATCAAAGTTGAAGGTAAATGGTGGACAAAACCCACCTTTGCCGATCCCGATACACCAATCAACGATGATGGAACCTGGAATTGCGACATTATGACTGGAGGAAAAGACTATATAGCAACAGAATACGCTGCCTATCTGGTTAAAAAGGATAAGGTTATGCCACAACTTCAAGAAGCATCAGATCTACCCAAGTCATTGAAGGATATGTCGATCAGCCATGATCGGCTGAAACGCAAACACATCTAACTACCGCGATTAACGCGGTTTTTTAGTACTAAAAAACCCTTAGTCTCCATGAAACTAAGGGTGTTGTGGTAATTTGTGGCACTGTTTAAGGTGCCGTGAGGATACGCTTGGCAGCTTCGATTTCCCGGAAGGGGACATCATCCAGCTCGCGTAACTCGTTGATATCCTCGGGCGAGATGGTGAGCGGAACCTGAAGCTCATGAATGCGCTGGCGAAGTGGCTCAGCAGCCGTTTTGGCATCCTGTAGTTCCTTTGCTGCTTGGTCGTATTTGGCTGCGACGTTGAGCAGCTCTCGGATTTCCGGCTCGGTCTGAAAGAGGGTATCAATGAGCGATATTTTCGCTGCCTGCATGCGCTCCATGCGCTTGGCTTCCAACTCAATCTTGAGTTTAGCGATTTTTTCGGCCATATCCAGCTCCTTAAGACGAGCCTCGGCGGCAATCTCTTCCATGCGCATGCGGTGGGCACGAAGCTTTTCTTCATAAATGGCCAGTTCCGCTTCGTACTGAATGCGCTCTTTGATCTCGCGTGACGTAGTCCAATACTTCATCAGGAAGTATGGAATCGAACAGACGAAACCAAAGAAGAAGAAAATAATCGCCCAGGCCGGTTCAATCTTCTGGTTGGCCCAGACGCTGTAAATTGCCGCTTGCTGCACGCCGATCTGGTAAAAACCGTAGCCTTCCAGACCGAATTCCGCTGCGCAGACAGCCAGAATGCCCCCTTCACCGATCGAGTTTGTTCGCCACGACGGGTTGTCGGTAGACTTGGCGTAGAGCTTTTCCTCGACCGAACGGACAATGGCTTCACCGGTTTGCCAGACGGTCAGCCAGCCAACAATGATTACCAGGATGATCAGGCTCAGGATAACTGGGCTTATTTCTCCTTGCGTAATCTGGTTGAGTTGGACTAGGCCCATGGCGCTGGCCAGACCGATGCCCACCAGTGTTCCGATGATGATAATCGGAATGAGTGGGTGAATTTTGCCTTTGCGTTTTGGCGGTGTCGGTGGCGTGCCTTCAAACGCTTCGGGCATCTCCATTGGTTTGGGAATGTCAGTGCTGTCTGGCGGCGGCACATCACTGAGGCGTTGCTCGACGTTGCGGTTGATGGCGTCGGTGACGCCGTCTAACCCCGGGCGGGTGCAGGCGAAGCCGGCTTTTTCCGCTTGAGCGAAGAACTGTTCGCGCAGCGTTTCAAGGGCTTCTTCTAACCCGTTCAATTTCAGGAGGTCCAGTTCGGCTTGAAGATTGGTGATCTGGGTCAGCCGAATGGTTTCAGCAGTGCGGATGTTCTCCACCACGCCGTTGAGGCGGTTGTTGTAGGTTTTCACCGCCAGTTTGGCGGCGGCCAGGTGTGCCTTGATATTGGCCGTCGGCAAATTGTACTGCGTGTTGTATTGGAGACGATCGTTGAGCAGTTTCTCCCATTCCTCAATGTTGAGGTCTGCTTCATTCAATAACTGTGGCAGATGATATTCATCAACCACAACCATGGGTCCTTGTGCGGAAGTCCCATTACTCATGATTTGCCCCCTGTTCCGTTTCGCCTAATTGGTCTTCGGCATCCTTGAATGCGTCGAAGCCTGATTGAAAATCATCCATGGTGCAAACCCGCAATTTGCCAGCTGCTTTCAGTTTGGCAAAAATACGGTTTTGCAAATCCAGATTAATATCGGCATTGACCGGTCCAATCAGAAGATAGTGAAAATTAGACTGATTGGCTAATTGCTCAGCGGCTTTGTAGGTTTCGCCAGCATCAAAGCATTCACCATCTGTAATTATAACGCCATATGTCGGTAGGTCGGAACTCTGGGCGTCTACAAGAAATTGCTGCAGTATTGGTGCTAGATATGTGCCTTTATCGTCAGTGGCGCCCTCGGCAATGATTTTGTTGATAACTCCAACATATTCATTGGCGTTCTTGGGCTTTTTTGACGACTCTAATATTGGTTTTGAGCGAAATTTATAAAGATTGACGGTTGATTCACAACTTTCTGAATCTATAGCATAATTTATGCGACCTTTATTTTCTTCAATCAGAGTCATGCCGCTCGGCATTTTTTCGAACATACTGCCGCTGTAGTCGATGGCGACTTCCAGCCGCCGGACTGGCTGTTTTTGCCCGCAACCCTGTGTTAGGATTGAGACAGCCAAGATGAACATAATTGTCAACGCGCGTTTCATGGTTGCCCCCTCTATGTGAAAGTGAGGTTTTTTTTGCCTCACTTATCAACCAAGATAAATTAGACATGATTATGACATTAAATCGAGGATTTGTCAAGAGCTAAGAGAGTTCTTTTGTGGATTTATAATTTAAAAATTTGGTACGAGAAAGGCGGCCCGGGTGGGCCGCCTGATGCTCGTTCGAATCGTTCGAATTGTTTGAATTTCTGGAGTTAGTCCAATCCGTAACTCCAGTTACGTTCGTCCATGGAAATAAGGTGAGGCTCCACCTTGGGCTTGGGTCCTGGGTTGATCCCGACCTGCATGTACCAACTGGCCAAGGTGCCCGGTTTGGGCAACTCGTCAGCGGCCATGTCGCAGGCACAGAGGTCGGCCGGAGTCTTGATGAGGATTTCAGGAACCCGCGTCTTGGTGCCCCAGGCAGTGACAAATAGCATTGCCTTATCGCCGCACTGGTAGTGCAACGTGGCAATCAGCTTGTCGCCCGTCTTGGAAAAACACGGGCTGGTGGCATTCCGAAAGTACTGGTTTGTCCCATCGACTTTCGGTAATTCCAGCTCGATGGCTGCCTCACTGTCGTTCGGGCAGAGGTAGACCTTGGGACCGCTGGTCACCCGGTTTGGCTTGAGGCCTTCGTTGTGACAGAGCGTCCAGGTCTCCGTGCCGGCAATGGCATAGTCTCTGCGATTAGAAACCGCGGAGACGAAATCCATAACCGGATCGTCTTCCGTATACCACTCCGCTGATGGGGTGGTCTTGGAAACAGTCGTTGCAACCGCCACCGGCTTGTTGGCCGGCTGGTTGAAGAAAGAAAAGCAGAGGGCCACAACCACGGCGGCGAAGAAAGCGCCCATGGCAAAGCCTGGTAAGAACTTGTTCATTATTCCCCCTTGTATTTACCCGACCGGTGAACGATATCCGATCAAGTAAGCCAATATTATAGCATAAAACAGGTAAAAAGTCAATATTTAATATACTATTAAAATAATGTTAAACAAAAAAAGCGGCCTTTAGGCCGCGTGATGGTTAGCTTTAGACTTGGCGAGTTTGAATTTGAGAAATAGACGTGGTGACGGCTTCTTTGAAGTCGTCGAAAGGTGTGGTTTGAAGAATTTGTTCCAGAAGAGGAACCTGCTGATGGCTGCCGAGCTTGCCGATGGCAATAATGGCCGCTAATTGGATCTCGTCATCAGTATCGTCGTGTAGAATCCGCAAGATAATCGGTAAATGCTCAACAATATTGTGTTTGGCGGAACTTTCGATTGCTCGACGGCGGGCTTCAAAGCAGCCGCAATCGAAACCATAAGCAACGCGAGCTTTTTGGCGTTCGGTTATCATGAAAAGATTCCTCCTATGGCAAGAATCTGACTATATTTAACCACAAAATTTAAGAAAAGTCAATTTGAACGTATGATATAATTAAATTAAATATGAACAATCAAATTTATAATCGTCCAACTCAAAGCAATAAAATTATTGTTATAATCGTAGCCATTTTATCTACTATATTTATAATCGGCTGTATTTTCGTCTTTTTTTATGTCAAAAATAATTTTAAATTTGAAAAACCAGTAACGAACACAAATAACAGTATTTTATCTGGGCAGGAATCATTACCCCGGTCAGATAGTGCTGCCACCGAACCAGCTGTAGAAAATACTAAATTAAATGAAGTAAAAACTTTTACCAATTCAGATCCGAAAGTTTCTTTTGATTATGATGCGTCTTACAGCGAATTTAATAGTTGTCTACGTAAAAATTTGATTGGCAATGGCAAAATCTTGATTGCCATAGCTGAGAGTAAAAGTATTACAGATTGTAAAAATCCCAACGGTGAAACGGTCATCAGTTTATCGAGCTGGTCGCCGGCCTTAATTTGCAAAGTAGTTAATTTTCCGGTCAAAATTGTGGATTCTTGCGCGACAATTAACGAAAAAATAGTTCGGGGCGCCATTTCTAAATTGTCCAGTAGTACGACAAATATACAAATCACGCCGATTAAGAAAAATAATATTAGCGGCTTCCAAGTAGATAGTTCGTACTATAATGAAGGGACGGGTATTGGCGCTTTGGCCAGTGGGGTGGGTCCTAAGGGTAGCTATGCTGAACAGGATGTTGTTTTTCAGGATTCAAATGGTACCTATTTCGTCCTGGATATTTTAAGAAAAGACAGCTTTCGCGCTAGTGATCTAACAGTAATCAATGGAATAATTGAGAGTTTGAAATTTTAGTTTTTTAAAAGGCCACCGTCTGAGATGTGCAGTCTCAGCTGGTGGCCTGTTGGCCCGAATTACATTTCGAGCACGATGACGTCGATGCCGCTGACGTGCGCGCTGTTGCCGATCAGCCGGCGTTTGAGCTGACAGCCGCGGCAGTTGCACTGCTTGCGGATGTATGCTTTCCCATCCGGCCCGATGGCGACGTCCTGCTCCTCCAGCACGCCGAAGTGGCTTTTGAGTTCGAACCAGAACACGCTGTGCAACAGGCTGTAGAGCTCCTTTTCTTCCTGGAGCTCGGCGTTGATCTGGCGCAACTCGTCGATTTTTTCGAGCGGTTTTTCCGTCGCCATGGCGCTTTCGACCTTTTTCATCAATTCCTTGCGGAGTTGGCCGATGTAGGCGCTGAGCGGCAGGAGCTCTTCGGGAATGTCGCCGAGCAGACGATACTGCTCCGCGTCGATCGGTTTGAGGTCGGACAGGTCGGGGCGTTTGGCGGGGTCGAGGGTGGCAAGGATACTCGCGATTTTCATGGTAATTCCCCTAAAGTGTCACTGCTAGGTTTTTGCTAGTCAGTGCTCCTGACGGAGAAGATAATAACCAAATTGATTACCGTTTTCTTGGTCACGATTTTAATATATTAGCATATTTTCGTTCATTTGTCAAGATATAAATTTAGCTCTGGTAAAAATATTATAAGCAGAATAAACTAAAATTATGAAAATATTTGTTAAAGCCAAGGCTAATGCCCGCGTTGATTTAGTCACTAAAATCGATGAAACTAATTTTGAAGTCAAAACCAAAGAATTGCCCATCAATAACCGTGCCAATCTGGCCATAATTGAACTTTTGGCCGAGTATTTTGATCTACCCAAAACCAATATTCAAATTGTCAGCGGCCTCGGATCTAAACATAAAGTTATGGAAATTAATCAATAAAATAATTATTAATTCTTGTAAATTGACAATGAGTACAAGTTCATTAATAATGAATAAAGATTATAATATACTAAAAATTTTGGAGGGAAGATGAAATTATCTAAAAAAGAGCTCATTAAATGGTCAATAATTTTCGGTATTATTTTAGTCGTTGTCGTTGCCGGGTATTTTTTACTCAGAACTTTTGCAGCTGGTGAATTGACCTCAACTCTTCCAAAATTTCAAGTTCAGCCTAATGACGCTTTTCAACTTAGCAATACAAAGATAGAAAATTCTACTATTACCCTTGATGGTCTTGGCCAAAAACAAGCAGTGTACACAAAGGTCAAAGAATTATATCTTGGTTGGGAAACAAATCCTGAACATCCCGAAAAAGAATGGTATATGAACTATAATAATGTTAGAACGCCGATAGGTGCATCGGCTGAGTCTAAAGCAGGAGCCATAAACCGTCTAAACACAGCCGGCCAACCAGGCATTCAAACTATTTATACCAAATCTACGACTCTCAAAGCCGAAAATAGACTATTAGTGAAATTAGCGCCGGTTAATATACCTTTTCCAGCTACATCCTATGTAATTGATGATGTTGTTGTAAACGTCTATCAAAATATGAATGAAGCGCAAATAGGCATAGGCCGAACTTCTCAAGAGGCTGATGATGAAGGGCAGCCAAATAAGCTGAATAATGGTTGTGATTCGGTCCAAGGATTCAAATGTACAAGAATTTTTAGTGAAATTATTGCCGGTGTACCATGGACAGCTAATGATCTTGGCACTTTGAATTTAGCGATTCGCCCTGCCTTTGATAATACGACTGATATTACAGAATATGATCTTGAATCTGTTCAAATAGCTGTCAATTATCATTTAATTGGAGACAGTTTAAAAAGAGGGATCGCCAAACCAGTAGCGGATGTTAATTACTTGGCTGATGCTGGTTTCAATGGTGCGGAGTGGCGCCAAATAATGATCGATGGTTCGGTTTCTCTACCACAAACTCCGGCCAAAACCTATGCTAAAATTCAATGGTTTGCCTCGGACAATGCGGCGGATTTGGCTAATTATAAAGATTTAACCACGGTGACCACTTGTGTTGGTAAATGCTCGCCTATTATAGAGTTGACCAATAATATGTTAAGCACTGTTAAAGATTTAAAGAATAATACCACCAATCCTTATCCTAAAGGGCGATATGGCATGTTCATTTTGGCACTAGCCACCGAAAACTTGTCGACTAAACCTAGTGTTTATAACTTGATTCAGGGTTATTTTGTGCCAAACGCAACGCCAATTTGTCCAGCTATCACGAGCTTTGCGCCTTTAGAGACTTTTGCCGGTGGCCCAGTTACTATTAATGGCTCCAATTTGGTTGGTGCAACAGCTTATATTAAAAATAGTGTGACCAACGGCGACTTAAAATATTTGACCATTCTTCCATCTTCTACAGCAACCCAAATTCAGGCTACTTTACCGCCAGATGTGCCGGCAAGTGTAACTGGTGTCGGATATAATATTTTTATTCAAAAAACCGGTTGTACGACTGTTCAAAAAGGCATTTTAAAGGTTAAAACGGCCCCAACCCTGTGTCCGCCCCAAATCACTGATTTCACGCCGACATTAATTGGACCAAGTGAGTTGCTGACTATCAATGGTCAAAATTTCGGGGCAAATCAGGGCGCAGGCTCAACGCTGAGCTACGCTTTTATTCGCTTATCAAATGCTCCGCCAACTGATGGTGGTCAAAGCTTAGAAATTAATAGTTGGTCTAACTCAATTATTAAAGCCAATGTGCCGGCGAATGTGGTTCCTGGCGGCCAATACAATGTTTATGTTAAAAACAGCACTTGCACAGGGGATCCGGCAAAGTCAACCGGTTTATTAACGATTAAAGGCACACCGGTGGTTTGTCAGAATCCAACAATAACTGGTTTTACACCTGCTACTCCTGTAGTTGATCCTGGAGGTAATTTTTCGATCAATGGGAATTATTTCAGCAATTTAACTACAGCAAAATTAAAGGTTACTGATACGAGTGCGGAGGAATATCCTTTGACTGTTAACGCTGTGAGTGCGACTTTGCTAAATGCAACGGTTAGTGCGACAACTCCTGCTGGAGCTTATTATGTCTTTCTAACTAATCCAAATTGTGCAACAGCTGTGAAATCGCCTACTCAAATTAAAGTCAACCCGGTAGCGGGGGTTTGTCCCAACTCGCCAAAAATAATTTCTGCCGATCACGATAATGATAAAAAACCGGTTAACCATCCACCATTAAATAGCGGTACATTAGTGACTTTAGAAGGATTAAATTTTGGCAATGTCCAAGGACAGAGCATAATACAGATGTTTTTAACTAGGAACAATAAGCCATACAGCATTAAGGCTAAAACCTGGTCTGATTCTAAAATCACCTTTAATGTACCAGTAATTAGTTCAAAAGATTGGGGCGGCATTCCAGATGAAGCCTGGTTTCAATTGCCCGATTGGCTAAAGGCTTTGCTTGAAAATATAAATTTTCCAGGATTTAAAGGTGTCGAAACTATTAGCGTTAAGAGTCAATTAGTTTATTTTCAAGTAACAAATCCCAAATGTTTGCCAGCTACAAAATCAACCGATGTAAATTATAAGAAAATTTCAGCAAAGATTCTATTTACTACAATTGAAGTTCCTTGGCAATTTCCATAAATTCTAAACAGAAATTTGAAGAATTGCTTAAAGGTCGGTCTCTTTAAAAAGACCGACCTTTTGATTGGGTTGACATAGACTCTTCACAGTTTTAATATCAATGTGCTAAATGTAACTTAAAAAATTTTGTTTAGAAAATTTTCTTCTAGACCAAGCGTCTAGAGAAAGGATGGCTGTTTCATGCCGATAATCACGATCGTCAGTCCGGATGTTAAGAGCCAGTTGGGGCTAAAACGTCACAAACCCTGGATGGCACCAGGTTCATTTACGGAAATCGGGGCCATGATTCCACGCAATTGGAAGATTGAAACCTGGGATGAATGTGTTCAAGGTCCTGTGCCTGATGAATTGATCATATCATCGGACTTATTGGCACTGACATTTCTGACCCCTTCTCGTTATAGAGCGATTGATATTGCTGACTTTGCTAAGAATCACGGTATCCAAGTGATTGCTGGCGGTCGCGATATTATTGGCTGGTGCAGGGAAGATAATGGCATTAGTCAGATTCATAATTTTTTCCCCTCGATGTGCGCCACTACGCTTAGTCCTGATCTGATGGCCGAAATCCTATCCGATGCTGATAAGAAGCGGCTCAGGCCATATTACGAATTACCAGCTGATCATAAGATAGAGATGGTTCTGCCAAGACGAGATCTGATTGTTCCGAATCGATATTATGCCGGTTATACCCTCAGAAGTTCCGAAGGCTGCAATATGAGCTGTCCTTGGTGCACGGTTGGTGGTCGGGGGTACCATTTTAAAAATCCAGCCGTCTTAACAGATGAGCTCAAGACTGTCAGAGGAAGTTTTTTCCTGGATACAGCCGATTCATTTGCAGGAAATCCGGCGTTTATTCGAGAAGAAGTTCTACCATTATATAAAGCGTCTCGAAAACTTTGGGGCACCGAGATTGCCGTCACCGATGCGCTGGGCCTTAAAAATGGTTCAAGTCTGATTGAGCCAATGGCTAAGGCTGGTTGTCGTTTACTCTATTTCGGTTTAGAAAGTGTGACCAGAAATCTCGGTACAAATAAGAGTAGTCGAGCAACGGCTCAGGAGGCGATTAAGGAATGTCGTCGAGTCGGAATTGTGACAGTTGGCGCCTTGATTATTGATGCCTTTGGCGATGAAACTGTTAACGAGATTGAAGAAATGATTCTTTGGGCGCAAGAATGGTTGGATTTTGCTCAATTCTCGCTCGTAGCTGCCTTGCCTGGTTGCGCTTTACGCCGCAAAGCCTTGAGAGAGAACCGAATCATTAATCAAGGTCATGAGAACTGGGAGTACTATGATGGCGCTCACCCAACCATTATGCACCATCTTTCGCCGGAATTACGACGGCTGATGTGGCACAAAGCCTATACGGAATTTTCCCAATTCGGTTACGTTTTAAAGAGGGGAATGCGGGCACAAAGTCTATTCTGCAAAATTGGTGTTTTGCTCGGAGGAATTCGTTATGCTCAGGAAATACCAAAATATACCCAAATCGATTATACCTCACTCTAACCAGTGGGGTTTTTAAAATAATCATAATTGGGAGTTAGGATGCACGTTGACTTCTGAAGGGAAAATAGTTATATTGGAGAAGTAAAATAGTGAAAGGAAAGCATGAAAATCTGGCAAACTTTTAAAGAGATATTTACCACACCTGATTTGAAAAAAAAGATTCTTTGGGCAATTGGTCTTTTGGTTATTGCTCGAATTTTAGCTCATGTGCCACTGCCTGGCGTGGATATCGAAGCGTTAAGAGGTTTTTTTGGCCGGAACCAAATTTTTGGACTTTTGAATATGTTCTCTGGTGGGGCCATGGAAAACTTTTCCATTATTATGATGGGAGTCGGTCCTTATATTACTGCCTCGATTATAATTCAGCTTCTAACTATGGTTATTCCGGCACTGGATGAGATAAATAAAGAGGGTGAATCCGGTCGCGAGAAAATAAATTATTGGACTCGAATTATCTCGGTGCCTCTGGCCATTGTAAACTCTTACGGTATGATCAAGATTCTGCAAAGCCAACAAATTTTAAGTAACCTGGAACCAATGCAATGGGCCACAATTTTAATTTCCATCACCGCCGGTACTATTTTATTGATGTGGATCGGAGAGTTGATTACGGAAAACGGTATTGGTAATGGAATTTCTTTACTGATTGGATTAGGTATTCTGTCTGGTATTCCAACGCAGCTGAGAAACACAATCGCAGTCCTGGATACGACTAAAATCATTGGGCTTTTAGCTTTTGCGGTAATTGCAGTGCTGGTGATAGTGGCGATTATCTTAGCTAATGAGGGTATGCGGCAAATTCCAGTCACTTATGCCCGAAGAATGCGGGGGAATCAATCATCTGGCGGCATTGACACCTATTTGCCAATCAGAGTTAACTCCGCCGGTGTGATCCCGATTATTTTTGCTATGTCGATGATGATTTTTCCTGGCGTAATTGCCAAGTTTTTCGAAACCGCTCGATCTCCTTGGCTGGCTGAAGGCGCTAAAAACATTGCCAATCTATTTCAAAATAATCTATTTTACGGCATTGTTTATTTTGTTTTAGTTATTTTATTTACTTTCTTTTATACTGGAGTTATTTTTAAGCCGGATCAAATGTCAGAAAATTTGCAAAAACAAGGCGGTTTTATTCCCGGTATTCGACCAGGGCGAGAAACGACAGAATACTTGGGGCGGATTATTTCCCGAATTACACTGACTGGCGCGGTTTTCTTGGGCGTAATTGCTGTTTTGCCTTTTGTAGTGCAAGCGGCAACAAACATTAATACTATGGTGCTCGGAGGGACTGGCATCTTGATCATGGTTTCTGTTATTATAGAAACAATGAGGCAAATTCAAGCCCAGCTTGCAATGAGAGCCTACGAGAATTATTAGAAGAGACAACTAAAATGAAACCATTTGGAAAATTTTTATTTATCTTATTGATATTAATTTTGATAATTGCTGGAGTTTGGTATTTCAACAATAATTTTTTAGCTCCAACTGAGGCTCCCAAAGTTACTTTACCGATTAAAGTAGAAAAACCAGCCGCTACAAGTACTCTTAAAATTACCAATCAATCTATTATTTTGGCCTCAAATAAAGAGGTATTAGAGCTGGATCCCCAAGACAATACTTCAAAAATAATTTTTAGCGACCAGAATGAAACGAATAAAATCCAAGCTTTGGCTGGAATTACAGCAAAGTCTAACGAGCTTTTTGCCGTCTCCGGTGAGCAAAAGAATTTAGTTGTCGTAAAACTTGATGGCGTAAGTAAGAGCGAAATCTTGATTTCTGATTTCGGTTTGCCGAGTGCAATTGTACCTAGTTCTGATGGTAAGACAATTGCCACCGTCACTTTTTCTAACGCTGAACGTAATTATGGCTTTAATCTCAATGTGATGAGTCGTTCTGGAGAAAATGCGCAGTCGATAGTCACTAGCGAAGAAGAAATTGCCAATTTGGTTTGGTCTGATGATGCCGGAAAAATTTATTATACCCAAGTCAAAGACAGTAAAACAGATATAAGTTCTTATGACTTTAAACTCGGCAAAGCGGCGGTATTATATTCGACGGACAAAAATATACAAGGTTTAAGCTTTTCTCAAGATAAATTGTATTTTATCCAAACTGCCACTGGCATAACTGGTTCGCAAATTTTTGAATTGACATCCTCTGGGGAGGCAAAGAAATTTTTTGAAACAAAAACTGAAATTAAAGACATGCAAATTTCCACCGACAATACAAATATTATTTATACTTCTGGAAAAGAACTTTTTATTGCCGATATCAAGGGTGAAAATTTCAAAAAATTAGCTTCCAACGTTAGGATTTATAAATGGAAATAGGAGGACAAATGAACCGATCGAACAAGGTGGTTTTCGTCATATTAATCATTATTATTGGACTTTTAGCGGCATCGACCGGTATTCTTCTAGCCATGAATCTCAATACTAATTCTGGAGGAGGTTCCACTGTAACCGCTAAAAAAACTACCCAAACCCCAACAACGACCAAAGACTCAACCACTACGGCTACTACAGACAAAACCACTGACACAACGACAGCGCCGGTGACTACTCCTGCCACACCTTCGGCAGTAACTGAGGCAGCGCCAATTGGTGATCGTCCATCTGGTCCGACCGATTCTCACAAGGTAGCTATAGGTGAGACTTTGTCAGTAATTGCTAAATTATATGATTTAAACTGGGTTGCCGTGGCTGATGCCAATGGTTTATCTGAAGCGGATGCTAATAAAATTAAAGCCGGTCAAACCTTAATTATTCCCAAAAACAATCAAATCAGTTATACTGTAAACCAAACCAAGGCCCAATCATTGCAGGCAGAAGTAGACGCTGGGAAAAAAGTTTTCCGTTTATCGGCTCTAGATACGGTCAAATCCGATATCTCGCCTTGCTATGGGATTGTTGTGGCTGACACTTATAAAGAAACCAAAGTTGATAATACATCTGGCACGGCGACTATCACGGTTACTCATAACAGTAAAATTTATGAAGTTAAGCTGACGCAACCAGCAACCAAAGGAGCCAAGGGAATCTGGTCCATTGAATCAGTTAAGCCAGTCAGTGCCTAAAAATTTAATACGCAAATATGAACAAAAACATTATAGTTTTAGGTCCGCCAAATTCCGGTAAAGGAACGCAAGCCGAAAAACTAACCCAAAAACTAAACGCCGAACATTTTGCCGCTGGTGAATTAATCCGAGCGGAAATTGAAAAAAAGACAGAACTGGGCGAAACATTCCAAAAATATCACGATAAAGGTATTCTTGTGCCCGGTGAATTTTTGGATGATTTTTTTGCAAAAAAAATTCTGGAGATCAAAGACAAAATAATTATTTTTGACGGCTTTCCTCGAAATCTCAGCCAGGTTGAGCTTTTGAATAAGATTTTACCGGCAGAAAAACTGTTAGTTTTAGAAATCAAAGTTAGTCTGGAAGAAATGCAAAAGAGAATGGCGAAACGTCGAGTTTGCGCCGATTGCGATAAAGTTTTTATCATTGAAAATAACTCGCCTCTCAAATGCGATGATTGTGGCGGCGAATTAGTAAAACGCGAAGATGATAAACCAGAAGTACTAAAGCTTCGATTAGAAGTTTATAATCAAGAAACAAAACCAGTTTTAGACTATTACCATCAGTATGCTGAAGTTTTGGAAATAAACGGCGAACAGTTAATTGAGGCCGTCGAACAAGAAATTTGGGACAAGATTAATGGCTAAAGTTACACTTAAAACTGAATCAGAAATAGAAATTATGCGGCAAAACGGGGCTTTAGCCGCTCAAATTTTAAAAGAAATCAAGGCGACTGCTAAACCGGGATTAACGACCAAAGCGCTGGATGAAATTGCGACTGGAATGATAGAGAAAGCCGGTGGTGTGCCTAGTTTTAAAGGTTTTAGAGGTTATCCGGCGGCACTCTGTATTTCCGTAAACAGTGAAATTGTGCACGGCATTCCTGGACCAAGAAAACTGAAAGAAGGCGATATAGTGGGAGTAGACATCGGAATTTTAAAAAATGGGTATCATGTTGATACGGCCATTACTTTTGGCGTTGGTAAGGTGTCGCAGGAGGCGGAAAAACTGATTCAGGTGACCAAAGAATCTCTTGATAACGGCTTATCTATAATTAAAGCTGGCATTTATTTAGGAGATGTTCAGGCTGTAATTCAAAAAACAATTGAAGCAGCCGGTTTTTCGGTAATCCGAGAACTGACTGGACACGGTGTGGGTAAGAATTTACAGGAAGACCCCTCAATTCCAAATTATGGTCGCACGGGGACGGGTTTGATTTTGGAAAAAGGGATGACTCTGGCCATTGAACCAATGGTTTCCGTCGGGGATTGGCACGTGAAAGTGGCAAAAGACGGTTGGACTGTATCTATGAAGGATAATTCGCTGGCAGCGCATTTTGAACATACAATTGTTGTTACCGAAACAGGTTTTGAAATTTTGACCCAATGATCTACTAAATAGCTTTTCAAAAAGGATTATTTGTGCTATACTTTGCTCATCCAGAAGGATGGGAGGCTTTGAAGATGAAAACACTTTACACACCTTTCTGTGAAATCGAACAAATGGCCTTAACGAGCAATAAGACCGAAATCGAAGCCTGGGCTAGCGCACATGTTCCGCAAGTTTTTCAGCCTGGTTTGGCTCATCTGGCGCTAGAGGAATATTTCTGGCCGATCCTCCAGAACCAAAAAAGTGATCCTAACCTCAAATGGTTAGCATTAACCGTAATTCGCCAGACCTTTTTATCTGGCCAGAGCATCTTTACGACAGAAGGGTTACACACCTATCTCCGGCGTTTCTACGACTGTTTAATGGATAACCTGGAAATAAGACAGGATGTCATCTTAACAGTAGTAACAATGCGTGAACAAGTTTTCTCTCGTCGTGATGCCCGTCTCGCGGCTAAATACCGCCAAATTACCGAATACGACCAGGTAATTTACGGCGCTGCCATCCTCTAATCATGTCCAATCCAAATTTCGCCAGGCTGGGAAAATCCAGCCTTTTTAAAACAAATTAAACAAGTTAAAATAAAGTTACTATATGAAAATGAATATCAATAAATATATTGCTCAAGCAGGACTCGCTTCACGCCGTGGAGCCGATCTTTTGATTAAGGAAAAACGGGTAAAAATCAATGATAAATTGGCAGTGGCGATTGATAAAGTTAAAGCTAAAGATCAGGTTTTTGTTGACGGGAAACTGATCCAGCCAGTCGCTGAAAAGATTTATTTGGCCTTCAATAAACCAGTTGGCGTAATTACGACCACGGATGTAAATTCGCCGAACAATATTATTGATGTTATTAAATATCCGAAAAGAATCTTCCCAGTGGGTAGATTGGATGTGAATACGTCAGGACTAATTCTCTTAACCAATGACGGGGATTTTGCTCAATTTGTGACAAAATCCAAACAAATTGAAAAAGAATATTTGGTCACAGTAGAAAAGCCAATTGACGATTTTTTCCTAAAATCTTTAGAAAATGGCTTAGTTCTTGATGGTTTCAAAACTTTGCCAGCCAAAACCCATCAATTGGAACGCAAAACTTTTACCATTACGATTGTTGAAGGCAAAAATCGTCAGGTTAGACGCATGTGCGAGATTATGCGTAATCCGGTGGTCACCCTAAAACGAATTCGGATTGGTAAACTCGATCTTGGTGAAATTTCCGAAGGAAAATATATTGAACTCGACGAAGAAAAAGTCAAAACGCTTTTTGCGTAAAATAATTGGTGAATTTAAGTTTTCATAATATTCAGTCATAAAGACTCAATAAACCTATTAAAGACTTGATTTTTAGCTCAAATTGTGTTATAATTATAAATCGTACTCGTCAATCAAGGGGGAACAGATATGAGGCTAGTAAGCTTAGCAGTGTTGCTCCTTATGCTGGCTCAAATCGGGCTAGCCGCGGAGAAATCGCTCAGTCTCGTCATTCAAGGTACGGAATGCGTTTCCGTATCACAGGGCAGAATGGCCTATAATCCAAGTTTGGCCGATACTGCCGACGTACTGGCTGTGCATCCAGGGAAGGTCGACTTCCTTCTGGACATCGCCGCCGACAAAATGATCCCGAACCCGATCAACAAGCAAGAACCCGGTTGGGTAATGGGGATCAAGACTAAAAGTCATCCGCTCGGCGAAGGAACACTTCGCGTGCATCGGATTGGCTCGAAGGTCTATGTCAAGGTGACAAAAGACAACAAAGAAGTATCATACTGGGTTTTTTCCAGTGAAACTGAATTGTGCTTTTGGATCACCTAAAGACGATTGAAATCTCATTGACAGGCCACCCTTCACGGGGTGGCCTGTTCTAATAAAAAATTGATGTTATAATATAAAAAAGGGAGGAAAGTGAATAAAAAAATTCTTTTAACTTTTGTTTCAATCGTTCTCTTACTCGGTGCCTTGATCGGTACTACTTATTTATTAACAAAAAATAAACCGATCAAACCTTTGTCGACAGAAGAATATTTGACTAAATTTCATGAAAAACCCAATATTCCGTCGGCCACAATCAGCGCTAAAATTGATACAATGGAGCTGACCAAAAATAGCGAAACTAATAAAAACATAAACTATGCCAACTTCGAAGTTTTTATTGATTATCCTTCCTTCGTCATCTTGAATCCCGACCTGGCTGATAAAAAATATTTTCGAAATCTCTATGCCAAGATCGAAACAGATGGTACTTTTAATTTTGGTAATTTGCCGGCTGGCCGTAAGGTCATGCTGATTATTACCGATTATGATCAAATATACACTCAAAAAATGGTGGATGTGCCACAAACTGACACAAATATTGGATCAATTAAATTAAGCGAGCTCCAATGAAAAACATTTTAAAATTAATACTACTAATTATTTTTATCACATTAAGTTGCAGCGCTGTTTATGCGCAGACCGCGTGTCCAACCTGTAAAAAAGTTAGAGTTAAATATGTTGGTTGTGAAAATAAACCAGTTGTTAATCAAAAAGTCTCTTTCAAAATGCGTTTTAAGGGTACTGGCGATGCCTGGGTTTTAATCAAAAGTTATGTCACGGATGGTAATGGTATTATCAACGTCTCCCATTCTTTTAATTTAGAACAGGGCGATTATTTGTTGTCTGCGACCGGAAAAACCGATCAAATATTTTCACAGGAAATTATCAACAATTTGGTGGGTAATGGCATTGAAAATGTTTTCAAGCTTCAAGCCCAACCTTTTAACGAAGCCGTGGTCAATGTGGCTGCGGGTCAATTAAAATGGTCGGAACAACTTGGTGAAATCAATCGGGTTAATGCTGAAGCTATGTCTGTCGATGCCTTAAAAGCAGATCTAAAAAAATCTCTCACCTATTATGATAGCGATTATAAAACGAAATTAACTGATATAATTAACAGATCCAGTAAAACTGAGTTAGTTAGCATGCATTATAGAATAAAAACAGAAATGCAAGAAGTTTTGCGATATTATTATGGAGTTGAAGACTCAATATTTGTGGCGGATCCGTTTAGCAAAAAATATTATATGTGGTGTACAGCTTTTGCGCGATATGTGATTCGCAAAGCGGGTGGTCCGGATATCGGCACTTTTGGCGCATCTGAAGCTTATAATTATTTTACCAACAATAATGGCAAGATAGTTAACGGCACCAATGGTGAAAAATATCGGGTCAGCCAAATATCTATGGCCGAGACTATTGCTTATTGGAACAAATATAAAGCTATCAATATTAAGCCCGGAAATATATACCTAGAGCGAGTCTATAATGCTGCTTATACTGGTCATGCGGCGATCATTTATTCGACTGAAAATTATGCTTATCCGCACTATTTTACGATAGATGGGAATATGAGCTTTTTCGTAACAACTAACACTAAAGAGATTCAACCAGATAAGCCAGATTCTGTACTGCAAAAAAGTGGTGTTTTGACCTGCGTCCAATAGCTAAATACTTGACTAAAATATAAAAATGCGCTATACTTTACTATCGCTATAAGCGAAAGGGGGATTTCGATATGCGAATTTGCACCTTGATTCTGATCCTTACTGGTTTTACATCGCTAGCTTTTGGCCTGGACAAAGACGAACAGGCCAAGGTTGTAGAGCGGGCACGTCTGGAAGTGAAGCGTCAAGTCCAATACGACGCATCGTACCGACAGATAAAATACCCGAACGGCGATGTCGATGAAAAAAAAGGCGTATGTACCGATGTGGTCATTCGTGCTTTAAGAAGTATTGGCATTGATCTGCAGAAAGCGATCTATCTGGACAAAAAAAGCCATCGTCGCTTTTATGACAAGACCAAGGCGGATACCAACATTGATCATCGGCGCTGTCGCAATCAGATTGCCTATTTTAACCGGTTTGCCCAGGTCCTTACCAAGGACTACAAGGAGACCGATCAGTGGCAACCGGGCGACATTGTTTATTGGGACCTAGATGGCAAAGGATTGCTACATACAGGTATAATCTCTGATGTCAGGAACGAACAAGGCGTCCCGTACGTTATTCACAATATCGGTCCAAAGGCCAGTGAAGAAGACGCGCTCTGGGCCTGGAAAATCATTGCTCACTTTCGTCTCGATCGTACCAAGGCAGCCAAATAGGCTGCTTTTTTTGAAACCTCTTGACGAAAAATAATTGATATGATATTATATAAACACAGTTAAAACACTTAACAATACATATGAAACGAATGAGTTGGGGTAAGTAATTGGACACAGAAAAAATAATTTTTGAAGGTACCGTAATTGAAGCATTGCCCAATGCTAATTTTCGTGTGGATATTGGCAATGATCAGATTGTATTAGCTCATATTTCCGGTAAAATCCGGATGAATTATATAAAAATTCTGGCTGGCGACAGAGTGCAATTAGAATTGTCACCATATGATTTAACCCGCGGCCGCATAACCAGAAGAATGTAAGGAAATTCAAATGAAAGTAAGACCATCAGTTAAACCAATTTGTCAAAAATGCAAAGTCATCCGTCGCAAACGGAAAATTTTAGTAATTTGTGCAAATCCTAAGCACAAGCAGAGACAAGGATAAAACATGGCACGTATTGCAGGGGTAAATATCCCAGACAACAAACACGTTGAATATTCACTCGCCTATATCAATGGTATTGGTCTAAGCTTGGCAAAGAAAATTTGTGCTCAGGCCAATATTAAACCCGGAACCAAAATGAGCGAATTATCCGATCGTGAAGTTGAACGAATTCGCGAAATTATTGATAAGAACTATAAAGTTGAAGGCGATTTAAAGATGGAAATTACCCAGAATATTCGCCGTCTCAAAGAAATTGGCGCTTACCGCGGTACCCGACACATGCGTAATTTACCGGTCAGGGGACAACGCACAAAAACTAATGCTCGAACTAAACGCGGCAAAAAAGTAACCGTCGGATCGGGCCGCAAGAAATCAGCAGAAAAGACTTAAAAAATCTGAGGAAATATGGCTAAAAAAATAATCAAAAAGAAAAAAACAATTAAGGAAGTGGCCAAAGGTATAATCACCGTTAGCTCTTCTTTCAATAACACAATTATCAGTATTAGCGATGATGGTGGCAATGTTTTAGCTTGGGCTTCTGCCGGCGGTGCTGGGTTTAAAGGCGCTAAGCGCTCTACTCCTTTTGCCGCTCAGGTTACTATGAAGCAAGCTTTAGATCGTGTCGCCCCTTATAATTTAAGAGAAGCCAAAGTAAGCGTCTCTGGTGTTGGCGCTGGACGCGAATCAGCGGTCCGAGCAATTGGTGGTAGTGGTATAAAAGTTACCTCCATTAAAGATGTTACGCCAATTCCTCATAATGGTTGCCGACCAAAGAAAGTGAGAAGGGTCTAATATGGAAAGTTGTTTAAAATGCCGAAAATTTAACGATAAATTATTCTTAAAAGGCGAACGCTGTTTTTCGCCAAAATGTGCTGTGACACGCCGACAAGCGGCGACCACCAACACTAGAGGCAAAAGATTCTCTAAGAAATCAGAATATGGCCTACAGCTTCAAGAAAAACAAAAAGCCAAAGCCGGTTATGGTCTAAGAGAAAGACAGTTTCGCGCTACCTTTATGAAAGCGGCAAAATCGACTGAAGCCACCGGCGAAGTATTATTACAACGTCTGGAAATGCGTTTAGACAATGTTATCTATCGATCAGGATGGGCTCAATCACGCGCCCAAGCCCGTCAAACGGTTAATCATGGTCATATTAACGTCAATGGTAAAAAAGTGGATATTCCATCATATACAGTCAAAGTTAAGGACGTTGTAGAAGCCAATAATCCAGAATTAATCAAAAAGATCCAGCAAGAAAAGCTAAATGCGCCAAAATGGATTAAAGCCAACAATACAAAAATTGAAATAACCGCTATTCCAGCCAGAGAAGATATTGAAACTTCGGTCGACGAACAATTAATTGTAGAATACTATTCAAGGTAAGAACCTGCCTGAGGGCAGAACCTTGTTTTTTTCCGCCTACGCGGAGCAAAAATAAGTAATTAAATATTATCTTTCTTGGACCAAGATTCAAGAAGGGTCGGAGGTCAAATGGATTACATTTTACCAGCAACAAATTTAGTTCAAATCAAAACCATGGAAAAAGTTAATAATTCCGGTATTTTCGTAATAGAACCACTTTCTCCTGGCTATGGTTTAACTTTAGGTAACTCCTTGCGCCGTGTGTTGTTATCTTCACTTGAAGGTGCAGCAATCACTTCAGTTAAAATCGATGGCGCAACTCATGAATTTACCACTGTTCCAGGTGTCAAAGAAGATATTGTCGAAATTATCTTAAACCTAAAGACTTTAAGATTTAAAATGTTTAGCAATGAACCAGTTACCCTAAAACTTCAAAGCAAGGGCAGTAAAGAAGTGAAAGCTGCTGATTTTGATGCTAATGCAGATTGTGAAATCATTAATCAAGATGCTTTCGTTGCTACCTTGGATAAAACCGGCAAGCTAAACATGGAAATTACCGTCGAAAAGGGACGAGGTTATTTACCGGTTGAACAACGCGGCGAAGAAAAAATGCCTTTAGGCACCATTGCCGTTGATTCAATTTTTACTCCAGTTAAAAAAGTTCATTACGAAGTTGAAAATACCCGTGTCGGCGGTATGACAAACTATGATAAATTGAAATTAGAAATTACCACCGATGGTTCAATTGAACCGGAAATTGCCTTATCGCAGGCCGCCGGAATTTTAACCGAACATTTTTCTTTAGTCCAAACCGCTTTTGCCGCTGAGGTAAAAGAAGTAACTGAAGAAAAAACAGAAAAGAAAACCAAAAAGGTAGCCAAGAAAGATAAGAAGTAAAGGACGTTTCATGCGAGCTCTTTCAAGAAAAAAAGCACCCCGTCAGTCATTAATGAGGAATTTAGTTACCTCCTTGGTTTTGTATGAGAGAATTAAGACCACGACAAGCAAAGCTAAAGAGTTAAAACCAGTTATTGAACATTTAATCACCATTGCCAAAAAGAATGATTTAAATTCTCGCCGTGCTTTGCTAAGATATTTGTTTGATAAAAACGCAGTCAAAAAAATGATTGAAATTTTGGTTCCGAGATATGCCAAACTTAACTCCGGCTTTGTCAAAACCTATAAATTAGGTTATCGAGCAGGAGATGGTGCTGAAATTACAATTATTGAATTAATAAAAATACAAGATGATGTGGCTGACATAAAGCCAATAAAGGAAGAAAATGCCATCGAAGAAAGTGCAACCAAAACCACAAGAAAAGCAAAATCTGGAAAATAAACCTGCTTTAAAGCAAGTTGCCGTCCAAGAATTAGACGCCAATGGTCAAATTTTGGGAAGAATTGCGACCCAAATAGCGACTATTCTTCGTGGTAAAAACAAACCAGAATTTCGCCCCAATAAAATAACCGGCGACAAAGTCTTAGTTAAAAATGCCTCTAAAATTGTTGTGACTGGCCGCAAGCTGGAAGACAAAATTTATTATAAACATACTGGTTATTTGGGTCACTTGAAAGCTGAAACATTGAAAGATGTGATGCGCCGTGATCCTTCGGAAGCAATCCGCCGTGCCGTTTATGGTATGATCCCAGACAACAAATTAAGAGATACTTTAATGAAGAATTTGGAAATTCGAAACGAGGAATAAAATGGAAAAAAAAGCTAAAGCAAAAGAATATTGGTATGGATTGGGTCGTCGCAAAACTGCGATTGCTAAAGTTAGATTATTTTTAGGAACCGGAAAAATCACCATTAATGAAAAAGAAGTCGGTTCTCCAAGCCGAGTTTATTTGGAACCACTAAAGATTCTTGGTCAAGAAAAGAAATTTGATATGTTTGCTCATACTTATGGCGGCGGTATCAGCGCTCAATTGGACGCTATCCGCTTAGGAATTAGCCGTGCTCTGGAAAAATATGATCCAGAGTGGCGTCTAACGCTTAAAAAAGAAGGTTTCCTGACACGCGACCAACGGATGAAAGAACGCAAAAAGCCTGGTCTCAAGGGCGCACGACGTGCTCCACAATGGCAAAAGCGTTAATAAGTAAAAACTGTCTGAGATATCCATCAGGCAGTTTTTTTATAAGTAAAAACTAATTCTTTGCCTTTTGGGCAAAAATATGGTAAATTTTAGATATGAGTAGACGAGTGCAACGAGTTGAAGAACTAATTAAAGAGCTTTTAAGTAAATATATTCAAATCGAGATGACCGATAAGATTGGGATAGTTTTTATTAATGCGATTGTTGCGACAAGTGATTTCAAAGAAGCCAAGATCTATATTTCAGCACTGGAACAAGATAAAATTGATGAAGCGATTAGTTTTCTAAATAAAAAAAAGGGCGAACTTCACAAATTTTTAAAATCAGAATTGACCATGAAGTTTGTGCCTAATTTAAGTTTTTATCCCGACAATTCTTTAGACAAGGTAACCAAGCTTGATCAAATTTTAGGGGAAATTGACATGGGAAAAGATCATGGCGCTTAGACTATATATTTTTTGTCTTTTTGTCACTTTGATTGTTTCGGCTAGTTTATTGTTTTTATTGATATTTGGTGTTGATCCGTTCCAGGCTCCTACTTGGATTATGATTCTGTTTTATTTCAGTCTTTTACTGTTTCTGACATCTGGGCTTTCTCTTGGGGGTTTTTATTTAAAAATATGGGCATCCAACCGGGAAGTAATTTTTTCTCATCTCTTACCAACCTTGAGACAAAGCTTATTTATATCATTTGCTTTAGTCGGAATATTATTTTTAAAACAATTGAAAGTATTAAATTGGTGGAATAGTTTAATGTTATTGGCAGCCATCGGGCTAATAGAATTATTCTTCCGAGCTAGAAAAGTTTAGTTTATGCAAGGTACGTTACACCCAATTACTCAATTTATGCGCGAAACAATTTCTATATTTAGAGATTATGGGTTTGATGTTTACGAAAGTCCGGAAGTAGAGACAGAATGGTATAATTTTGATGCCCTCAATGTATCGGCCGATCATCCAGCAAGAGATGTCCAAGATACTTTTTGGCTAAAAGACGGTCGTTTGCTTAGAACTCAAACTTCTAGTGGGCAAGTTCGTTATGGTGAAACGCACAAACCGCCGATCAAGGCTGTTTTCCCGGGCCAGATATTTCGTAATGAAGCGACGGACGCGAAGCACGAAGCTACCTTTATGCAATTAGAAGGACTGTATATTGATGAAAAAGTTAAAGTCGGCGCTCTCTTCGGAATTCTGGAAGATTTCTTTAAGAAACTTTATGGGGCTGAAACTAAAATTAGAATTCGTCCCCACTATTTTCCTTATACCGAACCAAGTTTTGAAGTTGAAGTGATGTTCAGGGGCGCTTGGTTGGAATTATTGGGAGCCGGTATGATTCATCCGAAAGTGATTGAAAACATGAAACTTGATCCAAAAGTCTATAACGGTTATGCCTTTGGTTTGGGTATCGATCGCTTGGTTATGCTTAAATACAATATTGAAGATATTCGATTATTGCGATCGGGCGATTTAAGGTTTTTAAAACAGTTTAAAACAAAATAAGGGAATTATGAAAGTTCTTAAAAGTTGGTTAAAAGATTACGTAGATATTAAAGTTTCCGATATTGAATTGGAAGAAAAGTTGAGCGTATCGGGCACACTCGTGGAAGCAGTAGCTAAACTGATTGATCCGAAAATAATTGTAGCTGAAATAAAAGATATTAAAGCTCATCCAAACGCTGACAGACTTCAGGTAGCTATTGTCCACACTGGAACTGATGATTTGCAAATTGTTTGTGGCGCACCAAACATTGCCGTTGGTCAAAAAGTCCCATTAGCACAAATTGGTACGGTTTTGCCGGAAGGAGAAATTCGCCAAGCGGAAATTCGGGGTATCGAATCGTTTGGTATGATGTGTTCTGAGCGCGAATTGGGTCTTAGTGAAGCGCATGAAGGAATTAAAATTTTACCTTCAACTTTTGAAGTTGGCAAACCTTTAAACCAATATTTAGATAGCGATGCTATATTTGAACTCGAAATTACGCCAAATCGCGGCGATTGCTTATCTCATTTTGGAGTTGCGAGGGAAATTTCGGCCATTTTGAATGAAAACTTAAAAGAAATTAAGAGTGAATTAGAAATTGAAAAATCAGAAAAAAAACTTGAAGTAAAAATAGAAGATCGGGAGCTTTGTCCGCAATATTTTGCTCAAGTGATTGCTGGGGTCAAAGTACAAGACTCGCCTCAGTGGCTTAAAAATCGGTTACTCGCCTTGGGTCAAAAACCCATCAACAATATTGTTGATATTACCAATTACGTTATGTTCGATCTGGGGCAACCTTTGCACGCTTTTGATTTCTCTAAAATTAGCGGCAATAAAATTATTATTCGTAAAGCCAATAATGAAAAAATTAAAACGCTAGATGGCTCTGAGAGAAATTTAAATAACGAAATGTTGGTCATTGCTGATGCGGACAAGCCAATTGCTATTGCCGGCGTCATGGGCGGGGCTAATTCTGAAGTCGATATTAATACGATAGATATTGTTTTGGAAGCAGCGGAATTCAAAATGCAAAGCGTTAGAAAAACTTCCAAGCAACTTGGCGTTTCGACCGAAGCAAGTTACCGCTTTGAGCGAGCAATTGATTCAGGATTGGTTGATGTCGCTTTAAAAAAGGCGGCTCAGATGATTCAGAAAATAGCAGACGGAACAATTTGCGAGCAATATTTTGATGGGGTAAAGCCTAAAAAACAAACAATTGAAATTGATTATAAAAATATCAACGAACTTCTCGGTCTTGATTTGGAACAAAAAGAGATTGATAATATATTGAATTCTCTTGGATTTGAAACATCTGGTGGACAGTGCGATATTCCCTTGTGGCGTCATGACGTTTATATTTGGCAGGATCTGGCAGAGGAAATCGGGCGCATTTACGGCTTAGCAAAAATCAAATCAATAGGTCCTTCGAAAGATTCGGCTCCCGAAAAATCGATCTATTTTTACAAAGAGTACTTGAAAGATTTATTGATGAATTTAGGTTTTTCAGAAGCTCTGACTTATCCATTTCTAAGTGAGAACGATTTGAAAGTAGCAAAATTAAGCACAGAGAGTTTATTGGAAGTGTCCAATCCAATTCAGAAAGAAAATAAATATTTAAGAAGCTCCTTGATCCCTGGACTCTTAAAAGCGGTGGCTAAAAATCCGGCTTTTGATCAAGTATTTTTATTTGAAATTGGTAATGTTTTTTCAAAAACCAATGAAAAAACCAATTTGGCCATAGTCGTTTCTGGAAAAAACGCTAAAAATGCGATAGAGGAGGCGATTGATAAACTTGCAGAAATCACCAGTATTTCGAAAAGTATTTTTGAAATTAATGAACTTTATCGCGATGATCTAGTGCGTTATAAAATTAAAAAACCAATGACTTACGCGATCGAAATCAGTATAGATAAAATTTTCGAAAAACTTAATCTCGAAGATGAAAAATTAAAATTGAAAATTAAAGATTCCGATATAAAATATCGTCAAGTTTCTAAATATCCGGCTGTCGTTCGCGACGTCGCCTTCATTGTTGACGAAAGTGTTGATTCTAAACAAATTGAAAAAGGCATTACTGACAGTTCGCCAGAAATATTGTTAATCGAAAAATTCGATGAATTTTCATCTGATAAATTTGGTGTCAATAAGAAAAATGTGGCCTATCATCTTTGGTTTCAAAATATTGATAAGACAATCACGGATAGCGAAATTGAAATTGTCATGAAACGAATAATCGAAAAACAAGAAAAACAATTTAATGCAAAATTAAGGAGTTGATATGTCGAGAATTTTAATCAAAAATTTAAAAGATCATAGCGAAAAAGATGTTGACCTAATGGGCCGGATTCTTAATATTCGTAAATTAGGATCAATTACATTTGTTGTTTTGCAAGATTATACTGGAACAGTTCAAGTGGTGTTCGAACAAGAAATAAATTCAGGCATAGGTGAGGCTGTTATTGTGTCGGGCACTGCAAAATTGGAAGAAAGGGCTAAAGGCGGAGTCGAAGTTGCAGCTAAAAAAATTGAAACAATTTCTAAAAATTACGAGGAATTGCCATTTGATTTTGCTAGTCGGGAAATAAACTTACAATTAAATACACTACTCGATCTTCGCACATTGTCGTTGAGACATCCAAAAGTTCAGGCGATTTTCAAGCTTTACGATTTGACTTTAGAGGCTTATGAGAAGGTGATGCGCGAGCAAGGTTTCACAGAAGTTAAAACTCCAAAAATTTTAGAAGCCGCATCCGAAGGCGGAGCAAACTTTTTCAAAATTGATTATTTCGAAAAAGAAGCTTTTTTGGCTCAAAGCCCGCAATTTTATAAACAAATAATGGTGGGTGTTTTTGAGAGAGTTTTTGAAATTGGACCAGTTTTCCGCGCTGAACCGCATTTTACCACACGTCATATAAATGAATATATAAGTTTAGATGCAGAAATGGGTTTTATTAATGACTATAAAGATGTGGCTAAAATGCTAAATGTAGTTATTAAATATATTTTTGAATACGTGCGTGATAATGGTCAACAATATTTAAACGAATATAAGGTTGAAGTGCCTGACGTCCCGGCTGAAATCCCCATGGTTAAATTGAGTGAAATTCGTAAAATTGTTAAAGAAAAGTACAACTATACAATTCCAGAAAATACGGATATCGACCCGGAAGGTGAACGTCTTGCTGGCAGATGGGCAAAAGAAGAACACAATTCCGATTTTCTTTTTATTACCAATTATTTTTGGAAAGATAAACCATTTTATACCATGCCAAGCGACCCGTCTCGCGGCGGCGAAGCCGAGGCGGGCGATGAACAAAATGAAACTGAAGGGTTTGATTTAATTTTTCGCGGCACAGAAATTGTCACCGGCGGTCAAAGAATTCATGATTATAAAATGTTGATAGATAACATGGCTAAAAAAGGTGTTAAGCCGAAAGGGATGGAATTCTATCTTGATACTTTTAAATTCGCTATGCCGCCGCATGGCGGTTGGGGAATAGGATCGGAACGACTAATCTATTTATTATTAGGTCTTTCCAGCATTAAAGAAGCGGTATTGTTTCCTAGAGATGTAAAAAGATTGGCACCATAAGTTTAAAAAAAATGCAAAAAGTTAGATTCATAATTATTATTTCGGTAGCAGTAGTTGGATTATTGATAGGAGGTCGGGCTCTAGCTTTTTCATTAAATAAAAAAATATTTGGCATCAATGACTATCGTGTTAACGTGAATATTGCGCCGCTGCCTCAAATAAATAATAATGACTGGAAACCAAATATTTTAACTAAAGCATATTGTTTAGTCGACGTCGATTCAGCCAAAATCTTAATTGGCAAAAACGAAACAACAAAGTTGCCGATTGCCTCAACTACAAAAATAGCCACCGCTTTAGTGGTTTTGGAAAATTATAAAGATCATTTGGCGGAGACTGTTACTATAACTCCCAAAATGGTAAATGTAGAAGAGACAACAATCAAACTGAGAGTGGGCGAAAAAATTACTGTTGAAAATCTTCTCGACGGACTACTTATTAATTCCGGTAATGATGCTGCATATTCCTTGGCTGAATATTTCGGCGGTAAACCTAAATTTGTTGAAGAAATGAATCAAAAGGCTGTTCAAATTGGGTTAGAAAACACGAAGTTCCAAGATCCGGCCGGACTTAGCGATGAAGGATTCTCTACCGCTAAAGAACTCGCAATACTTGGTTCATATGCCTTAAGGAATGATAAGTTTAGTCAAATAGTCAGAACTCCGGAAAAAACAATTTATTCAACCGATGGTCGTATAAAACACGATTTGATAAATTCTAACAGAATGATTAGACCGGATGAATCTTTATATCTGCCTTATGCGATTGGAATTAAAACTGGTTTCACGTATGAGGCTGGCCACGTGCTTGTTTCTGCAGCGCAAAAGGATAATCATCGAATTGTGGCGGTGGTTCTGAATACATTTGAAGATACAAAGCCGGCCTCGGCCAAAGAAAGCAAAAAACTTTTGGAGTGGGGGCTAGCGAATTGGGTCTGGCGCTAACAAACTTGACGAACGTGTGCTAACTATGATAACCTGAATTCAACAGGAGTTTTTAATGTCTTTAACACCAATGCAAGAAATTTTTATTTTATTAGAGGACGAAAAGAAAGTTCCTTTTTATAGGTTGCAACGATGGGGGCGTCCCGCTCGTGGAGTTTTAGCTAAATTAAAAAATATGGGACTCGCTCAAAAAATAAATTTTAACAATGAGATCTATTACGAAATAACAGAAAACGGCGAAAAATATGCCGATGAAATATTGTCTGTTTTAAAACAAAATAATGTTTGGGATAAAAAGTGGCGTTTAATTATTTTTGATATTCCAGAAAGCAGACGTTCAACGCGAGATAAAATGCGCCGCCACCTTTCAGCAATGGGTCTAGGACTTTTGCAATCAAGCGTATATATTTCTTTTAGAGATATTAAAACCGAAATTGATACCATCAGTGAAAAACATAAAGTTAATGATAAAATAAAATATTTTGAAGTTAATTCTAACCAACATCTTAATGGACAAATTATTGAAAAATTATGGAATGAAGATAAGGACACCAATCTTTTATTGGAAAGATTTATCAAAGACGCCAACTGGGCCATGAAAGGGATGGGAAAAGGAAACGGTGATAAATTCAATGCTAAAAAATTGGTTTTCGAATATGCTAGTATTTTAAAAAAATCACCTCAGCTACCAGATGAATTTACGCAAATGAATGAATTAAGACGACTCGCACTCGAGACCTATAAAAATTTAAGACGTTTTATCGTCTGATATAAATTGATCCCAGTGAACTAAAGCCGCACCGGCTGCTTTGGATTCGGCACTCTGCTTAGAACTGCCTTCACCTTCGCCAATAAGATCATCACCCACGAAACAGCCAACAGTGAAGGTTTTCGAATGATCGGGCCCACTTTCAGCTAAAACTTTATAAAGTGGAGTTAGGCTTAATTCTGCCTGGGATTTTTCCTGCAAATGGCTCTTGGGATCAAGATAAGTTTTCTGTTCAATGACGGCCGGAAGTTTTCCAAAGAGTTGATTGCCAATGAATTTAGCGGCAACTTCATAACCTTGATCTAAATAAATGGCTCCAATTAAAGCTTCAAAAGCGTTCGCTAAAATTAGCTGTCTGGCTTTTCCGCCAGATTTAGCTTCGCCACGAGATAATAAAAGATGATCGTTTAAATCAATTGAGCCGGCAAGATCGGAGAGCATCTGACCGCGCACAAGGGCGGAACGCAAGTTAGTTAATTCACCTTCGGGGTTTGGCAGCGTTTTATATAAATGTTCGGTAACGACTAATTCCAAAACGGCATCACCTAAAAATTCTAAGCGTTCGTTATGATCAAGTTTGAAACCAGGATTTTCATTTAAGTATGATCGGTGTACAAAAACTTGAGTTAAGAGGTCTTTATCGCTAAATGTCACGCCAATTTTCTTTTCGAATTGAGCTAAATTCTGTGCTTCCAAGACTACTCCTTTTTATCTTTATCTGTATCTAGTTCAACGACGTCTTTAAGTTTAGTGTCCTCTTCGGGATTGTATTTGCTTGATCCGCGGTAGATTGTTCCGAGTACGCCATTGATAAATTTACTAGAGTTTTCTGATCCAAAAGTTTTACCTAGTTCAACTGCTTCATTGATAGCAACTTTAGGTGGTACTTCTTCGGAGTGTAATAATTCAAAAACAGCAATTCTTAGAATTGTTTTATCTACGGTAGAAATCTGTTCAATCGGCCATTCTGGCGCGGCTTTGGTGATGAGCTCATCTTCTTCTTTGATATTTTCAATTACGCCTTTAATGGTCATATCAATGAAAGCGGCATCGGCATCTTCTTCGTAATTATCAATATTTCTCTGACGAATTTCGGCTACGTCAGATTCTGGGCGGAAATCCCATTCGTATAAAGTCTGCATGATAATGACGCGAGACAAATGTCTATTCATTGGTTTCTTTGGCCTTTTTTCGTTCTGCTTTTTCTCGTTCTTTTTTCTCGAGAGTCAAAACATCTGTGCCATTGTAATAACCGCAATTAGCGCAAACAAAATGAGGTTTGATTTTCATTTTGCATTTTGGGCAATTGCTTAAGGTTACTGTTTTCAGTGCTAAATGACTGCGGCGGTTGCCTGAGCGGTGGCTTGTAAGGCGTTTTTTCGGTTCTGCCATTAAATCTCCTAAATAATTAATTTCTTGTATTATCTTACCACAAAATTCAAGACTCGTCCAGTCACATAAATGGTTTTGACGATTTCTTTGTTTTTCAGTTGATCAGAAACTTTGTCTGACTGTTTAGCTAAGGCTTCCACATCTTTTTGACTCGCCTCCGGCTTAGCGGAAATTATGTGTCTAGTTTTGCCATTTATTTGAATAGCGATTTCTATTTCTGAATTTATTAAATAATTTTTATCAATTTCTGGCCAACTGGAATTTTGAATTTGCCCGTCGAAACCTTGCATTTGCCAAATTTCCGAGGCAATGTGCGGGCATGATGGATATAAAATTTTTAAAAAACTTTGATATGATTCTTTAGAAATAGATTTTTCTTTTTCAATTAAGTTATTTAATTCCATTAACTTGGAAATAACGGTATTAATTTGATAATTTTCTAAATCTTCAGCCATGCCCTTGATGGTTTGATTGAGCTTAACTAAAAGTTCGTGGGAATCTTTTTTGTCGCTAACTAATGTTTGGTTATTCCAAACACGTTTGAGAAATCTATGCGTGCCCATGATCCCATTCATATTCCAGGCAGATTCCTGATCATATGGACCGATAAACATGATATAAGCGCGTAATGTATCGGCACCAAATTTTTTGATCATTTCATCAGGGTTGATCACATTGCCTTTACTTTTACTCATTTTCTGCCCATCTGGCCCTAAAATAATACCGTGAGCAATTCTTTTAGCGTATGGCTCAGATCCGGGAACAACCTTTAGATCAAATAAAAATTTATGCCAAAATCTGGAATAAAGTAAATGCAAAGTAGTATGTTCCATGCCGCCATTATATAGATCCACCGGCAACCAATATTCGAGTTTTTTTGGAT
>Ga0247841_10002401_pt1 | contig 37612 bp, 29 predicted proteins | sample LaCruzMarch2015__2_FD_192410 | JGI IMG/M metagenome (GOLD analysis project Ga0247841, IMG submission 192410) | Freshwater microbial communities from meromictic Lake La Cruz, Castile-La Mancha, Spain - LaCruzMarch2015_18m | ecosystem: Environmental > Aquatic > Freshwater > Lake | place: Spain... | reverse complement strand
AACCTGTTGAAGGTTGAAAGCCAGAAAATATTGACTGAGTTAACGAATCAGAAGCTGTGCAAGAAGAAACATCTATTCCTGCCCATTTTAAGTTTATAGTTTTAGTTAAGCTAATTCCAGAACTAGTTACAGCTGCACCATTTCCTAATGACAAAATAATATCTACTGGTCCGTCAGAGCCATCTAAAGAAATATCAATTGGCTTAATAGTACAAGATTGAGATTCTACTGGCTGATTAGTTGTAATTCCACAATTATTTGCATCCTTAACTGTTCGAGTTTGTAGACTATTTATACAACTAGTCCATGGCCCAATTTGCCAACTTGGAGTGCATTTACATGCAAATATTTTATTTAATTTTTCTCTGGTTGTAGTCCCAACATAACCTGCTGTAGGAGCTGCAATTTTATATTTCACTTGAAACTTTTTAACTGCCTCAACAGTTCCCGTTGAATATGTTGAAGCATCATCTGGTGCATAAGAAATTCCCTCTTTCTGCAAAACTGCATGCAGGTTAATAACTTCAACTGATCCCGACTGAGCAAAACCTATATTATTCTCAAAAGTATAACATGCGGCTGCAACGGTTGCTCCTTGCTGTTGTCGCTGAGCCATAATTGCCGATATCTGCTGTGTAAGAGTAGCTATTTGTGCCTGAAGCTGAGCAATTAGTGTTTGGCGCTGAGCCTCTGTCATAGTTTGAGCAAAAACAACAGACGAAACTCCAAATGCTACTATTAATAATAAGGCAACAAAAAATAGTTTAATCTTCATCTTTTTTTTAGTTATATAATATTATCTGATTATACTACATTTAGAAAAGTAAAGTATGTGCACAAAAAAACTGCTCCACAAAGGAGCAGTTTTATGTTTATGCCCTAAATACTTCTAAGAATGCCTTTGAAGGAATGTTAACTGTACCCTTAGCCTTCATAAGCTTCTTTCCCTTCTTTTGCTTATCTAAAAGTTTATTTTTTCTTGTTACATCGCCTCCATATAAATATCCAGTAACATCTTTTCTTCTAGCACTAATTGTTTCTCTGGCAATAACTTTTCCCCCTATTAAGGCCTGCAAAGCAACCGAGAATTGTTCGGGTGGTAAAACATCTTTTAATTTTTCAACCATTTTTTTGCCCTCCAAATATGCTTCATCTTCTGCAACTATTCTTGAAAGTGCTTCTTCTTTATGACCTGCTACCCAAATTTCCATTTTTACTAATTTTGCAGACCTAAACCCTAAAATTCTATAATTCATTGAAGCATACCCTTGGCTAGCTGTTTTTATCTTGTCATATAAATTAGCAATAATCCCGCGCAAAGGAGTTTCAAAAATTATAATAGCTCTTTCTGGTGTTAAATAATTTGTCTCAATATAGTTTCCTCTTAAACTTTTCAAAATTTCCATTAACTTACCCATTTGATTTGAAGGAGCAACAACCTCCAAAGAAACCCATGGCTCTTCGCAACCCTTAACGCTAGATTGATCTGGCCAATCTGAAGCTGAGTGAATTAAAATTTCCTTTCCTTTCTGATCATATACTTTATACACCACAGATGGTGTTGAAATAACTAAAGTTAAACCAAATTCTCTTTCAAGTCTTTCTGAAATAATTTCAATGTGTAATGTTCCCAAAAATCCACAATTAAACCCCCTTCCCAATGCCTCTTTCATTTCTTGCTCAAAAACTAAAGCAGGATCTGATAACTTCAATTTTCCCAACGCAACCTTTAATGCAGCAAAATCATCTGGATTTTCAGGATACAAGCTGGCAAAAACCATTGGCTTTGGCTCTTGATAACCAGGCAAAGCCTCAACGCTTCCTTTTGTAGCAGCATTTTGCATTTTGATAATTGTATCTCCTGCAGTTACTTTTCCTGGCTCTTTAATTCCTGTTGCGATATACCCGATATCCCCCGCTTTAATTTTTGGCTGCGCTGAAAAAGTTGGGTTTAAATATCCAAGCTCTTTAACTTCTGCTGGCGCTTTTGTAGCCATTAATTCAATTTTTTCACCATTAGATATTTCCCCATCAACAACTCTTACAAACGCAATTACTCCTTTAAAAGAATCATACTCAGAATCAAAAATAAGCGCACGAAAATTATTACTTGTACTTTCCTTTGGTGGCGGTACTTGGCGAATTACTGTTTCTAAAACTTGTAAAACATTTGTTCCATCTTTGGCAGAAATTCTTATAATTTCATCAGGCAAAATATCTAAAATAGCTGAGAGCTCATCTAAGGTTTCTTCAACCTTCGCTATTGGCGAATCAATTTTATTTACAACGGGAATGATTCTTAAATTTTGTTTTTTTGCCAGTTCCAAATTTGCTAATGTTTGAGCCTGGATTCCTTGAGTAGCATCAACTAATAAAACAGCCCCTTCAACAGCTTCCATAGACCGTGAAACTTCATATGAGAAATCTACGTGCCCAGGAGTATCTACCAAGTTTAAAATATATTCCTTGCCCTCAAAATTGTAATTCATTCTAATAGCTTTCAGCTTTATAGTAATCCCCTTTTCTCTTTCTAAATCCATAGAATCCAAAAACTGAGGCATCATTTTCTTTTTATCTATGGTATTTGTCAATTCCAAAAGCCTATCAGCTAATGTCGATTTTCCGTGGTCTATATGGGCTATAATACTAAAATTTCTAATATTTTCTTGCATATTATTTAACTAAATAAGTTATATTTATTTCTCTTCCATGCCATCATGGTATGACTTTATACCTCTTTGTATTCCTATTTTATTAATTTTTCCCATTGTTTCTTTGTCTAAAAATTTTCTCATATTTTTGACGAAAAAAGCGGACGCAGATCTTTCTTGGTCTATCATTATGGCCTTATCATTAGCATCTAATTCTTCTTTTCCAGCTACTTTAAATCCTGTCATTAATCTTGCAGTACTTTTTTCATGAGAAATTGAATGTCTATCAACAAAGTGACCAATTTCATGCATCAAAACAAACAGTCCAAGCGTCGAAGATGGATCAAGTTCACTTAATATAAATCCTGAGTGTTCACTTGCACTTAATTCAGCTTTCTCTTGCGGGCTTAAATAGCTAATATCTTGAGGACAAACATAAACCGAACACTTATCCAATATATCTTTTAAGTCTAATCTATCTTGCCCTCTCTCAACTGTTAACCCTTTAATTTTTTGAAATCCTGGCACCATAGAAATTGGCTCCGATAGCTCTTCACCTAATACATTCCTTTCAAAATTTCTATCTATTGATGAATCATAACTTATGGAGCAAACAGCTGGCACTTCACCTTCGGCACAGGGCAAATCAAAAACCATAACTCCTTCATTTTGCCATTCCTCTTTCGTTAATCTTACAGATAGCTCTTCAACAGTAGAATCAAAATCCTCGGGCATTAAAACAGACTCCCTTTCAGCAACCTGCCTAGTTCTTTCCAAGTAATTTTCTGATTGTTTTAGTTGTTCTGGGTTATGCATATAATTATATTTATTTAGGTGAAATAATAAACCGCCTAAAAAATGAATCCACAATCGCCTTGTTTTCTGGAGACTTTAACAAATGAGTCACAACAGCATATGTTAAAACGCCGACAGTCCCTGATATAATTAACTGGCAAAAAATTCCCCAAAATGTTTGTAAATTTATAATAGAGCCCAAAATCTGTCTTATGGCAAAAGTAATAAAAAACATTACTATACTGGCAACTATTACTTTTTGAAAAGATATGTAAATCTCTTTTGATTTCAATTTAGGAAACTTTTTATAAAACATATATAAAAGTAAAAAACACTGCATTAAACCAGTTATCGAATAAGCCAAAACTAAACCAATAACTCTTATGTCCTTAACATCTTCTAATCTTAAAAAATTTGTTAAAAAAAGATGGAAATTTGGCAAAAAACTAATTAACCAAACCAAAAATAAACTTAATGAAATATTAGCTGTAACAGTTACTGCACTTATAATAGCAGGAATTTTTGTGTTATGAGCGGCGTAAAAAGATTTTGATAAAAACAGTATGATTGCTTGAGCAATTAAATTTATTGCCAATATTCCCAAACACGCAGTTGTCAATTCTGTATCCACCCAGTTAAATTTACCAGCTCCTAAGACTACCCTCACAATTTGAACTCTTAAAATTAAAAGTAAAAAACTTAATGGAACAACTAGAAATACTATCTGCCTAAATATATTAGAAAATTTTCTTAGAAATTCCTCCTTTTCCTCGTTTAAAAATGCCATAGACATTGAAGGAAATGAAGCTGTTGAAACAGAAGCTGCTACAGCATTTACTAAAATTGAAGATAAGTTGTTTGCTAAATTAAAAACCGCAATTGAGCCAGACATTAATGTTGAAGCTATAGAAGTAACTGCAATTGTATTAAACTGCGACGCTCCCAAACCAAGTGACCTTGGTGCCATTAGTTTTATAGTCTTTATTACGCCAGGATCTCTATAATTGAAATTTGCCTTATACTTAAACCCAGAGAAAAATAATGATGGCAATTGAATTAATAAGTGCATAGATCCCCCTAGAACTACTCCCCATGCCAAACCCTGAAGCCCCATTTCCGGCACAAAAAATACAATTCCAATTATTATGCCCAAGTTATACAATAATGGCGCTAAGGCTGTTACTAGAAATCTATGAAAAATCTGTAGAACCGCGCTTACCATATTCGACAAGCCCAAAATTATTGGACTTAAAAACATTATACGCATCAATAATACCGCCATATCCTTTTTCTCTCCCGCAAAACCCGGCGCTATCAAGGCAATGACTGATGGGGCAAAAATTATTAAAACCAAAGAAACTATAATTAAAAATCCGAAAAATACGTTTAAAAGTGTTGAAAAATACGCCCACGCTTCATCCTTTGATTTAATTAAATAGCCACTGAATATGGGAATGACAGCAGCTGAAATTGCACCAAAAATTAAAATTAATGCAATAAAATCTGGCACGGTAAAAGCGGAATAATAAATATCTAAATCATTTCCTGCCCCAAAAGTTCCTGCCAAAAGACGATCTCTTACTAAACCTAAAACAGCTGATCCCAATGAAGAGATTGCTAAAATTAATGAAGCCGAACTTATGCTTTTTGATTGCGAATTTAAAAACCTTTTTAGCATCTTATTTAATTTTTCTAACAAGAATAAACGGAGTCATTTCATCGTCCTGTCCCATGGGGTTGTCTAAAAGAGAAAGCCTAGCATCTTTGTCGTTTATCGGCGCCCCCTTGCTCATTGATATAATTTTTACATTTATATTATTTCCATCAATTATGACTGTTGGCAATTTTAATTTTTCCTCAATTTCATTGCAAAGCTTCTCAGGATTAAGAGGCGGCAAAATTGCATATTCTGTATAGGGCCACATAGCATCTGGGTTAAAACCATCAATTTCAGATACCCTATTACCTGCTACCATCCAAAAAACTCCTTTAATTCCGACAAGTTTACAAATTACGCCCAAAATTATTGCCAAAACCATTCTTCCTTTGCCCGCCATCTCGACAGCAACTTGCATTTTTTCTGCTCGCGAGAAGCCAATGTCATCAGGATATTTTTTGACAAACTTAACGATTGTTTTTGCCAAAAAGCCTGCTTTTACTGAATCTATGTGCCTCACATTGTTTTGGCATACAGAAACAACTTTTTCAGAGATTGCTAGCCAATTACCTTCTTGTGTCTCGGGCAAAACGTATTCTTCTATTGCCTTTAAAATATCGTCACCAAAATTAAATAAGCGAGTTTTTACAGCCTTGCGCTCATAAGTTGAGCCATTGATCTCTCTAATTTGGTTCATATTTTAATTAAATTTAATGAGTTAAATATGCTTTATCTTACTATTTTTTTGCATTTTTTACAATTTATTTAAAACCGTTCATACCTTGACAAAAGAACATAATTTGTTATTATAAAAGTGTCTTAGCAAGACGAGTGATTGCTTCAAGCGAAAGTTTGAAGAGGAAAGTCCGAACACCAACGCCCCTAACGGGAGTTAAAATAATAGCGGCTAACGGCCGTCTGCAGTAATGCACGAGGTGCGATCAGAAACGGCAAAGCTGAAAAGCAATGCATTCCATTTATGGAATATCCCTGTAGTAATGCAGGGCTGAAACGGCTAAATCCTTATTGGGCGCAAGAACAAAGCCTGTAGTCAGTGTTTCATCATTGGCAAAGGTAAAAAGTAGTTCGCTCGACCCTGAGAGTAATCGACTGGGCAGATAGATAATCACATAATACAGAATTCGGCTTACAGTCTTGCTAAGACAATAAAAAACTCGACTTTATGTCGAGCTTTTTGTTTATATTTTTAGTTGTGCTCTCTGAAATAGACATTTAACCGTTTTTCAAATTCCTGTAAATTCTCATTCTTAACCCTAAAGCCTGAAGCCATTGAATGCCCTCCATATGTTATTAAAATGTCGTTACAAAGTTTCATAGCATCTACCGAGCTTACATGATGCGGATTTCTAACAGAACCACAAGATTCTTTATCCATTCTTTTAAAAATAAAAGCCGGCTTTTCATATTTGTTACAAATTATCGATGCTGCAGCTCCCGCCAATGTTAACTTCCAAGAAGGATCGCCTTCAAAAATAATTGGCATGTTTGGTTTTTGAGAAATTCTTCTTTCTATTTCAGAAACAATATTCTTAATTTGAACTTGTTTATACTGATTCCTACCCAAAAGCTCTTCTGCCAAATCCTTACATTTTCTCTTATCAGAACAAGTCAAAAGAATATAAGACTCGTTTATAAAATCCTTCGATTCTGCTGAATTTAAGGCTGAAATAATTTTTGGCAATGAATCGGAAAAAACTGAAGCATCTCCCAATATATCCAAAAATGCCCTTAATGCCGGACGAAATGTATCCTTTAAAGATCTTAACCCCTCTTCAATAATTTTCTGATTCTGTTCAATTTGAGGAACCATGTCTGCTATTGTTCCCAACGCAGCTAATTCCAGAAAGCTGTTCTTTAAACTTTGAGATGTATTTTCGCCAACTAATTCAATGCAAAGATTATAAGCAATCCCAACATTAGCTAAGCCTTTAAAAGGATAATCATCGTCTTTCTGTTTTGGATCAACAATTATAGAAGCTTTAGGCACAGCAAACAATGTTTCATGGTGATCTACAATTATAACCTCAAAACCCATTTTGTTTGCCGCATCAACTTCCTCTATGTTCCCAATTCCTAAATCTAGAGTTACCAAAAGAGCCGGAGTTTTATCTTTCAACATTTCTAGCGCTTTTAAATTTAAGCCATAACCATCTGTTTCTCGATCAGGGAAAAAACAATATTCAACATGTCCACCCAAGTTTTTAATAGCTTCTTCAACAATAACAACAGAAGAAATTCCATCCATATCTGAATCTCCATACAAAATAATCCGTTCTTTATTTTGAACGGCTTTTTTTATTCTTTCCGCTGCGAGTTGAATATTTTTTATTTTCTGCATAAATTTAATCTTCTAGTGCTTCTAGTCCAGGCAACACATCTCCTGCTAAATAAGACAACATTGCACCTCCTCCTGTTGATACGTGACTGAACTTATCAATCATACCCTGTTTATTTAAAAATTCAACAGTTTCACCTCCACCAACAACCGAAAGGGCCCTGCTTTGTATTATTGCATTTGCAATTGCCAATGTTCCTTTGGCATATTTTTTATCCTCAAATTTCCCAAACGGCCCGTTCCACAAAATTGTCTGCGCTTGCAATATTTTTTCTTCAAATATTTTTATTGATTCTTCATCGATGTCTGGCGCGTCTAATTGCCCAACAGGTAATATAATTTTTTCTGGATGATCGAATTGAATATTTTTCTCAGCTATTTCTTTTGCTATTAATCCACTCACAAGCACATAATCCGCCATCTTTGAAATATTGTTAATAAATTTTGCCTTGGTTTCAACTTTTGTTCCACCAACAAGCACAACCATTGGTTTTTCTGGATTATTAGTAATCTTATCTAAAGATTCAATTTCTTTTTCTAAAAGTAAACCTGCGCAATGAGGCAAAAGTCTAGAAACTCCAATGACAGATGCGTTATTTCTATGGCAAACTCCGAAAGCATCATTAACATAAATATCGCCCAAATAAGAAAGTCTCTTTGAAAATTCTAAATTTGGCAAAAAATCTATAAATTCTGTTTCTTCTTTGTGAAACCTTAAATTTTCTAATAGCAAAATTTTACCCATTTCTAATGAATTACTTTGGCCCTCAATCTCTGCTCCTACGCAATCATCTTCCTTTGCAATAGGGCAACTAAGATATTCTGCTAATCTTTCTGCAACTTTATCTAATTTTAATTCAGGCACCACTTTACCATCTGGCTCGCCTAAATGACTCATTAAAATTATTCTTGCTTTCTGATCTATCAAATATTGTATTGTTGGTATTGTTTGCCTAATTCTAAAGTCGTCAGTAATTTCGCCCTTCTCATTTAACGAAACATTAAAATCGCATCTTACTAAAACGCGCTTACTAATTAAACTGAAATCTTTGAGAGTTTTAAACATGCTATTATTTTATATTTATTAAATTAGCGGTTCTTCAGGCCTATCATCAACTTTATTTTCTTCTTTTTGCTGGGGGCCCTTTCCTGTTCCCTGAATTATAGATTTTTCGTGGGAACTTCTCATAATTTTTGACTCTTCAGAGGCCATGAGCTCTTTTGCAGCTTCAGCTGAAATAGTATATTTTTTACGCGACACTTCAATAATTTCTTTTCTAAAAGATTGATGTGTCGGAGGCATTACTTTTAGAGTTATAGCAGAAAAAGGGTCATAGGCTTCTCCATCTATAGTTTCTTTAATATAAAAATTTTGTACACCCAAGTTAACCATATCTTTGACGCCAAATATTGGAGCCATTTCTGGTTCTAACTTAACCGCGTCTTCACCGCCGACTCTAAAAACAATAATAGTTCCCGTATTTCCTAAAACAGCTTGCTGAACTTTTGGTAAAAGCTGACCCATATATTGGTGAGCAACTGTTAAACAAATTCCATATTTTCTAGCTTCCGACAAAATATTTTCAAAAGTTTCCGTCATTAAATTATGAAACTCATCAACATATAAGTAGAAATCGTTTCTTTTTGATTCTGGTAATGAAGCGCGCGCCATTCCAGCCTGTTTAATTTTTGTAATAAACATTGAACCAAAAAAGCTAGCATTTTCTTCACCTAATTTCCCTTTAGATAAATTAATTAAAATAATTTTCCCCTCATTCATTAATTTCTCCAAATCAACCTTGTTTTCTTCTTGTCCAAAAATTCCTCGCAAAGCAGGATCGCTCAAAAACTGAGCCAATTTATTCACCAAAGGAATAATCGCTTCTGTATCATATTTTTCAGACCAATCGGCAAACTCAATAGCCCAAAATCTTTTAACCATGTCGTCTTCAATATACTCAACTACTAATTGTCTGTAATTCCGATCTGTTAACATTGAAATCATTCCACGCATAGTTCCATGCGGATAATCTAAAAGTGCCAAACAAGTAAACCTAAAAACGTGTTCAAGTCTTGGTGTCCAATTTGCACCAAACTGTCTTTCCAAAACCTCAATTAAACCTTGCGTTAATTGATGCTTAAAACTTGGGTCAATATTAGCTAATGGGTTAAATGAAATTGGAAATTTAGAGTCCGAAGGATCTATAAGAACCACGTCATTTATACGGTCTTCTGGAATAAAATCTAAAATGGCATCAATAACATCTCCGTGTGGATCAATAAAGCAAAGTCCATGCCCATAGCCAATGTCTTGTCTAACAAAAAGCTCAAGAAGTTTTGACTTTCCTACTCCGGATTTTCCAACAATATATAAATGCCTGCGTCTATCTACGCGTTTCACGCCAAAAATATACTTTTGCTCTTGTAGTGCTGCCTCATAATTGGTTTTCCCAATAAAAGAGCAGTCTTCTGGCACGACGGTTCCATAAATCGGCAACTCTGGTGGGGGTGGTGCTAGTTTAAACCTTCTAATTCTACTATTTTCTGCCATATTTTTTTCCAATTAAATTACTGACTATTTTATTATAATAGCTTTTAAGCATCATTTTATCAAGTTAGCATTAGCTGGTGGCCCCAAGCAACCAATCCTTAAACTCACGATTCATGCGTGAAAGTGCGATAGTAGCAACACAGGGCGTGCTATCCTTGTGGTGCGCCATAACGACCTCTTCTATGCCCTGAATGTGCCTATCTATAGTCTTTATAATCATTGTGGCACCAGATTCTTCTATTGCCTCCGCATTTATTAAAGAGACCGTGCTAGTTGGCATAATATCTACTTTGCCCGCCATTCGCCGTTCTACCAAAATTTTAGCGATAGCTTTGGCCGTATCAACATTTTGACATGGCACGTAAATAAAGATCATGGATTTTCTTGTAACTTATAGCTTGTATCGCAAAGCTTTGTTTACGTTGCACGGTACAGGTTACGAGTTGCATGTTACACGGTTACCCCACTCTTTCATTATACCACTAAGCCACCTCTTTATTGTAACAACTTTCGCAATAAACTATTTCTGGTCTGTCAGGTGCATATGATGTTTCAAATTCATTAATACATCCTTCATTCATGCATCTACGAAGAAATAGCTTGCTTGGTAAACGTTGATCCATCCTTATAGAATGCCTGCAATCCACACAATGTCGTGGTAATGGTAGTTTTTCCCTTCGAAGAAATTCTAACTCCTGTTTAATAATACGAAACGCCCTTTTGCATTTTATGCAACCTATAATAGAACCAAAAATATCATCACTTACTTCTTCAATAGTCTCGGGTAAATCTTTACTGTCTAAAGTAATTTGATATTCCTGAGGCGCCGTATCTTTCCATAAATAACCCTCTTCTAATGCTTTTTCTTTAGAAATCATAAAATGATCATGAGCGAGTGTTTGATTATAAGCAAAAGGAGAAAGCTCTATTGGAAAAAATTCTCCGTATTTATAAATCCTGCCCCTCTTGTCCGTATATGGCATTTCATCCATGTGCTTCTTTATTTCCCGAACAATATTCTCGTATTCGTCTTTCGTATATTGCCTGTTTAAAATACAATACTCTTTTTTATTTAAACCAACGCAGGCAAAAAGATTCGAGGAACCTTGGCAGAAAAGACAATATTCTGAATCTCTCATGCTTGGCCAGCATTCAACAGAAAATTTCAGATTAAATGTGCCACCACCACATGCCTCATTTTCATAACATAATGTATTATTATCGCCCCAAATTGAAATGTCGTAACAATTTTTACTAGGGGGTGGCGATTGCATATATTGAACATATTTACAATCTTCGCATTCACGAACTAAATATCCCTTCTCCACATTTTTTGAATTTGTTACGTACGCTCCTGTCGAATTTACATTTTTTATTCCTTGATTATATTTGTTTGGATTTTTTTTCCAAAATTCATGCGTTTTTTTAATTGCTTCTTCAATTCCCATCCATGAATTCAATTTCATAGCAGTTATTTTTTCTTCATATTCGTTTTTTGTATATTGCTCATTAAATATACAATATTTCTTATTTCTAAGATTCATACAGCCAAAACAGTCGCTACAGCCAAGACAATCTTTACAAAACAATAAATTAAAAGAGTCCACGCACTGAGAACAAAAATGTGCGCGATTACAATTTTTTAACCAAAAAGAATTATAACAAAGTTCAGAACTATCACAGTGGGATACATCATAACAATTTTTACTAAAATTTATGCCATTTCCATAAGCGCAATCTTCATTATGATCTGTATTAAACACCAAATAGCAGTTTTTTAACCAACCCGCATTAGCGCTATAATCACTATCCATCATAGTGCCCACATAATAATTGCGTGCCGGCCTTGGCAATCTCTGCGCCAGTTCTAAGAATTGTTCAAAAAAAGGACGAGAAAAATTATAGTCAACACCATAATCAAAAGGGTCCCAGACGTCAGACCTATAATCTTCGTCAGTATAAACAACTATTCCAGATTCAGGTGGATAAATAGTTAGGATTTTCTCACCAGTGCGAGCATTCACATTTCTAAATAATTTTCGCTCATTTCTAAATGCAAGCCTGCGCTGAAACCGACACTCAGGGCAGAATGTTGGCGCAGGCACTTTTATCTTTTTATAAAACTCAAAATCCTCGGGCTCAATTATGAAGTCTTGCTTACAATTTTGACATATTTGGGCCTGCCCTGAGCCTGCCGAATGGGTTTCTTGATTCATTATATTTATATTTAAACTACTTCATTATTGTAACATTGCTCACAGTAAACAATTTCTGGCCTTTCAGGCGCGTAAGACGATTCAAATTCATTGGTACAAACTTCCTTCATACAATGCCTATGCCAAAGTTTACGCGGGTTCCTTTTTGCCATGCGGTCTTGGCGACGGTCATGAAAACATCTCTCAGGCAAAGGTAACCCCATGCTTCTATAAAAATCCAACTCTGCTTTTGTAATTTTAAATGCAGTTGTACAATTATAATATTTTTGCTTATCGGCTTCCGTTAACTGTGTTTTACATAAAATTGTTTTCTCCAAAATTGAGTCGTCTACATTTTTAATTATGTCTGGCAATTTATTGAAAGTAATATCAATTTTATATTCACGCTCTTTTCGAGTGTACCATTTATAACCTTGCTCTAACGCCTTATCTTTTGTTAGCGGAAAATAATCCTGCGCCACTGTTTCATTATAGGCAAAAGAAGAAATTGAAGCTGGAAAAAATTCTCCCCATTCCCCTGTTTTTTTCATATGTTCAATAATTTTTTCCACCAATACCCTATATTCTTCTTTTGTATATTGTTTATTTAAAATACAATATTGCTTCTTTTGCAAACCCACGCAACCAAATAAATTATGCACCTCACCACATAAATCAAGATAATATGAGTCAGATACATTCAACATTTTTGCAACAAAAGCAGACCGCACTGCAATAGTCCCCTCAATCTCATAACTTAACTCGCCATATGCTTCCGTTGCGTCACAAACATCTTTTGCGAACCACGTATCTTGGCAATGCTTAATATTTTCTACGTGACGACAATGAAAAGCATGCCTTGCATATTTTGCCTCTTCCAAGTAATCACCATCTGAAATTGAAACCTTTTGGCCATGATAATATTTGTGCGGCTTGGTAAGTTCGATTTCTTTAAGTCTTAATATCAACGCCCTTATATTGTCCTGACTAAATATAAATTCATTAAATTTCCTCTTATATTCTTCAACTGTTAATTGTTCGTTTAACCAATAATACGATTTACTCCTAAGCCCGTAAGAACCAAAACAACTTATACAGCCCCGACAATCTTTTAAAAAATAACTATCTGTACAATCAACACAATCTTCTAAATAAGCACCACGGCTACACTTCGTACAGTTTACTAATTCATAGCCCCTCTCGCATTTCTCTATAGAATATGAATCAACGCAATCTCGGCTGTATTGGTTCCAATATCCATATAAACAATTCTCAGAATTTCCTGACGAAACACATAAATAGCAATTCTTATTATTCTCCGACTGATTAGTATATTCAGAATTCTCACTATGTTCATTTGCCATGGCAATTCTAGGGGTTCGCAATCGTAGTTCGTTAAACTGTTCAAAAAATGGTTTTGAAAAATCAAAATCAGCGCCGTAATCAAATGCATCCCATTTGTCAGACCAAAAACATGGCTGACAATACACTTTCCCTTTATATTCAGGATTATGAATAGTCACCATTTGTTTTTTACACAAGTCACATTCTCTAGTATAAAAAATCCATTCATTACGATTTGCAAGCCTTCTCTGATATCGACAATCTGGACAAAATGTTGGAGCTGGCACTTTTATCTTTTTATAAAACTCAAAATCTTCGGGCTCTATTACAAAGTCCTGCCTACAATTTTGACATGCCCGCACTGAGCTTGCCGAAGTGTTTTTATTTTGTGATTCCATAATTCTATAATTCCGCAAAATTACAGCTATGTAATAAGCGGTTCTCTTTCTACTTACTATTTAAGCTACTTCGCGTTGATAGCATTCTAAACACGCTATTTTTTTAAACTCAAGCATTGGAGAATAATAATGCTCAATTTCTTTTTTACAGAAATGACATTTTCCTTTTTGTGAGGTTACCATTAAATTGAAAGGTTTAAAACTTTCTAATGTACGCCAATCAAAATGTCGTCTAGGTAAAGAAATATTGTGCTCTTTATAAAACGCCAATTCTTGATGATTTATATTATAGCTAAGTTTTGTTTCTGGGCATAAAATACGCTGCTTAGTTATGTTCTCTGCGACTGCATCAATAGTATCGGGCAAATCATTTCCGCTAATAATATTTTCATAACTAGGCTCAACAATTTCTTCCCATTTAGCACCAAATTTCATAGCCTCTTCTTTTGCCATTGGAAACATCATTTGAGCTAAAGAAAGATTATATCCGCAATACGCCGATGAAAGTGGCCAAAACTTTCCCCACTCACCCCCGTCCTTCATACTAATTTTGATTTTCTCAAATAAACTTTCGTATTCTTCTTTTGAATATTGTTTATTTAAAATACAATACTTCTTTTTGCGTAGCCCCACACAGCCGAAGCAATATTCGCATTCTTCGCAATTATCCAAATATGCTGAATACCTACATGAAGTAGTATATAAATTACATATATTACCATAACCGCCCTGGTCTAAAGCGCACAAACCACACTTCTCTGAATTAAAGGGACTAATAGAATCAATTGTTTCTGCACCATAGCCTCTAAAACAATGCCGACAATTTTCTGATCTTTCAAGAAAATAACAGTTGTAGCAATTCTTATCGTTATTAAGGAAATTTCCCGTTGAATGCTCTACTTGAACATTATAATCTTGTCTATGAACGGCATCTTGCTGAACATGTTGCCACATTTCCTTTTTTAATATCTCAATTGCTGTTCGCGATTTAAAATTATATTCCTCTATTTTTTTAAAATAATTTTCTTTAGAATATGATTGATTTAAAATATGATATTTTTTATTTCTTAAATTCCATGACATAAAGCAATCCTGACAATTTCTGCAATCATACAAAAAATAACTATCCATACAATCGCGACTATTAAAAGAATGTTTTAAATTATAACTTTTAAAGCAGTACAGACAATCATAAGAACGCTCTAAATCAAAACAATATGTTAAATCAATTGAGTTTTTACAATTTACTAAACGGTATCCGTAACTAATAACCTCGTTATTCAATCCTGAACGTGAAAGATATGCGTCCTTTGATTCCCACATGTCATCGGTCCAAGCGGAATTTAGATTTTTAATTCCCGTTTGATGAGGATGGGGCACAACGGACTGCAACTCTACAAGTTGCTGCATAAATGACCTTGTTGGCTCATAATCTTTACCATATATAAGAGGGTCCCAAGCGTCAGACACAAACTCTTCTCTATCATAAATGGGGAAAGGAGCTGATTCGGGTATAACAGTAATAATTGTTTGTCCACTTAGTGCCGATTTAGCAATTCTAAACTTTCCAAACACCCAAAAAGCCAAAAGGTATTTCCACCTGCAGATTGGACACATTTCTGGCGCAGGCAAATCCAGTTTTTCATAAAACTGAAAATCTTCCGGCTCAATTACATAGTCATTTTTACAGCTCTGACAAATTTTTGTTTCTTGTTCCATATTTTTTTATTCACATAACCAACCAATTTAGTCGGTTATGCAATTCTTTATGCTACTTCGATGTTGTAACAAGTTTCGCAATAAACTATCTCTGGCCTATCTGGTGCATAAGAAGTTTCAAATTCGTTAATACAGCCTTCTTTCATGCATTGCCTGTGCCACAGCTTTATTGGATTTCTAAATTCAAACCTTGCATAATGCCTGCAATTCTGACAAATTTGTGGTAAGGGTATATTTAGTTTTTTGTAAAATTGAAATTCTTGATTTGTAATTTTAAATACACCTGCACATTCATGACTACAAGTACCATCATGAATACATTTTACAACTTCTTTTAGTATAGCGTCATTTACATCATTAATATCGTCTGGCAATTCATGAGCTAGCTTTGTAACACTAAATAACTTACTCTTGTCCTCTTGCCATATAAAATCCTGCCGTTTAACTTCCTCCTTTGCAAGCGGAAAAAAATCATTAGCAAATGATTGATTATAGGCTATGGGGCTCATTTCTGTTGGAAAAAATTCACCATATTTATAGACTATTCCCTGCCTATTTATATAGGGCATGTCATTCATGTGCTGAATTATTTTGGGCACAAGTTCTTCATATTCTTCCTTTGTATATTGTTTGTTTAAGATACAATACTGCTTATTGCGCAAACTAATACAACCAAACAAATTTGATGAATTTTGGACACAGTAATAGCAATAAGAAAGATTTGAAACAGACGAGTAACACTGCGATGAAAATTTAAGATTATATGCTCCAATACCCACACTAAGAGACTCATAAATTAATTCTGTTCCTTCACCAAATCCACTGTGGTCATAAGAATCTTTAGCGGGGCCAATACTAAAGTTGTGACAATACTTAACATTTTCAGCGCCAATAACTCTCCAACAATTTTGAGCATTTTTAGAATCTTTAATATATTCTCCCAAAATATTTGCATTGTGTCTGCCATGCATGAATTTATTAGGATATTTTACCCAAAAACTAATAGCCTTGTCTTTTAATGCATCAATATTTTTTCTAGAACTTATATTAAATTCTTTCAGCTTCTGCGCATACTCCTCTTTCGAATAAGCTTCATTAAAAATGTAATACGACTTATTTTTTAGATTAATGCATCCAAAACAGTTATTACACCCTGTTAAATTTTTGGAAAACATTATGTCATTACAATCTTCGCAGTCTACTGAATATAATGCTTTATAACATTTAACTAAATTTACAGAATCATAACAAAGCTCAGATTCAATAAACATATAGCAATCAAAAATATCTTTCGAGTTCGCGCCCCAAATTGAGTATGCAGAATTATCTATAAAAGATGCTGCAAAAGTTAAATAACAATCTTTTGGGTCAGTTGCATTCATACAGTAATCACTTCTCACTGGGTTAGTTAAAGACCTAGACATCAATGGTACTTGGTAAAATAATTCTCGAAACTGTTCAAAAAATGGCCTAGAAAAATCATAGTCCTTGCCATATATCATTGGATCCCATGAATCAGAATACCATTCTGCTGTGTCTAACACTTTCACCGGTGAATTTTCGTGGTAATTAGAAAATATTTCCTTTCCATTTATATCTTTCTTCCTAAACAACCTCCATTCATTCCGCCAAGCAAATCTCCTCTGCGTTCTACAGTCCGGGCAAAACGTTGGTGCAGGCACTTTCATTTTCTGGTAGAAATAAAAATCATCTGGAGCAATATTAAACTCCTTTTTACAATTTTGACAAACTTGCACTGAGCCTACCGAAGTGTTTTTGACTTGTTGTTCCATTTATAAATTTATATTTAAGCTACTTCGTTATTGTAGCACTGCTCGCAATAAACTATTTCCGTCCTATTTGGCGCATAAGAAGTTTTAATATCTATTCCACATTTTGCGCACTTTCTATCATATATTGCTATTGGATTTAAAGCCCCTATGCGCGCCCTGTCGCGGCACAATGGGCATTGTCGCGGAATTGAAATTCCCATGTGTTGGTAAAAATCCAGCTCCATTTTTACTATTTTATAATTTTTACCACAATCATCACATTTTAATATTCCTTCGAGCAACTCATTTGTAACTTCTTTAATATCGTCCGGAATCGTAACTGTTGCTGGCATATATTCTTGTGAATCAACTTCACGCCAAACATAACCCTTCTTAATAACTTCATCTTTTGAAATTGGAAAAAATTCAAATGCGCTTGTTTCGTTATATGCCCAAGGGGAAAACTCAGCTGGAAAAAATTCTCCATAATAATATTTATTTCCGCGTGCATCGACATATGGAACTTCTGACATTTGTTTCTTAATTTTTTCCACTAATTCTAAATAATCTTCCTTAGAATATTGTTTATTTAGAATGCAGTATTCCGAGCTCCTGACTCCAATACATCCGAAAAGATTACCAGAGCTATGGCATGCAAAGCTATACTCTATGTCACGGGCACCATAATTCCAAAAACTAAATTTAACATTACGAGAGGTCAGTCCCACCCAAACAGCTTCATATATTAGCTCCGCACCAAGTCCAAACATTGTATAATCATAGGCGTCTTTTGAAGGCCCCGATTTAAGTAATTGGCTATATTTAACATCTTCCAAATTGCCACCCATATAGGAATCATGCACATTTTTTGAATTAAAAATATAATCTCCTGTAACGTTTACATTTTTCCTACCATGAAACTGCTTTCGGGGTTGTTTAAGAAACATCTCCTCTGCTCTTTTTTTAAAATCTTCCACACCTTTTAATGATCCTAAATTTAATTCTGACAGCTTCACTGTATACTCTTCTTTTGTATAAGGTTGATTTAATACGTGGTATTGCTGATTTCTTAAATTTATACACCCTATACAATTAGAACAACCTGTAAGGTCTTTTGAAAACCAAACATCATGGCACTCGTCACAATCTTGTGCCCAAAATGCACGATAACACTTGTTAGAATTTATCAACTCATAGCTAAGTTCGCTATCGTTAGTAAAAGCTACGTCAAGACAGTCCTTATTCCTTGATGTGGTATTTGTATAGGCACAATTTTCACTGTAATCACTCCTGAAACAAAGGTAGCAATTTTTTAATTCGCTAGCTCCGTTGCAATAGGGACTATTTGTCATGGTCGCCTGCGCGGTATAAAGGGCCGGATGTGGAACTTGGCAAAAAAGATCAAGCCACTGCTCAAAGAATGATTTAGAAAAATCATATTCTTTTCCAAAAGATTTTGCATCCCAGTCATCTGACCACCATTTTTCTTGCGTATAAAGTTTGTGTTGATTATTCGGTGGATAAAAGGTTATTCCCTCTTCTCCAGTTTCAAACTTTTGCTTATATAATATTCAATTACTTGCCCAAACGAAACGCCTCATCATTCTGCAGTCTGAGCAAAATGTTGGTGCAGGAACTTTCATTTTTTCGTAAAAATTAAAGTCCTCAGACTCTATAATAAATTCCTTTTTACAATTTTGGCACTGACATTTTTTTGAATCCATAATATTTTTTATTATAATATTTAAGCTACTTCTAAATTGTAGCAGGTCTCGCAATAAATAATTTCTTCACGATTTGGCGAATAAGATGTTTTAATATCTTTTCCACATTTTGCGCATTGACGGTCCCACAATTTAAATGGAGTGCGTTGGCTTAATCTGGCATAATGCCTGCAGTTAGAACATAGTCTTGGCAAAGCAATATTCATTGCACGATAAAACTGAAGCTCCGAAGGAATAATTTTAAAAGCACCTGTGCATTGCTCATTACAATTCCCCGCATGCTCACACCCAATGACCTGGTTCAAAATATCATCTGTAATGTCTTTTATATTATCTGATATATCTTCTGGTTTAATAGTAATGGCATATTGCTTTACATCGGGGTCCCTCCAGTTATAACCCTCTTCTAATATTTCTTGTTTTGTTTTTGAATAATATTCTTGAGCTATTGTTTCATTATATGCAAAAGGAGACAGCTCTGCGGGAAAAAATTCTCCATATTTATAAACCCTTACCTTTTTGTCTGCATAAGGCATATTATTCATATGCTCAATTATTTTTGGCACAAGCTCTTCGTATTCTTCTTTTGTATATTGTTTATTTAAAATACAGTATTGCTTGCTTCTAAGTCCAACGCATCCAAATAAATCTTTTGAGTTTTTACATGCGTAAGTATAATTAGTATTTTGACAGGAGTGCGTAAAAACGGCAAAAAGATTACCACTAGCTTCAATGCCAGTATCTACAATTTCATAAGAATTATTTGCATTTCCGCCAAAGCCATATGCATCATAAATGTCCTGACCATCAAGACCATGGATAGCATATTTGCAGTCTTCTACCCTCCCATATATATCAAAACACATATATAAATTTTTAGAGTTAAGGATGTTGTCTCCAATACAATTTTGGGATTTATGAATAAATCCGTGACGGCGAGGATGTAGTTTTATGAATTCAGCATATTTTTTTTTAAAATCACAAAGCACTTTATAACTTCCAAAATCGTATTTACCTAGTTCATTTTTATACTCTTCTTTTGAATATTGCTCATTGAAAATACAATTTGATTTATTGCGTAAATTAATACAACCCAAAGAATCAATAATATTTTTACATGCATGGAGAAATGCAGAATTCACACTCTCGTCACTATCATATGAGAAAAAAACGCGATTTAAGCCTCCCGATCCCCCGCATAAAGCATTGTCATAACAATGCATAAGATTAGTTGCTCCATATAAATCAAGAGAATTTTTGCAATCTACGGCACCAGCACAATATGACAAATCCTCATTTCTAAATGACGCATATACAAGATAGCAATCCTTCAAATCGGCATTGTGATTGCCGTATTCTGAATTTATTGTATTAGTATTAGCGAGGTTAGGAACAGGCGCTTTTTCAAATAATTCGTTAAATTGTTGGAAAAATGGTTTTAAAAAATCATAATCACGCCCGGTTGCAAGTTGATCCCATTTGTCGGACCACCAATAATCTCTCTCATAAACTACCAATGGCTGTTCGGGTGCAAACATGGTAATAATATCTTTACCAGTTGCATCGCATTTTCTTTTATATAATGAGCGCTCATTCCTCCACGCCATGCGCCTAACTATTCTACAATCAGGACAAAATGTTGGCGCAGGAACCTTCATTTTTCCATAAAACTGAAAATCCTCAGGCTCAATTTCAAAGTCCTTTTTGCAGTTTTGACATTGTTTTGTTTTTGATTCAGTCATAATTTTTTAAGCTATTTCTGCATTGTAGCACTGTTCGCAATATATTAGCTCTTTTCTATTTGAATCATACGGAGTTTCAAATTCATTTATGCACTCACCTGCTCCATGTGAGTGTTTTACCGTATTTTTATATAAGCCATTTTTAGAATTAGCACCATTACACTGGCAAACTCCATGCCAAAGGTGAAGTGGATTTTTCAAACGAATTCTTTCAGCCTGCCTACAAAAAGGGCAAAGTCTTGGAATTGGTAAGCCCATCTTTTTTAAAAACTGCAATTCCTGTGGCACAACGCGAAATGCCGTAGCGCAATGGTCATTACATTCGCCTCCATGCTCACATTCATAAACTTCCTTTAAAATTACATCTGCTGGACCATCAGATTCCTCAAATTCCTCACCAATTTTTTTTGTAATTTTGTATTGCTTATTTTCTACTTCCCGCCACTTTAATCCGGCCCGTAAGGCCTCCTCTTTAGTTTTAGGAAGGTAATCCTGTGCAATGGTTTCGTTATATGCATATGGAGAAAATTCCATAGGAAAAAAATCTCCATAAGAATATGATCTTCCCATTGAATCTTTAAATTTTAAATCCTGCATTTGTAATATGATTTGCGGCACCAGCTTTTCGTATTCTTCTTTCGAATATTGCTTGTTTAAAATACAGTATGATTTGTTTCTAAGCCCTACGCAGCCAAAAATATTATTGCAGTCATAGCAATTATATGAATATAAAATATCAAACCCGCCCCATGCAATATAAGATCCTATTGTTCTTTGAGCTGTTACACTCACAACTTCATAAAATTGCTCTGCGCCATCCCATGCAATTGTTGCATCATGTCCGTCTTTTGCGGTAATAAGCCTAAAAGAGTATTTACAATTTTGTGAATCATTTTTTGCGCCAAAACAATACTGACAATTTTTAGAATTTAAAATATCGTCTCCAGTAACATTTTCCGATTTTTGAATAGACGAGTATTTACGCGGAATAGATAATTTTAGTTGAGCAAATTTTTCTTTTGCTTTTTTCAGGCCGTCAAATGTATTTGGTGCAAGTTTTTTTATCTCCGCGATGTATTCTTCTCTCGTGTATGATTTATTAAAAATATGGAAATTTTTACTTCTTAAACCAACGCATCCAAAACAACTAGTGCAATTGCGACAATCATAAAGTAAATAAGAATCCGTGCAACCAATACAATTTTGACAAAAACGAAGCCCGCTAGATTTTTCAATATCTACGGAATCATATGAATGCTCTATATCGTTTACAGAGTGTAAATCAAAGCAATCCTTTACCCTTAATACAGGCGAAAAAAGATAAGCACAATCTTCTGCAGTATCTGATCCACCAACAAAATAACAGTTCTTAAGGTTAAGTCCAAATGAATATTCGCTATCTACAACATTTTTTTGCACTAAATTGGGATGAGGAATTTCAATAATAAGGTCATTAAATTGCTCAAAAAATGTTTTAGAAAAATTATATTCTCTGCCATAGCTCATGGGATCCCATGCGTCACTTCTCCAGTAAGCTGCTTCATAAACTTTATATGGAAGATCTGGAGCAATTATAGACAACATATCAACGCCTGTTGCGTCACACTTTCTTTTATGCAAAACACGTTCATTTCTCCATGCCATTCGCCTCATCATCCTACATCCTGGACACCATGTTGGGGCCGGAACATTAAGTTTTTTATAAAACTGAAAATCCTCGGGCTCTATTAAAAAGTCCTTTTTACAGTTTTGACAGGTTTTAGCCTGCCCTGAGTTTATCGAATGGGTCTCTTCTTGCATTTAATTATATTAACAAAAAACCACCCTAATTAAAAGGTGGTTTTTCCTAGTTCTATGGAAGGTTTTCTTGGGTAAGTTTATCATCAAACTTCTCCTCTTCAACTCTCTGCCTTAGCTCTTCTTGTGAATCTTGGGGCCTGTTAGCCAATGACTCATCGAGGGCTTTTCTTAAATCTGTTAAGTCTACTTCCTTCCTAGGCGTTTTCTCTTTTTTTCCACTAAATGAAACTACCTCTCCCTTTTCCATTATTTCAGTTAAAGAAAATGCCTTTTGTGCCGGTTTTGCAGGTTGCCTTCGGTCATTTTGAGCCGGACGTGCCGTTACTCGACCAGTATTAGAAGCAGGCTGCCTAACTTGTCGGATGGGCTCCTGCTCAAATTCAATGCCCATTCCAGCTAAGGCAGAATTTCCATGAGAGACCTTTTTAGGCTGCCCCACGCGCGAAGGAGTATGATTCGGTTGCATAGTAGATTTTAGCTCAACTCTTTCTGCTTGTGGCGCCGCACCTTGCTGCTCTTTCATTTTCTTTAAACAATTTTTACAATAAACTGCTCTCCCCGGTTCAGGTGGAAATATAACCTTAGTATCCTTTCCGCAATTATAACAAACCACTTCATATAATTTTGGCTGATCAGATGGCCTGACATTATTAGGTTGGCTTTGTCTTTTTGGCACGCCTTGAGGATTAGATAAATCTGAAGCTCCTTGAGTATTATTACTAGGAACATCATGACTTCCTGCCCAATTATTTATTTCATCTTCAACCTCAATTACAGTATGAGCATATTTTGATCGAGAAATTTTAATAATTTCTTGCCTCCTCTTATCATCTTTAATAGTTGGTGCTGGGGCAATAGTTTTAGCAGAAAATGGCCTTGAAGCAATGCCGTCGATCATTAATTTTAAATAAATATTATAGTTAGGCAAACGAATTAAATCGTTCTGTAAAAATTCTGGGGTATACTCTTGCTCTAAAAATTCTGCATCTGCTGCACCAACACGAAATGTTATCATTGTACCTACGTTACCAAAAACAGCATCCCTTACTGCAGTACTCGTGTCGGTAGTTAACTGTCCAATATACTGGTGAGCAATTGTTAAGTCTAGTCGATATTTTCTAGCCTCTGATAAAATATTAACAAAAGAATCTGTAGCAAAGTTTTGAAACTCGTCCACATATAAATAAAAATCTTTTCTTTCATCTTCAGGAATTCTAACACGCTCCATGGCACATAACTGAATTTTAGTAATTAACATAGCTCCCAAAATAGCTGAATTATCTTCTCCAATTCTACCCTTAGAAACGTTAACCAGTAAAATTTTCTGGTTATTCATTATGTCTTCTACGTTAATAGTGCTGTTAGCTTGCCCAACAATATTTCTCACAAAAGAAACATTTAAAAATTGCCCCACTTTATTCTGAACAGGAGCGATAGCTTCATTTCTATATCTTGGCTCCCACTCTTCATATTCGTTAATCCAAAAAGATTTAACAACAGGATCTTTTAAATTATTAATAATTTTTTGTCTGTAATCCCTGTCCACCAACATTCTTGGTATACCTAAAAGTGTTGTTCCAGGAGTGTCTAGTAAAGCTAAAATACAGTTAGCTAAAATATATTCCATTCTAGCTGACCAAACATTTGCCCAAATTTTAGTAAAAATTCCAATTAATCCCGAAGCTATTAAATGCTTATATTTTGGATCTGCAACATCCATAATATTAAAACTAATAGGAAACTCCATGTCTGCAGGATTAAAATAAACCACATCATTCATTCTATGAGGAGGAATATTATCTAAAACTTCTTCAACAAATTCTCCGTGAGGATCAATAATAGCAAGTCCTTCGCCATTATTAATATCCTGCAAAGCCATATTCTTTAAAAAAGCAGTTTTACCAGCACCAGTTTTTCCAATTACATACATGTGCTGACGCCTATCAACTCTTTTGATTCCAAATACTGTTTCGCGATTGCGAAAATTTGTTTTAGCAACAAATGTTAAATCCTTTGGCATAAATGATTTTTTATAAAAATTTAATTAGTCATCAATAGGCAAATTCGGTGGTGGTCCGGCCTTCTTTGATTCAATTTTACCCATTGCTAAGCTTCCACCAGAAACTCTTAATGGGAAGTGCCACAACGTTGCCATTTCTTCTGAGCTGAGCATTGGACATAATTTTTTCCTATCTGGGTATAACGGTGGAAATCTTAAAACAGTGTTTCTAAACATCTTTCTTGCTCTTAAAAATACTCTACGTTTACGCAAGAAATAGTGCACCCTTGGCCTTGTTTCTCCTTTAAACCGAAGACCATTCATGTGTGCATGGCTAAAATGACCCATATATGTACGGGTAATAACTCTGTGTGGAGATTTCCAATTCTCTCTTTTTGCAACGTAGACACCCCTAACTGTTGTTCTAAAAAGATGTTTTTTAAGTTTGTTCTCAACTTCAGTAATAACCTCTCTTTCTCCCGCAGTCAAAGATATTCTCAATTCGTCGGTTTCTTCATCGCGCTCTAATGGCACCCAGCTATATTTATCACCATCTTTTTTAGGACCAGCAATCAGCTCTCCAAAAGTATGCATTAACATTTGAAAAAAAGTAACCTGCTTTTTCTCCGGACGCTTTGCTATTTTGTTTACTAATTTTTGACCATCCTTTCTAAAATCAGGTTCGTCATAATCTCCAACCGGAACAGTAATAAACTGCACCCAATAATGTTCTCCTGGCCCCAATTTAGACATAGCTTCTAATAAAGAAGTAATAGGGTCTATTCTTTTTTCTTCGGCTGATATTCTTTCACCTTGAGGTTCAAAAAAAGTAGAGTATGTTTTTATAGGATATTGACCTTCTTTTTCAAAATCCCAATCTTCTCCATACATATCCCATTCTTCATTAGGAACAGTTGGAGGCACTAATTTAACATAATCGGGAACTTCCTTAATTTCTATGTCAGGATAATGACCCCAGAGTGCAGATTCAATAGTATGCCTATGTTGATCTAATAACCTTACGTAAAAATGAATCTGGCCTTCAATGCTAGCAATTTCCCAAGAACACCAATATGGACCATATGCCAATTCACCATCACACCACCTTTCTCTAAAGTTTGCTACATCCATTAATGGCCAGATAGAAGCAAAAACATCTTCCATAGCTTTCAATGGCATAAGCATTGATTCAAGTGGAGTAATTTCCAACATTACCCATCTTTGTTTTTGATAATCATAGTCCCAGTTAAGCCACCAAATATAAATTACCCTTAATTGCGCCTGAAGCATCCATGGTAAAAAAATCCACCACCAAACTCTTAAAAAAGGCACCCACAAAATTATTAACGACAAAATCACCCACCAAAATGGATCCCAAATAATCTTCTTAACCCAATCCCACCAAAATAAATAAGGAGGTAGTTTCATATTTAAAGACCAGTAGTTTTAACTAGCTCTGGTAAATAAGTTAAAATTATAGACACAATTGCAACTATTAAAAATGCGGAAATAAAAAATTCAAAAGTAAAGATTACAGGAATAACAACATATGTAATTTTTTTTAAATGCCAATAATATATAAAAGAAAAAACAACAATATAAAAGACTGCTGCAAAAGAGAATAAAGTAATTAATCCTATTGTGAAAACATCCATAAAATATAATTTATTATATTATATTATTATATAGCAATAGATGATTGCAATCAATAATGTTCTTAATGTTTACTAAATATTAATAGTATGTTAATAAGTAGATGTCTCTAAATAGAGACATCTAGCACTTTTATTTACAAGCAACAAACAAACACCACCATGAACGGAAGCATATTTGGAAAAATACTAGACGCCTCGGGCGTAGAAGGTTTCTTTGGAGAAGGATATCCTCATCACGCGCTACTAAAGCCTTTTGGCCTGACCTTTAAAGATTGTACTTTTGTTTCCAAAACAACAACCTTAGATGCCCGCGAAGGTAATATGCCTCTTGAAAAAGGAGGGATTGCGCCGCTAGAACTATTACCACGTTGTATTTTGCCTAACTTTCGGCCGGAGACATTTATGCTTTCATTGCGTATGCTGCGCCATGGCATTATGCTTAACTCTGTAGGACTTTCTGGCCCAGGAGCAGATGCTCTTTTCAAAACAGGCCGATGGCAAGCACGGACGGTGCCATTTTATATTTCTTTCATGTCTATTGCGCCCACCCCCGAACAGAGACTTGCCGAAACACAAACTTTCATAGAGCTGTTCATGGACCATAAGCGTGAATTTAAAACAACAGTTGGCCTTCAAATCAATAAGTCATGCCCCAATATAGGAATGAACCCTGATGTACTGATTCGTGAAAGCCATGAAGAAATGAAAATAGTTCACCATGCGCATGTTCCCACTATCTGGAAGTTCAACATATTAGCACCCCTAAGTGCAATTAGAGAAATCTTCAGAGATAATCACAACGATGGAATTTGTATTTCGAATACGCTTCCATGGGGAACACTTCCGGATCAAATTGATTGGGTAGAACTTTTTGGGAGTGATATATCTCCATTAGCCGAATTTGGCGGTGGCGGACTTTCCGGGAAGCCTTTACTCCCGCTAGTGGAAAACTGGATAAAAAATGCCAGATCTTGCAGGATTAAGAACCATATTAATGCCGGTGGAGGTATTTTATCTAGCAAAGACGTAAAAACCTTGCGTCTGGCGGGTGCTGATTCATGCTTTGTAGGATCGGTAGCCAACCTTCGCTGGTGGAGAATGAGAAAAATTATTGATCAAGCTTACAAAGAATTTTGCCTTTAACAAAATTTTGACATGCAGTTGACTAACATCAACTGCCTTTTTATTTGCACTTCGACATCCTTCGGCTTGGCTAAGGACAAGGTCTCGTCACGACAACAAAAAACCGCCTCGAGATGAGACGGTTTTTTAAAAATTAACTTTGCTTTACTCCCTTCAAGAAATACTTTTCAGATGAATCTTTATCAAAATGCTTCTTGTTATTTAAATTCATTAAGACAGTATTTTTGGCAACCATTCTTTGAGCTAAAACTTGTTTTACAACTTCGTCCTTATGGATTGGCTGATTGCTATTTTTTAAAACTTTTGTAATTATATCTTTAATGGTTCCAGGAACATATCCCCATTCTGATAATGCATAAGTTCCGCGACCAACTAATACAAATCTTGCATCTTTAATTAATTCATTATGAACTGTTTGTGGGTAAGTTTTTTTATTAGGCATGTTGTAATCAGACGTATCTATAAGCGTTGCAACATTTGTAAAATGTAAAGGTTTTCCGTGTTTTTTGAAGACTAAAAATGCTTTATCTTTTACTCCTCTTGGTTTAATTTCTGGCCATTCTACTAATCCTAATCCACCTTCTTTATTTGGTTGGATTCGCTTGGATATTTCTAAACAAGATAATGCTGCAGCTTCTGATAAGCCTTGCTTTGAAGCAATGTCAGCAAAAAAAGCTTTTTCAGGAATTGGCTTACCTATTTTCTGCATTTGAGAAACTAGACTTGCCAAAGTGTCTTTAACTTTTGTCTGAGCATTAGGTATATTTGACCAAAAATAATTATAGTCTTTCTTTTCACAAACCTTAGAAAATTGCTCTCCTAAAGTTAATAAAAATAAAACATACGGTTTTTGATTTTTTCCACCTAATTCTTCCAAAACTTTTTCTTCTTTTTTAAATCCTCCATGTTGTTTAAAATAATCAGCGAAATCTGCATAAATAGTATCAAGAGCTTCTTTGTTGTTTTTTCTGACATAGTTAAAACCAACCTCTTCAATTTGACGCACTCTTTCACGAGTTATTCCGAGGTTCTTACCAATTGCATCTAAAGTTTCAGGGTCTCCACCTTTTACGCCAAATCTGCAATCAAAAATGTCTTTAGTTTTTGGGCTAAGACCTTTGGTAAGCTTTTGATATATTTGCGAATAATTAGTTTTGTTCATTTCTTTGATTATTAAACCTATTTAAATAGTTTATCATACTAATTGAACAATGTCAATAGTCAACACCTGCTCGCTCAGCGGTGTTATTTTTTGCCCTCTTTTAGGGCGTTTTTCTTATACCAGGTCACAAGAATTGGACTAGCAATAAAGATAGACGAATATGCTCCAGCTGTGATACCAATAATTAATGCCAATGCAAAATATTTAAGGGTTTCTCCTCCAAAAAAGAATAGAGAAATTAAAACAAATTCCACTGTTGCAACAGTACTTATAGACCTGCCCACTGTTTGCATTAAGCTTAAGTTAACAGTTTCTTCAAATTGCCCCATTCCCCTTCTTAAAATATTTTCCCTGATTCTGTCAAAAATAACAATCGTATCGTGGACCGAGAAACCCAAAATTGTAAGCAACGCAGCAATAATTGGAATCGTAACTTCAACATTATAAAAATGTCCTAAAATTGAAAATATTCCAAGCGGCACTAAAACATCGTGTACTAAAGCTATCAAAGAAGCAATTCCATATTTCCAAGAGCTAACTGGTCTAGAGACTTTTCTAAATACAAACGCAATATATAAGGTAATTGCCAATAATGCTAATGCAATAGCTACTTGCGTTTTATTTCTTAATTCTTGGCCAATTGAAGGCCCGATATATTGAAAACTCTTTTCTGTAACTGGAGTTGCTTTGTTTAATCCTGCTAATATTTGTTGATGCACAGTTTCATCAACACCCTTAAAGCGCAAAATTGCACTGTTAGGGCCTGTTGGTTGAACTGTAATACTTCCTAAATTAAAATCTTTTAAAGCAGTTTGGATTACTTCGTTCGATGGCCGTGCATTTTGAAAACTAACCTCCATGTTGCTTCCACCAACAAATTCAATACCAAACTTTAATCCAAATACAGACAACGAAACAATTGAACCAATTATCAATATGCCTGAAATTATATAATATATTTTTGAGTATCTAGTAAAATTAAATGTCATATTTTTTTATTTTTTAAGCGAGGTAATAAACTTTTTGAAGACCCAGGTCCACTTGCCTGAAAAGGCAAAGGGGGTAACCTGCATCGGAAAAAAGTTTATTGCCGAGCGACTATAAAATCCATTTTGCTTTTTCAGCCCACTTTCCTACAAATACTTGCAAGAAGACTCTTGTTATAAATATTGCTGAGAATAAACTCATTACAATACCAATTGCTAATGTCAAAGCAAAACCTTTAATAAATGATGTAGCCACAATAAATAAAATTGCGCAAACAATTAAAGAGTTAATGTTGCTATCTCTAATAGATGGCCAGGCCCTTTTGAAACCTTCATCAATCGCCTGGTCTAAGCCTTTCCCTAATTTTATTTCCTCTTTCATTCTAGCAAAAATCAAAATGTTAGCATCAACTGCCATACCAATGGAAAGAATAAATCCTCCAATACCTGAAAGAGTCAATGTTACTGGAATTAACTTAAATATAGACAAAACTAATGCTACATATACAACCAAGGCCAAACTCGCTAATAACCCTGGAAGGCGGTAAAATACTACCATAAATATTACAATAGCTAAAAGACCATAAATAGCTGCCCAAAGTGACTTTTCAAGAGAAACCGACCCCAAAGTAGGCCCAACTGTTTCCTGAGAAATTGGGGATCCAATCTTAACTGGTAGGGCTCCAGAATTTAATCTTGAAGCTAGAGAGTTTGCTGTCTGTGTTGATAAATCCCCTGTTATTATAGCTTTCCCATCGGGAATTTTATCTTGCACAATTGGAGCGTAGCTATCTTGATTATCAATTTTTCCATCTCCATTTGTATCTATAATAGCAGCGCCGTCTAGAAGAATTGCAATTGGTTTCTTAATATTTCTGGCTGTTATATCTGAAAAAATCTTTGCTCCCTCTGCATTAAATACTAATTGAATTTGTGGTTTAAGAGTTGTTTGATCGAATTGAACAACGGCTTTTGTTAAATATTTTCCAGTTAATTCAGTTGGTTTGAAATTTGGATCTTGCAAAGCTATTTGCCAATCTTTAACTTTTGTGTAATCTCCCTTTGCTGTAATTATATCTTGAACTTCCTTAATTTTATCAGTAATTATTTTTGTTTCTTCAGCAGTTCTTTGCTCATCAAATTCTAGATAAGGTGTTTCTCCTATCATTTTAATAGCCTCCTGAACATTTGTGACTCCTGGCAACTCAACGCGCAATCTGTCTGTACCTTGAATTTCAACGACAGATTCAGACACTCCAAACATATTTACCCTTCTTTCAATAATATCTCTTAAGCCCGACATTGCTGTTGTTTTATCTGCTATAGTGCTTAAGTCTGCTTGGTAAACCAAACTAACTCCTCCCTGCAAATCAAGACCTAAAATATATGGCTTTTCTGGAAAATGAGGAAGAGTCCAAGACATTTTTTTATTTAAAAAGTCTGTGGCTCTGTTATAATATGTTGGATATGAAAAAATCCCAGCCAATATAGCTAAGACTATAACTCCAATAAAAATATAATGTTTTTGTTGCATTGTAATTTTGTAATTTAATAATGAGTTAAAGTTGTAAACAATTTAATAATGATATTATATCTCCACCGGGCAAAATAGTCAACTCTTCCCCATTGATCAGCAGATCTTTAAAATTTTTCAAAATTTCCGGCTATAATTTTTCAAAATTTCCGCCTATAATTTTTCAAAATTTCCGGCTATAATGTTTCTAATATTTTTAGCTCCAAATTTCCCGTTTCCGTATTATAAACTGCAAAAGTTGGTTTATAAAACTGCCCGGCAAGTTCTCCTGGGTTTATCATATGAGTTTCTTTTTCTCCTGGTTTTGGATGCATTACTACTTTTTCGTCCCAGGGCCTATGAGTATGACCATAGAAAACTAAATCAAATTTACCAGTTTGCGCCAATTTTTTTGCTATTTCTGGAAAATGAACAAAAGCAATTTTCTTATTATTAAATTCTAACTCTAAACTTCCCGGTAAATCTAAACCATGGTCGCCATTACCCTTAACAAACATTATTTTCCCTTTATAAAGGCTTAAAGCATCATCTATTATTTCTTGACTGCAAATGTCACCGCAATGCAAAATTAACTGAATTTCTTCATTGTTTATCCAATTAATAGCCTTCTCAAAATTTTTCCAATTATTATGTGTGTCTGCTATTATCGCAATTTTCATAAATTATTTTTTAACAATTTTAAAAGATTCCTTGGCATAGAATTTTATAGCTGGGCTAAGACCAAGATCGGGATTATCTAGCTCTTCTTCACTAAACCAGCGTATATCTTTATGCTCTTCTAAATTGAATATAAACTTATCTGTTTTGGCGACCGCATAATAAGTTAGCCCTATATGTTTATGAGTATCTGAAAATTTATGCACATCTAAGAATGTAGGCGCGTATAAAAATTTTGTACCCGCGGAGGAGAAGTTCGGCTTGTCTCCAACAATTTCAATTTCCAGCCCGCACTCTTCCTTAATCTCACGATACAAAGCTTCTTCTGGGTCTTCATCTAATTCAACATGTCCGCCCACAGGCAACCACATGTCCAATTTTTTATGACGTATTAAAAGAACTCTCTTATTAAAAACTATAAATGCTTCAACTACAAAATCGAATAATTCATGAATATGTGCCATATTTTTTTATTCTTCTATATATGTAAATCTTTTTACTTTTTTTCCTTTAAATTCTACCTCTTCTAAAAACATTTTTATAGGGCGCACCCAATAATTTTCTTCACCTGCATGAGTACCTGTAACATGTTTATAAACTACAAACTCTTCAAGGCTTTCGCTATGGCGCGCTATTCCATAAACTTCAAACATATCCCCCTTAAAATGCTGATATTTTCCCTTCTTTATTTCCATATTATTTTCCAGCTACACAACTGTTAAAAGTATTAACTTCTTCATTATATGTTACGACATTGGCTTTAACAGTCTCCGCTAATGAATTATATTGCTCCACCAGATTATTATAATTTTCAATCATTTTTTTATAACCTGCAGAATTTTTTTCTGCACTATCAATTTGTTTTTTATCTTCTTCTATCTGTGAAAGTAAAACTCCTAACTGAGAATTGTCAGCATCAATTTTATTTTTCAAACTTACACTAGGTTGTGTGCATGACGATAGCGGCAACCCAAATTCCTGTACTCCTACCCAAACAGTTTCACCTTCATATGTGCCCTTAATTATAGATACACCAATTTCTGTATATCGATTATTCAAAATGTTTGCACGATGCCCAGGACTATTCATCCAATCTTGTACAACCTCCTTTTCAGAGGCAAAATTACCTAAAATTAAATTTTCCCCCTCTAAAATATATTCATACCCATATTTTTGTGCCAAATCTCCTGGTCCAATTCCAGAAGGAGAAATATGTTCAAAGTATTGTCTTGCTAATATGTCGCGGGCTTTTGCCGCAGCAGTCTCGTTAAGGTTTTCATTTTCTATTAATGCAGGTAAGTTCCCATTTTGCTGTCTTTGCAAATTTGTTTCAGCAATAATTTTACTTTGCAACAAAACTGCTGCATCTGCATTTCTATAAGCCGTAAGCGGTGGTGGAGTAAAAAGTTCTTTTGACGCCTGATTTATAATTGAACCAATATCTGTTATTTGAACCTTTTGAACCTGTTTATTAAAATTATTATAAAACCTAATAGCGTCATCTTTGTAATATGCACCAGCCACAAAAGCCGTAACAATCAAAATAAAAATTATAGACTTGAGTATTTTCATTGCAATCGTAAATTATATTTCATTTACTTCTAATAGATCTTTTCGAAGAATAATATCTTTTTGCCCAAATAGAAATTTTCCTGTAAACTTTTTGCCATTTAATAATAAAGGCATCCAATGAATATCATCTGGCCACATATCATTAAACGGAATTTCATTAACATTAAACCACTGAGGCTTCATTTCGTCACTCTCTGTAGGGTCGCCTAAAAAATTATTTGCTTTAAAAATATGAACCTGCAAAATTTCTGGGTTACCTTGAAATTCAAAATCTATAATTCCCACTTTGTCAAAATTTTCTGCCGTAATTCCTGCCTCTTCGTATAATTCTCTTTTTGCAGCATCTTCAATTTTTTCATCTAACTCTACCTTGCCACCAAAACCATTCCACCTGCCTGCTCCAAAACCCTTCTTCTTCATTCCCAACAATATTTGAGGATGCTGATAGATTATGCAAAGTGTTAATAATTTTTTATTATTTTCCATGACACTTTTTATATTTTTTTCCAGATCCGCAAGGACATAAATCATTTCTACCAATTTCTGTTTTCCCTGCCTGCCCGGAGCCTGGCGCACGGGATTCAACTGCGCGCGATTGTGGCATAGGGTTTTGGTTAACTTGTATTCCAGCCTTCAAAATATTTTCCGCTATGTTAGCATCAATAGTTGCTAATAACTGGCCAAAGGCCTTATGTCCTTCGTTTTTATATTCAACTAATGGATCTCTTCCTCCAAAAGCTCTCAATCTTACTGAATCTCTAATATGATCCATATAAGACAAATGTTCTTGCCAAAGCAAATCTAAAACTTTCATACAAATAGCACGCTCCATTTGTCGCATATTTTCAACTCCAATCTCGGCCTCCTTTTTGTCATAATCGTCTTTTGACAAGCTCGCCTTCTCAAACATTTCTAAAACTTTTTCTTTCAAATCTGACTTCTGTAAATATTCTTTTCTTCTTTTATAGATTATCTCTCTGTGTTTGTTTAAAACATCATCATATTCTAAGACATGATGCCTGGAATCAAAATTAAAGCCTTCAATTTTTTCTTGCGCAGATTCAATAGCCCCAGAAATTACTCCTGCCTGGATTGGTTCATCTTCGGGCATTTTTAGCGCAGTCATTAAACTTTTAATTCTATCTCCGCCAAAAATTCTCATTAAATCATCCTCCAATGAAACAAAAAATTGTGTTGACCCTGGGTCCCCCTGTCTGCCCGCTCTTCCACGAAGTTGGTTATCTATTCTTCTTGCATCGTGTCTTTCTGTTCCAATAACGTGAAGACCGCCAAGTTGCTTAACTTCTTCTGTAACTTCTGGAATTGGTGGATTCCCGCCTAATATAATATCCACTCCACGGCCGGCCATATTCGTAGCAATAGTTACTGCCCCCTTTTTTCCTGCCTGAGCAACAATTTCTCCTTCTCTTTCATGGTTTTTTGCATTCAAAATATTGTGCGGAATTCCCCTCACTTCTAATAATTTTCCCAAATATTCATTTCTTTCAACTGACCTTGTTCCAACCAAAATTGGTTGACCTTTTTTATGAAGCTCTTCTATTTCTTTTATAACAGCTGTAAATTTTCCCGCTTCTGTTTTAAAAACCTTATCAGCAAAATCTTGCCTATTCATTGGTCTATGTGAAGGGATTGCAACAACTTCTAATTTATAAACTTTATCAAATTCTTCCGCAGAGGTTAGGGCTGTACCAGTCATTCCAGATAATTTTTTATACATTCTAAAATAATTCTGAAAAGTTATCGTTGCCATTGTTATTGATTCCGGGCGCACAATTACGCCTTCTTTTGCTTCTACTGCTTGGTGCAAACCAGCAGACCATCTTCTACCAGGTAATATTCTTCCAGTAAATTCATCGATAATTAAAATGTCGCCGTTTTTTACGGTATAATCTCTGTCTTTTAAGAATAAAACTTTTGCTTTTAATGCAGACTCTAATTGGTGAGTTGTTATAATGTCATTATCTAGCCATGGGTCAAAACCTAAGTTATTTATAACTTTATTTTGTCCCTGCTCTGAAAAAATAGCTGATTTTAACTTTTCATCTAGTTCGTAATCTAAACCCTGCTCTAGTCCAGCTACAACTTTTGCGAAAGTATAATATTTATCAGTAGCCTCTTCGGCCTCTCCCGAAATTATTAATGGCACACGTGCTTCATCAATTAAAATTGAATCTACTTCGTCAACAATTACAAAGTTATATCCACGTTGGGCTTCTTGTAATTGCTCATAAACCATATTGTCGCGCAAATAATCAAACCCAAATTCATTATTAGTTCCATAGGTAATGTCAGCTGCATAGGCATCTCTTCTAGAAACTGGCTTTAAATAGTCTTGAATTACCTTAAAATTACCAGTTACATCTCTTTCTTTATCGTCTTGGTCGTTTTTGTAATCAGCATCATATACATACCCAGACTCATTAACTACACAACCGGTGGTCAATCCTAGGGCCCCATAAACCTGCCCCATCCAAACCATATCCCTCTTGGCCAAATAGTCGTTTACGGTTACAACGTGCACCCCACGGCCTTCTAGGGCGTTAAGATAGGCTGGCAACGTGGCTGACAAGGTTTTACCTTCTCCTGTCTTCATTTCAGCAATTTTACCCTGGTGCAAGACAATTCCACCAATTAACTGCACATCGAAATGCCTTTGATTTAAAGTCCTTTTTCCTGCTTCGCGCACTAATGCAAAAGCCTCGGGCAATATATCGTCCAAGGTCTCCCCTTTGCTTAATCTTTCTTTAAATTCTTTTGTTTTGTCCTTCAACTGCTCTGCTGTAAACTTCTCAAATTCTGGCTCAAAGGTGTTTATTTTTTCTACTATTGGATTAAGCCCTTTTATAAACTTATCGTTAGGATCCCCAAATATTTTTGATAATATGCTCATATGTTTTATATATTCTTTTTATAGCCTTTTTAGCACCTTTTGTAAACCAAAAACCCCTTTCGGGGTTTTTAAATTATAGCTCTATTTCTTCTTTTGCTTTTCTTGCTTCTCGGCGACTAACGTCAATTCTTTTATCTCCAAATTTTTCTATTTCTGCTTTTAGTTCATCTCTAGCTTTTCCAACTGTCACAAACAAGTCTTCTCCGTTAACTTCAGCCATTATACTTGTACCAAACAAGATAACTTGAGCTTTCACTAGAAAGATTTCTCCTTTTTTATGATGCTTTGAGTCTTTTTCAACTTCAACAAATATTTCTGCAAATTTTTCTCCATCATCTACAAATTTTGCCAAGCTCTCAAACTTTTTTTCAATAAACTCATTTAATGACTCACTTTGATCTAAATTTCTAATTTTGATAGTTATTTTCATGTTTATTTGATTGCAAAGCAATTAACTTGTAGTGAGGTAGTGAATTCGAAGCGTACCCTGCAGGCAATTTTGCACGGCCCCGCTTAGCGGGAAAATTGCCGAAGCCTGAGTGAGTTGCGCGCTGGCGCAACGAACGCTAGCGGAGAATCACTACCGAACGAAAAGTTTACTGCCGAGCTCTTTTTATTTCCAAGCTAATTATATCACTATTTAGGAAAGCCTACGAATTGCACTTCTGGCTCAAGAGAAATACCAAAATTTTTCTTAACTTTTGCTTTAGCCAATTTCACTAATGCCATAACATCTTTAGCTTTGGCTCCACCAAGATTAATAATAAAATTAGAATGTTTCTCTGAAATTTGTGCATTCCCTATTTTTTTCCCAGCCAGCCCACTTTTTGCAATCAAATATCCTGCTGGAATAATTCCAATCTTGTTAAATTTTTCCAACTCAGGATATTTTTCCAATAATTTTTTGCTAGCAATTTTTTTCTCAGGATTAACAAATGCCGAACCGGGTGATGGGAATTCTATTGGATGATGAGCTCTTCTATAATCTAAAAATTCCTTTATCTTTTTTCTTACTTCTTCTGTTTTAACTTTTTTAAAAACTAAAATTGCTGAGATAATAATTAAATTTTTATTTCTCTTAAAAATACTATTTTTTAAAGAAAACTGGCACTGTTTGTTGGTAAAACTTTCAATCTTCAATGTTTTAGAATTAATAGCCTGAACACTTTCTATTATGCTAGATATTTTTGTACCAAATCCCTGAGCATGACCATAAATAGACCCACCAATAGCGGCGCTAGGGATACCCGTTGACCACTCTAGCCCAGAAAGTCCAGCATCGGCAGTTA